>Ga0137407_10001561_pt1 | contig 14945 bp, 12 predicted proteins | sample CZOMad2_2_16fung_FD_108410 | JGI IMG/M metagenome (GOLD analysis project Ga0137407, IMG submission 108410) | Vadose zone soil fungal communities from Angelo Coast Range Reserve, California, USA - CZOMad2_2_16fungal (Illumina Assembly) | ecosystem: Environmental > Terrestrial > Soil > Vadose...
GGCCCACGATTCGTGGCAGCAGCCAGGCGGCGCCATGCTCGGCTACCAGGCCGAGTCGGGCGAACGCCGTGGTGAGCTGGGCGTCAGCGGAGGCAATGCGGATGTCGCACCAGAGCGCGAGCATGAAGCCGAGTCCCGCGGCAGGCCCGTTGATCGCTGCGATGATCGGCTTGGGGAAGTCGGCCAGTTCGCGGAGCGGCCGCCGTCCTTGGCGGTTAACCGGCCGGGATGCCCCAGCGAGCATGTCCATCGAGGCTCCGGCGCAGAACCCTCGCCCGGCGCCGGTGACCACGACGACCCGCGCGTCCGGGTTGACCGCAGCGTCGTCGAGCGCGGCGAAGAACGCTGCCTCGAGCGACACGGTCCACGCGTTCAGCTGGGCGGGCCGGTTGAGTATCAGCTGGACGATGCCCGGTTCGTCACCGTCGACGATCAGCTCTTTCGTCTCCATGGGGCAAAGGTACTCGTGCCCGCTTCGCTCGTCAACGGTCATGTTGAAGACCCTGTTACTGTTGCAGCATGGAATATCGAAGTCCGTCAACACGAGTGACTGTCATCGGTGCGGGAACCATGGGGGCCGGCATCGCCCAGCTGGCGGCAACCGCCGGCTACGAGGTCGCCATCTTCGACGCCGACCCGGACCAGCTGACCCGTGCCCGCCTGCAGACCGAGTCGAGCCTGAAGAAGCTGGTGTCGAAGGGCGCACTCGAAGAGTCCGCCAGCGCCGCCGCCCTGCGGCGGTTGCACCCCCGGACCTCCGTCGCTGAAGCCGCGGACCGCGCTGACCTCGTCATCGAGGCCGTCGTTGAGCGGCTTTGCGTCAAGCAGGCCATCCTCGCGGAGGCCGCGGGGACCGCGGCGGGATCGGCCCTGCTGGCCACGAACACATCTCAGTTGTCCATCACGGCGATCGGCGGCGCGCTGCCCGGTGCGAGCGACCGTGTCGTCGGCATGCACTTCTTCAACCCCCCGGTGCTCATGCGGCTGGTGGAGATCGTCGCGGGGCTGGAGACGAGCGACACGACCATCGCCGCCGCGCGGGCCTTCGCGGAGAGCCTCGGCAAGGAGACCGTGGTCTGCCGGAAGGACAGCCCGGGCTTCCTGACATCGCGTATCGCGGCCATCGTGCGGCTGGAGTGCATGCGCATGCTCGAGGAGGGCGTCGGCACCGCGGCGGACATCGACCGCGCCCTGCGCCTTGGCCTGAACTTCCCCATCGGGCCGCTGGAGCTAGGCGATCGCAACGGGCACGACACGTTCCTGCTGGCGGTGGAGTCGATGGCGAACACGCTTGGAGAGCGGTTCCGGCCGACGACCGGACTCCGGAACCTGGTCGCCGCCGGGCGACTCGGGCGTAAGTCCGGGCGGGGAATCTACCGGTACGACGAGCATGGCGCGATCATCCGGTCACCGCCGGGCGGCGACGCGCGAGGCGGCCAGTGATCACCGCCACGATGGACCTGGCAAGAGTCAACGAAGGCGTCAGCCCGCTGAGGGTCCACAGAAACGCGGAGAAACACCTGCTCAGACCGACTTTCAGACCGCCCCGACATGGAACGATCAGACTTTTCAACATGCTTGTTGACATAACGCTAAGTTTTCCTTAGCCTCGGAAACGTATCGAGGAGCAGTGCACACGCTTGCGGGGCTGATCGACCCGCCGCGGTCGGCGTGGCGCGGCACCGCCGATTTCCGTGTGAACGCATCGCCTCATCGGACGACGCGGCCGCGAATCGCCTCAGGAGTCAGTGGAGTGGACGCTACGAATTGTGAGTGCCTCGAGATGCACGAGCTGGAGGAGATCGCCAAGGCGGCGAACATTCCGACGCTGCTGATGGTGATCTACCAGGTGACCGGGGACCAGCGGTGGCTGGAGCCGCCCTACCAGCCGACCCGAACCAAGGGCTTGAGCGATCATGACTCCGGGGGCCTGCCGGAGAGCGCTCAGGCTGAGGTCAGGCGGGCCGCCGCGCTAGCCTTTCACCACTTGCAAGCGGGAAAGCCGCCGGCGATCGCCGTGCCAACGGCCGAGCAGACGGCCAGGATGCTGGGCGTGTGCGTCGGAGAGAACGTCGATGCCAGCTACGGGCAGATGTTCTACGAGGAGCTCCGCCGCAGGGTCGGAGCCGCTGACAGTTCAGGCCGGCCCGCCGAGGTGCCGGGCGACTTCCGCGTGCTGGTCATCGGGGCCGGGGTGTCCGGCATCATCGCGGCGCAGCGCCTCCAGGAACTTGGCTTGTCATATCTGCTGGTCGACAAGCACGATGCGCCAGGGGGCAACTGGCTGGACAACCGTTACCCGGGTGCGGGGGTCGATACGCCAAGCCACCTGTACTCCTATTCTTTCGCGCCGCGCGACTGGGGGTATCACTTCGAGCTGCGGGAATCGCTCGAAAAGTACTTCAGCGCGGCATTCGACCTCATCGGGGCGCGCCCGCATGCGCGCTTCGGGACAGCGGCCGTGCGCGCCGAGTACGACGAGGCGGCTGCCCACTGGATGGTCACGCTGCGCGCCGCGGACGGCTCCCTTGAGGTCCTGCCGTTCAACGCGATCGTCACCGCGGTGGGCATCTTGAATCAGCCCAAGCTTCCAAGCGTGCCGGGACTCGACGGCTTCCAGGGGCCGTCGTTCCACTCATCCGCCTGGCCAGGGGACCTAGACCTCTGCGGCAAGCGGGTCGCGGTGATCGGCAGCGGGGCCAGCGCGATGCAGATCGTCCCGGCCATCGCCGGGCAGGTCGGGGAGCTGGTCATCTTCCAGCGAACGCCGCAGTGGGTGGCGCCGTTTGAGAAGTTCCAGCAGCCCATCGACGAAGGCAGCCGCTACCTTCTGCGCACGTTCGCCATCTATCGGGCGTGGTACTTCCTCAAGCTTTACTGGCAGTTTGGCGACAAGGTCCTGGACTCGCTGCGGAAGGACCCCGACTGGCCCCACCCGGAGCGCGCGGTCAACGCCCGCAACGACGGTCACCGTGAGTTCTTCACGCAGTACATCCGAGCTGAGCTGGGCGACCGGAGCGACCTGTTCGAGAAGGTAGTACCCGCCTACCCGCCCTACGGCAAGCGGATGCTGCTCGACAACGGCTGGTACCAGTCGCTGCGCAAGCCCAACGTGACCCTGGTGACCGAGGCGGTTACATCGGTCACCGCTACTGGAGTGGTCACTGCGTCCGGCAGCCCGCATGAGGTGGACGTGCTGGTATGGGCGACCGGATTCGAGGCCTCCCGGTTCGTGTCTTCCCTGGAGGTGGTCGGGCGCGACGGCGAGACGCTGCAGCAGGTCTGGGACGGCGACGACGCCCGGGCCTACCTGGGCGTCAGCGTTCCGGGCTTCCCGAACTTCTTCATGGTGGGCGGTCCCAACTCGTTCCCTGGCAGCGGCAGCTTCATGTACTTCATGGAGGTGCAGATGCGATACATCGCCCGGCTGCTCGCAGACATGGTCAAGACGAAAGCGCTGGCGATCGATGTCCGCAAGGACGTCTATGACGAGTACAACGAACTGCTCGACCGCACGAGCCTGCTGACGGTGTGGACCCACCCGGGCACGAACACCTACTTCCGCAACTCGCGTGGCCGCCTCGTCTTCGTGTCGCCATTCCGCAACGTCGAGTACTGGACCCGGGCCGGGCAGTCCAGCATTGAGGACTACGAGGTGCGCACGGCCGGGCAGCCCACCGGAGAGTGAGAGATGGCTACACCTTGTACCGCCCGAAGCGACCAGCGATCGCGAGCGAGTAACATCCACATACTTCGTTAGGGATGGCCGATGTTCGTACACGAGGTAATAGCAAGGGAAGTGGCCGCGACCGGTACTGACACCATGTTTGGCCTCATCGGAGACGCTAACCTGTTCATGGTCAACGCATTCGTTGAAAGCCAGCGCGGCAGCTACGTGTCGGCTGTCCACGAGGCGAGCGCCGTCATGATGGCCTATGGCTACGCCTGCCGAGGGGCATGTCTCGGCGTCGCGACCGTTACGCAAGGGCCAGGCCTGACGAATACGGCGACCGCGCTCACCGAGGCTGTACGGTCGGGCACGCCCCTGCTCCTGATCACCGGCGACACGGCGCCGGGCAACAAGCTCAACCAGCAGACCCTCGACCAGGAGCCCTTCGTCCGGGCGACGGGAGCCGGGTACATCCTCGTCGAGCGGCCGGAAGAGGCCGCCGCGGCCGTCCGGACCGCTGCCCGGCGCGCGCTCGCGGAGTCCCGTCCGTACGTTCTGAACTGCCCGACGGAATACCAGTGGCGGCAAGCGGGCGCGGCGGCGGACGACGATGGCGGCGGCCCGTCCCCGGGGGGCGAGGGACGCCCCTTGGCGCCAGAAGACGTGGTCGAGGAGGCACTCGGCGTCATCGCCGCGGCTCGACGGCCGCTCGTCCTCGCCGGGCGCGGCGTCCTCGGCCAGGAGCCGCGCCAGGCCGTACTCGCCTTCGCGGAGCGGGTCGGCGCGCCCATCGCCACCACGCTGCGCGCGCGCGGCCTCTACAGCGCGGCCGAGGGATGCGTGGGCGTCTGCGGGACGGTGTCAACGGAGCCGGGTGTGCTTGCCATTGGCGAGAGTGACTGCATCATCGCCTTCGGCGCGAGCCTCAACCCGTGGACCACGGTCCGGAACTCGCTTATCGAAGGCAAGAGAGTGGTTCACGTTGACACCAACCCGGCGAGGTTCCGGCCCGAAGTACCGGTGACCACTGCGGTGGCCGGCGATGCGGCCACCGTTGCGCGGCAGTTCATCGAGATGCTGGACGCCGCCGAGATTCCGCCCTCCGGCTTCCGGGGCCGCGTCACCGCGACCCTCAATCCGGCCGACCTCATGCACGATGCGCCGCTGGGGGCGAAGGTAACCCTCGCGGGCGTCCTCAGCGCCGTGAACCGCGCGCTGCCCGCCCTCCGGACGATGGTGTACGACGGCGGCCGCTTCCAGGGCGAGGCCTTCAAGTACTGCTGGGGCACGGACTACCGGGCCGAGGTACTCACGACTGACTTCGGGGCCGTGGGCATGGGCATGGGCGCAGCCATCGGCGCAGCGGCGGCGGCGCGCGATGAGCGCACTGTCCTGGTAACCGGCGACGGCGGGTTCATGATGAACGGACTGGCTGAACTGCACTCCGCGATCCGCGCCGACCTGCCGTTGATCGTCGTCATCTGCAACGACGGAAGCTACGGCGCCGAATATGACCAGTTCCTGAACAAGGGCCTGAAGCCTGATCTGTCGCTGTTCCAGTGGCCGGACTTTGCCGAGGTGGCCCGGGCACTGGGGGCCGAGGGCCGGACGATCGAGTCCGTGTCCGACGTTGCCCCCGCGGTAGCGGCCTGCGACTCGCCGACTCGTCCCGTGGTGATCGACGTGCGCATCGCGCCCGGCGATGTTCCGGAGGTCCCTCATTGATAACCGCCAGCGACGACGTGAACGTGCCCCTGGAAGCACGCCCGCACGAGGCGGCGCTTACCATCGCGGAGACCCTCGAGGTCGCGGCCAGGAAGTGGGGCCAGCGGACCGCCATCGTCGATGGCGATGACCGATGCACCTACGGGCAGCTGCGCGAGCGATCGCTGCGGGCGGCGAGCGGACTTGCCGGGATGGGGGTCCGGAAAGGCGACCGGGTAGCCCTCTGCCTGCCGAACGGGATCGACTGGGTCGTCGCCTTCTTCGGGGCCATCCAAGCCGGCGCCGTCGTTGTGCCCCTGAACACCGCCCTGTCCGCCACGGAGCTCGAGTACCAGGTCGGTCACTGCGGGGCAGCGGTGATGATCGTCTGCACGACGTACCGGAACCGCGACTACCTGGCGGTGGCCCGGCAGGTGCGGGACGCCGTCACCCAGCAACTCCAGGTCGTGGTCGTTGACGAGGCCGGCGGCGAGGAGGGCATCGTGACATGGGCGCGCCTTACCCAGGGCGCCGGCGGCGGCGTCCGCCTGCCATCCCTCGACGTGGCCGATCCCGCGATCATGATGTACACGTCGGGAACCACTGGCCGGCCCAAGGGGGCAGTGCAGACCCATCGCTTCATCTCAACGCTGTTCGGCGCCATCGCTCGACTGGATATCAGGGAGACCGACGCGCTCGTGCTCTACCTGCCGCTGTTTCACATCTACGCCCTGGTCGCCGGCCTGATCTTGATGACGATGGCCGGGGCGCGCACGATCTTGATGGCACGCTTCGACGCGGGCGAATCGCTGCGGCTGATCGAGCAGGAGCGGGCGACGATCATGTACGGCATCCCGACGACGTACATCGACCAGCTCAGCCACCCGGCGATCGACGCGACGGACTTCACCGCGCTGCGGTACGCCTTGACGCCGCTGACGTATGACCTCTGCCAGAAGGTGCGCGCCAAGATCGGAGCGGCGTGCCTCAACCCCTACGGGATGACCGAGACTTCGGCCCTCTCGCTGGTGGCGAGCCTGGACGACCCGCCGGAGATCGCCATGCGAACCGTGGGCCGCCCGCTCGGGGACCTTGAGGTAAAGGTTGTCGATGAGGCGACCGGCCTGCCGGTGCCCAGCGGCTCACCGGGCGCACTGCTGATGCGCGGGCCTTCGGTTCTCTGGCGATACCACGAGCAGCCGCAGGCTACTGCTGAGGCAATCGGCGCCGATGGCTGGTTCACTACCGGAGACCTAGCCTCGATGGACGACGCCGGCAATGTCACGTTCATCGGCCGTCGTGGCGACAGCTACCGGGTCGGCGGAGAGATGGTGGATCCCGTCGAGGTCGAGGCAGCGATCCAGTCGCACCCGGCCGTGCTGCGGGCAGCCGCGCTCGGAGTCGCCGACGAAAGGCTAGGCCAGGTCGGCTACGCCTGGGTTGAGGTGCGACCGGGCCCTGCCGTCACCGAGGCGGAGCTGAAGGCACACGCGGCGGGCTTGCTGGCCTCATTCAAGGCGCCTCGCGAGATCCGCATCATCAGCGAGTTGCCGGTGACGCCGAGTGGCAAGGTACAGAAGTTCCGGTTGCGTGAGTCACTGACGCGGGAGTGAGTGATTCCGCCATGATGAGGGCCCGCTGAGCAGCCGGTCAGCGGCCCTCCTCAGCGGATCTGGTGCTTGCCGCGGAAGAACGGCAGGGGGACCGAGGGGCGGCCGTCTCCCAGTGCCCGGACCCGCCCGACGCAGATTTCGTGATCGCCCGCTTCGTGGACGACCTCAATGTCGCAGTCAATCCAGGCGATGACATCGTCGAGCCTGGGGCAGCCGCCGTCCGACAAGCCCCAGCTGAGCCCTTCGAACTTGTCCGCTCCCGTCCGGGCGAAGCTGCGGCACACTCCTTCCTGGTCGGCGGCCAGTACGTTCACGCAGAAACGCCCGGAGCGCCGGACGATCGGCCAGGTTCTCGATGAAAGTGCCGCGCAGAAGCCAACCAGCGGGGGGTCGAGCGAGACCGAGAAAAAGGACCCGACCGTCAGCCCGACCGGTTCTTCCCCGTCCATCGCCGATACCACTGCCACGCCGGTGAGGAAGTGACCGAGCACCCGCCGGAAAACCTGGGGCTCGATCCTTGATGTCGCGAGGTCGCCAGCCGCAGAAGCGGGCATCGCGCTCATGACCACATCGTATGAATCGTTGATCCTATCTTCAACGTTCATGTTGACTCCCATGGATCATCGCTTCTTGCGCTCGAGGAACGCGGTCATTCGCTCGTACTTGTCCGCGCTGTCGAACAGCAGCGCCTGCGCCACCGTGTCGAACTTGGTGGTGTCCGGGCGGTGGACGCGCAAGGCTAGCTTGGTGAGCTCGAGGGCACGCCAGGATCGTTGCGCGATGGTCTTGGCGAGGGCCTCGCCCCGCGCTGGCAGGTCATCCGCGATCTCGTCCACCAGGCCAGCCTCAAGGGCCGCGGCGGCGTCCAGGCGGGCTCCTGCCAGCAGCATGCGCCGGGCGGCGGCCAGCCCAACGAGCTGCGCGAGCCGCCAGTTCCCGCCTGAGCCGGCCAGGATCCCGAGTGACGCCTCCGGCTGAGCGAAGATGGCGCGCGCGCTCGCGATCCGGAAGTCGCAGGCAAGCGCCATCTCGCAGCCCCCGCCGAGCGCGGGCCCGTCGATGAGGGCGATCGTCGGCCAGCGGTGCGCCTCGAGCCGGTCAAACAACCCGGCATTGATCGCGCGCAGCGCGTGATCGGAGTCGCACTCGCGCATCTGGCGGATGTCGGCGCCCGCGGCGAAGATGCCCGGCGTGGTCGAGTGAATCAGCAGGATGGACGGTGTGCGGCCCGCCTGCGCCAGTACCGCGTCGAACTCGGCTACGGTCGCTTCGTCGTGCGCGTTGCGGCGGTCGGGGCGGTTCAGCCCGATCCACCACAGCTCGCCCTCCTGGCGGACGGCAATGTTGCTCACGGTGCCTCCAGGAGGAGGGCGATGCCCTGGCCAACGCCGATGCACATCGTCACCAGAGCGCGCCGCGCGCCGCGGTGGCACAGTTCGCGAGCGGCGGTGAGGGTCAGCCGCGCTCCGCTCATGCCCAGCGGATGCCCCAGGGCTATGGCGCCACCGTTGGGATTGACGTGCTCGGCGTCGTCGGCGACTCCGAGATCGCGCAGTACCGCCAGTGCCTGCGCGGCGAACGCCTCGTTCAGCTCTATGACGTCGATGTCGCCGACCGCGAGGCCGACCCGGTCAAGTAGCTTGCGCGTGGCCGGGATCGGCCCAAGGCCCATGACCCGCGGTGCGACGCCCGCGGTCGCCGCGCCGGCGACGACGGCCAGGGGCACCAGCCCGAACCGCTGCACCGCGCGCTCGGAGGCGAGGAGCAGCGCCGCCGCGCCGTCGTTGACGCCCGAGGAGTTTCCGGCGGTGACGGTACCCCCCGCACGGAACGCGGGCCGCAGCTCGGCCAGCTTGGCCAGGTCCGTCTCGCGGGGATGCTCATCCCGCGACACTGAGACCGGGTCGCCGTTGCGCCGTGGCACCGGAACCGGCGTGATCTCCTCGTCGAAGTACCCGTCCGCCTGCGACTTCGCCGTCCGCTGCTGCGAGCGGAGCGCGAACGCGTCCTGGTCAGCGCGCGACACGCAGCGCTCCGCCGCGACGATCTCGGCGGTCTCCCCCATCGGGTCCGTGCCGTACGCGGCGTGCAGCGCGGGGTTGACGAACCGCCAGCCCATCGTCGTGTCGTAGATCTCGGCGGTGCGCGCGAACGGCGAGGCGGCCTTCGGGATGACGAATGGCGCGCGGCTCATGCTCTCCACGCCGCCCGCGATCACCACATCCGCCTCGCCGGACCGGATCGCGCGGGCGGCGACCGCGACGGCGTCAGCACCGGACCCGCACAGCCGGTTGATCGTGGCGCCCGACAGTGCGTCGGGCAATCCGGCCAGCAGCAGCGCCATCCGGGCAACGTTGCGGTTGTCTTCCCCCGCCTGGTTGACGCAGCCGAGCACGACGTCGTCAGCGGCAGCCCAGTCCACCGATGGGTGCCGCGTCATCAGGGACCGCAGTGCGTGCGCCGCGAGATCGTCCGGGCGCACGGCCGACAGTGCGCCGGCATAGCGGCCGATCGGCGTCCGGACGCCGTCCACGAGGTATGCCACGCTCACGGTGACACCGTTGCCGGTCGCGCGTCCAGGCCGCGCCGCGCTCTCAGCCATTGTCCATGATGCCGCACGAAACTTAGCTTATGACCTGTCGCGATATCTGTCAACGCTCATGTTGAAAGATATTCAGCGAGCCTTCGCTTCGCGCGCCCGAGAAACGCGACATCGATTCTCGCGAAGGACTCGACAACGGCGGCCGCGGCTTCTCCGGTCGCGCCTGGATCGCACATAATCGCGCCCGAATAGTAATCGAGCCGCATGTCTGTCGCCGTAAACGCCTGCCCGGACAGGCACATGCGGCGGATCCACGGATCCGGGAGGAAGCGCCGCAGCGGGGCTATGTCGCTGTCGATTCCGAGCTTGACCTCGGGCATCGCGAGCCGGGCGGATCGCGAGATGACGAGGATGTCCGCTGACAGGGCGATAAGCAGTCCGACTCCGACGGCGGCTCCTTCCACCGCTGCGACCACTGGCGCGGGGTGATCTCGGATCGCCGCGAGGCAGTCCCGCGCCGCGTCCGTCGCCGCGGCCTCGTGCAGGCCCGGCTCCTTGATGTCGAATCCGGCCGAGAAGATGCCATCCGCGCCGGATAGCAGCACGGGTCTCGGGTCGTCGCCCACTCGCTTCAAGTGCGCCAGGAACTGCCGGAACATGCCGACCGTGAAGGCGTTGACCGGGGGGCGGTCAAAACGGATGCGCGCGACCCCGTCGACCACGTCCAGCAGGACTCCGGGCAGGCCCTGCTGGTTCCGGTCCGTGACCGGCGGGGGATCGGTCATCGGGGCCGGGAGGAAAGCAGGAAGAGGACGCTAGCGAACATTAACGCCGGTCAAGATGGTGTCCGCCATGCCGTCGGCGACGTCATCGGCGTCCAGGACACCTCCTGGCACAAACCACCGGGACGTCCAGTTGAGCATGCCAGTGATCGCCTTGGCGAAGACTTTAGGCGGCAAGGACGTCCGGAAGACGCCTTGCTTCATGCCATCCCGGACCACCTGCTCAACCAGGTCCTCATAGCGGCGGCCAGAGGCGATGAGCTCGGCATTAAGCTGCTCGTCGATAACCGACGCGGAATCACTGCTCCGCAGGTAGATATAGAGCTGGGGGTAGTGCCGCTCGAACGATCGCATGACCACGCGCATGGAATTTCGCAGCCGCACCTCGGGCACATCACCGCTGGCCGCCACTTCCTCAAGGTCGGAAATCATCTCGGCCAGCCCGTCGTGAATTGCCGCGCGGAAGATAGCGCCCTTATCCGCGAAGTAGTAGTAGACGGTGGCACGGTCAACGCCGGCCTCCTTGGCGATCGCGTCGATAGTCGTGCCGGTGAACCCGTTGCGCTCCAGCACTAGGCCTGCCGCCTTCAGGATCATGTCCCGCTTGGCACCATACTGCGCGCGGTCTCGCTGCTGGGCGGCCTTGCGCTTCATCGCGAGTGTTGGCTGTCGCTTTTCGCTAACCATACATCATCCAATCGGCTGACCGGCAACGCTAATTAATCATAGCTCACGGCCCCTACAGGCTGGGCGTGAGCCGCCAGTGCCGCCTGCGAGCCTAGTCACGTCGGACCGGCACCGCGCACAGTTGAGCTCAACCTGTACGTTGACTCGAAGCGGCGTCATCCGGGCAGTGGGGTAATTCGCGCTCCTTCATGCCCCATTTCCGCGTCGGCCGAAATCGTTCCGCCCGCCGGCGATCACCGGCCGGCCAGGAGCCTACTGGCCGTTACTCCGCAGCTCAGCGAACGCGGCCCGAGCCGGATCCTGGTCATCGCCACGCCCGCGCGTGAACTGTGCGGCGGCGGGCGAGGACCAGTGCGCAGGCGCTCCGAGGCTCCGCGACCAGTCGACGACCGCGACCCGGCTGGCGATCTTCCAGGTGCCGTCGTAGCGGGAGAGCCGGTCGACGTAGCGCCCGCCCATGATCACCGCCTCGGACTCACCGGAGGTAACGAACTCCGGGTCCTCGATGAACTCGATGTAGCAGCAGTAGTAGCTCTCGCAGACCGCGTCGTCGCCGGTGATCTCCACCAGCTGGTTGGCCACGTAGTGCTGCTTGGCCCCGCGGTACTTGGCCTTCGCGGACAGCCAGGCCGCGAATTCCGCCGGGCTGCCCTGGAAGGCGCCGTGGTCATCGGTGGCCGTCGGCAGGTAGCACTCGGCAACCTGCTGCCAGTCCAGGCGGTCCGTGCCCTGGCAGTACTTCAGTACGCAGTTCTTGATCTCGCGCTCGTCCAGCAGCAGCGCAAGCCGGGCGTCAAGCGCGCTCCCGGCAACGTCCTTCTCTCCCACCAGCGTCTCCCCTGGGTTGTGAATGGTCAGCCGACGCCCGATGAGGCGGGAACGGTATAGGCCGCCTCATCGCGGATCTGGTCGATGCTGTCCCTTACGGTCTCAAGGGTGAGGTCGAGGTCCTCGATGCCCGCGGTCTCGGCGACGAAGATGCGCGCGACCTTGCCGCCCGCGGCCCGCCAGACCTCACCGGTTACCTCGGTGTCCTCGTGCACGAGGTAGCCGGCGACCGGAGCGGCCCGCTCGGGGGTGCACGCCTCGCGGATCCATGCCAGGCGCCCGGCCGGGTCCTCGGTCCGCCCGGTCGTGGCGTGCCGCGCGGCCGCGGTGTAGGCGATCGGGGCGATCGCGTTGACCCGGATGTTGGACGCCCGGCCCCGGTTGGCCAGGTGCCGGGTGAACCCGTAGGCGCCCGCCTTGGCCACGCCGTACAGCCAGTTCTCGCCGATCCCGGCGGTCGCGTCGTCGTCGGCCCGCTTGCCGCCCGCGCCGGAGCCGTACATCCCGACCCCGGAGACGGTGATCAGCACCCGGCCGAACTGCCGCTTCACCATGGACGCCCACAGCTCGCTCATCACCCAGACCGCGCCCTTGAGGTGCAGGTTCAGGTGGTGGTCGAGGCTGCCGGTGGCGGTCCCGGCGTTATGGAGGAAGATGTCCACCTTCCCCAGCCGGCGGAGCGCCTCGCGGGCCAGCTCGCGGGCGGCGTCCTCCTGGGTCAGGTCGGCGTAGATCACCTCGGCCTTGCCGCCGTTGCCGCGGATGGCCTCAATGACCGCGGGATCGGCCGCACCGTCCTCATGGTCGACGGACTGCGGCCCGAGGTCATTGACGATGACCGTCGCGCCCCGGGAGGCGAGCAGCTCCGCATAGGCCCGCCCCAGCCCGCGGCCCGCCCCCGTGATGAGGGCAGTCCGGCCGTCGTATCGCAATTCACCCATGGTGGAAGAGTCCTCCGTAATCTCAGCTAGGCGCGGGCCAGCTCGCGCTTGAGGCCGAGCGTGATCGTGCTCGACGGCTCCGGGAACCGGACCAGCAGGGACTCGCTGCCCTCGGCGGCGGCGACCCGCAGGGTTTCCCCCGGGCCGGCCCAGATGCCCGTGTGCGGGCCGAACTGGAGGTCCTCATGGGAGAAGCTCCCCTCCGCGGTGAACAGGAATGCGGGACGGCGGTCGCCGTCGCTGCCCGCCACCTCGAAGGTCCCGTCGCGGCGCCACTGGACCGTCTCGATGGACAGGCCGTTCTCAGTGAAGACGCCCAGCTTGCGGCTGCGCGTGACGCCCTGCCCCGCTGTCCAGCCGAAGGCCGCCGGGGTGATCACCACCGGCTGCCGGTACCGGGGCCGCTGCGGCTTGTAGGGCTGGCCGAAGACCTGCTCCCAGATGGCGTTGAGCGGGTCCTTGCTGAAGGGCTTGCCCGACTCGTCGGCCGAGCGGTAGATGCCGTCCAGGAACTCGCCGCGCTTGGCCAGTTCCGCGATGGCCGCATCGCTTTGCTCCTTGGTCATGAACCGGTCACCCCACTGGGCGATCAGGATGAGGGCGCCCTCGCACTTCTGCGGCCCGTAGTAGGCGTTGGCCGGGAAGTAGCCGACGTCCCCCTCCTCGAGCCAGCCGAAGCCGAGGTCCATCCGGCCAGAGGCAGCGAAGCGCAGCTGCTCGAAGTCGTGCCGGTGCCGGACGGACGTGTACTCCCGGTCGCCCTCGCCGAAGCGCTCGAAGCGGATGTCGTAGCTGACCTGGGCACCGCCCTCGGCGGCCCGGATTACCTTCCGGTACACGTCGCCGCCACGGGGGTTCGGGAGCACCAGCTTCCATTCGGCGCGCTCGGTATCTACGATCTGCACTCGCCGTCTCCTCTCATCGCCTGAGCCGCGTTCGTCTCCGGGCGCGGTTACGCGCCGATGAGCGGCCGGTCCAGGTCGCCTCGGTACGCCGGCTGGACCTCTGGCGGGGTCAGCACGTCGTCCTCGTCCGGGCCGGTCCCGGCAGCGTGCCGGTCAAGCGCGGCCAGGTCGAATCCGAAGACGCCAGCGGCATTCGCGGCGAGCATCCGGCGAGCCTCGCTGGCCGGGACCTGCCCGGCGCCAAACGTGGCCTTGAGGTAGTTGCGGGTGCCGTACCGCCACGCGCCCTCACTGTGCGGGAAGTCGATGCCGATCATCATCTTGTCGACGCCGATGCGGTGCCGGGCCTCGACCTCTGCCCGGGAGAACAGGGACGACCCGAGGTAGCACTGCCGGCGCCAGTACTCGCTCGGTCGCAGCGGGACGACGTCGCGAATGTCGCGCCGCAGGTCACTGCGATCGTAGGAGTGGTCCATCCGCTGCAGCGCGCCGAGGACCCAGTCCGAGTGCGTCTCCGTGAAGACGATCTTCAGGTTCGGGAAGCGCTCCAGGACGCCACCGAAGATCAGCGTCGGTAGCAGGTTCCGCACGCCGGTGAAGATGTCCGCGCCGACCATCGCGCGAGCGGAGGTCAGCGTCCGGGCCTCCCGGTACTCGGGAAGCGTGCTGGCGATCGCGACGTGGATGTTGACGACGAGCTCCAGGTCCTGCAGCGTGGCCCAGATGCGGTCGTAGCGCGGCTGGTACGGGCGGTCGGTACCGGGAAGGGCCGGCAGGGCGACGCCGACGAAGCCCAGCTCCTTGACGGCCTTAAGCTCCTTAACCGTGGCGTCGATGTCGTGCAGGCTGATCGCCGCCATGCCAGCCCAGCGCGCGGGCGCGTAGGAGCGGAAGTCGGCGAGCCACCGGTTGTATGCCCGGTATCCCGCGCTGAGCTGGTCATCGGTCGGGGCCTTGACGTTCAGCGTGGCGGCGTGAGTCGGCGAGCTCATGAGGAACGGGGTCGCGAACTCCTGGAATAGCACCTCGGCCGCGATTCCCTCGCTGTCGAGCTCGGCTGCGCGCCGCTCTGGGCTCCAGCTCGCGTCCAGCCGCCCCGGGTCCGCGACCTTCACCTTCCACTCGGCCGCGGCCTCGGGATCGAGCCGGTTGGTGATGTTGGTGGAGTCGGTGGTCACCACGCCGTACTTGGCGTAGTCGACCAGGAAGGCGTCGAAGTCCTCCAGGTACTCCGGATCAAGGTACGGTCGGTAGTCGCTCATGCGCGCCGCGA
>Ga0137407_10001564_pt1 | contig 14934 bp, 14 predicted proteins | sample CZOMad2_2_16fung_FD_108410 | JGI IMG/M metagenome (GOLD analysis project Ga0137407, IMG submission 108410) | Vadose zone soil fungal communities from Angelo Coast Range Reserve, California, USA - CZOMad2_2_16fungal (Illumina Assembly) | ecosystem: Environmental > Terrestrial > Soil > Vadose...
AGCTTAGCGGCCTTCTTGGCTGAGATGGCGTGGAAGGCGCGCAGACACTGCCGGCGCAGTACGTCTTCGGTGAGGTTGGCTTCGCGCTCTTCCAGAACTTCCCCCACACAGATAATCGGGGTAAGACCGGCCTCGAGAGCAGCCTTTAGCTTGAAGTTCACCATGTCATCAGTTTCGCCAAAATACTGGCGGCGTTCGGAATGGCCGATGATGACGTGGGTGCAGCCGATATCCAGCAGCATGGCGGGGCAGATCTCGCCGGTATAGGCGCCCTGCTTTTCCCAGTACAGATTTTGCGCGCCGATGGCTACGTTCGAACCCTTGCAGCTCTCAATCGCCACGCAAAGATCTATGTAGGGTGGGCAGACGACGATTTCGTCCCGCGTGTGGCCGGCAACCAGGGGCAGGAAGTCATGAAAAAATGCCTTCGTCTGCTCCGGGTTCTTGTACATCTTCCAGTTGGCGGCCATCAACTTCTTTCTCATGAATCCTCTCTGGAAATCTTCGGGCGGAACGCTTGGTTCGGGGAGCAGCCAGGTGCATAGGTCCTGACACGGAGTTCATGTCTATTTCTTGTCCGTCAGCGCCTCTACGCCAGGAAGCTTCTTGCCTTCCAGGAATTCCAGCGAGGCTCCGCCGCCGGTGGAGATGTGTGTGATTTTGTCGGCAACTCCGGCTGCGTTGACCGCTGACACCGAGTCCCCACCGCCCACGATTGATGTGGCGCCCACATTTTCCGCAACCGCGTGGGCGATTTTGAAAGTGCCCTTGGCGAAGGGCGCAACCTCAAAGACGCCCATGGGGCCATTCCACAAGATGGTTGCAGCGCGAGCGATTTCGTCGGTGAACACCTCGATGGTCTTAAGTCCAATATCCAGAGCCATCAGGTTGGCCGGAATGTGGCCGCTGCCTACGGTCTGCACGATTGCGTTGAGATCAATCTTCTCGGCCACGACGTGGTCTGTTGGCAACAGGAACTTCACCTTGTGGTTTTTTACTTCTTTCAACAAGTTGCGGGCCAGATCGATTTTGTCTTCCTCCACCAGTGATTTGCCCACCTGCTCTCCCTGGGCCTTGAGGAAGGTATAGGCCATCCCGCCGCCGATGATGAGGGCGTCCACTTTGTCGAGAAGATTGCGGATGACGCCAATCTTGTCGCTGACCTTGGCGCCGCCCAGGATGGCGATAAATGGCCGCTCGGGGTGGCGCACAACTTTGCCCAGGTACTGAAGCTCTTTCTCCATGAGCAGCCCGGCGGCCGCCTTCTGCACGAACCGGGTGACGCCAACCGTCGAAGCATGGGCGCGATGGGCCGTTCCGAACGCATCGTTTACGTAGTAGTCCGCCAGACCCGCAAGCTGCTTGGCAAACTTGGAGTCGTTGGCTTCCTCTTCGGGATGAAAGCGGAGATTTTCCAGCAGCAGCGTCTGGCCTTGCTCCAGCTTTCCGGCCATCTCTTCGGCTTCAGGGCCGATGCATTCCGGGCAGAATCCTACGTTCTCTCCCCGTGCCAGTTCCTTGTCGAGCAGCATGCGCAGGCGTTCCGCGGCTGGCTTGAGGCTCATCGCAAGATTGCGTTTTCCCTTGGGCCGGCCGAGGTGGGACACGAGGACCAGCCGTGCCCCGTGACGAAGGGCATACTCAATCGTGGGTAGGGTTTCGCGGATACGAGTGTCGTCGATGACCCGGCCATCCTCGAGCGGAACATTAAAGTCGACCCGCATGAGGACGCGGTGATTGTTGAGTGCCAGATCGCGGATGGAAAGCTTTGACATGACGTCCTCTGGGGCGGCGCTTTGCCGCCCCCAGGCTTGTGTGGTCGCGAGCGACCCGCCCGCCCAGTAAGCTTACAGGCCCCTGCTTCCCAGGTAATTGATCAGGTCGCGGACGCGCGACGAATATCCCCATTCGTTGTCGTACCACGAGATCACCTTTACGCAATTGCCGCCCACCACCAGAGTCGAGGGCGCGTCGACGATGGAAGAACGGCCGTCTCCCTTGAAGTCAGAGGAGACTAATTCCTGTTCTTCGTAGCCCAGATAGCCCTTCAGCGGGCCGCTCTCGGAGGCCTTCTTGAGCGCGGCATTCACTTCTTCTTTGGTGGTTTTCTTTTCCACAAAAACCACCAGGTCAACGACCGAAACATTGGGCGTGGGCACGCGTACAGAGAAACCGTCGAGTTTGCCGGCCAGGTCGGGAATCACCAGCTTCAAGGCTTTGGCCGCGCCGGTCGAAGTGGGAATCATGTTGATGGCGGCTGCCCGGGCCCGGCGCAGATCTTTGTGGGGGAAATCCAGAATCACCTGGTCGTTGGTGTAAGAGTGGATCGTGGTCATGGTGCCGCAGACGATTTTGAAATTGTCATTGACCACTTTGGCGATCGGCGCCAGGCAATTCGTGGTGCAGGATGCGTTCGAAATGATGTGATGCTTGGCGGCATCGTACACGCTTTCATTCACGCCCAAAACAACCGTAACGTCTTCGTTCTTCGCCGGAGCCGAGATGATTACTTTCTTGACCGGTCCGCGCATATGCTTCTTGGCATCATTGGCATCGGTGAAATGGCCAGTCGATTCGACCACAACCTGCGCGCCGACTGACTCCCAGGGAAGCTTCCCCGGGTCTCGTTCCTTGAATACCTTGATCGTCTTGTTGCCGATCGTAAGGCTGTCCTCGCCGGCCGTGATCTGGTGCGGCAGATTGCCCAGGATGGAATCGTATTTCAGCAGGTGGGCCAGAGTTTTGGGGTCGGTGAGATCATTGACCGCCACGAATTCGATATTGCTGTCATTGAGCGAAGCTCGGAGCACGTTCCGCCCGATGCGTCCGAATCCGTTGATGCCTACCTTAATTGCCATTTTGCCTCCGAAAATTTGGTGTGGAAAATTGCCGGACCTGTAAGTGGAAAGAAAATGTTAACAGGGAAGCGAAGAATGCGGCAAATTGCGCCAGGGTAAGGCATGCGCTATGTCGCGACTTCGATTTCCAGATAGACGTTCTGCTTGCTCCAGAAAAACGGGATTCGAGCCAGCCAATATTTCCGCCTGATGGTTTCGCGGGCCCAGGACCAGTTTTCCGGCGGAAGCATCCGCACAGTCGCTGCAAATTCGGGGCCAGTGATTCTCCCCCGCATGGTGCACGGAGCAATCCGAATTTTAGGGTTGGTCTTGATTCTCTTGTACTTACCGGAGTCGCTGCGGGTCATCACGTAGAGCTTTTCATCTTTCTCGCCGAACCAGACAGGAGTGTAGACGGGATTGCCGTTCTTTCGGAAGCTGGCAAGCGATATGTATTTCTGACCCTTGATTTCAGACGGAAGCCGCATGATGACATTGTACGGCGCAGAGGGTTTGAATGTGTGGCGCGGGCGCCCTCGCTCCGCGTGACTGTATGAAGCGGTAGCCGACTTCAAGGAAACCACACGCTTCAGCCAATCATCTCCCGAGCTGCCTTCAGTACAACTGGCGGCATTCGTGGGCGGGGGGCCGCGCCACACAAGACTGTTTTCTTGACAGCTCTTGTGGTTGAGTCGAGAATGTGCCCGGCAACAGGAGGTCTACGTTGACATCTCCGACCCGTCGTGAGTTTCTCGGCGGCGCCTTTGTATTGATGAGCGCTGCAAGCATTCGGCTTCCTCTCTGGGCGCGCGCTGTAGCGAATGTCGCGGCCGCTCCCTCGGGCGGACAAATCCTGCTGGGCGTGGACTACTATCCCGACCAGACGCCCGAGGCTCTCTGGGAAGAAGACTCCCGAATGATGTCGGACATGGGATTCACCAACGTTCGCATTGCCGAATTTGCCTGGGCCCTGATGGAACCTTCAGAAGGCAAGTTCGAGTTTGGCTGGTTGCATCGCGCCATCCAGATCCTGCACAAGCACAACATCGGTGTAATTCTTGGGACGCCATCGGCGGCGCCTCCGCCGTGGCTCAGTGCGAAGTATCCCGACATCTTCGAAGTGAATGCGCAGGGACAACGGTTGCGTCCCGGAGGGCGGCGCTTTACCTGTCCCACCAATCCGGTCTATCGCAAGCTGTCATTGGTCATCGCCACCCAAATGGCCAAGAAGTTCGGCGAGACGGAAGGAGTGATCGGCTGGCAGATTGACAACGAGTTGACGCTGGGATCTTCGCTGCGTTGCTACTGCAATTTCTGTCAGGTGGGATTTCAGAACTGGCTTCGCACCAGGTACAGCACGCTGGACAACCTGAACCAGAGTTGGGGAACGGTTTTCTGGAGCCAGACCTATAGCGATTTTTCGCAGATTCCAGTGCCGCTGCTGTCCGGCGGCGATCCCAATCCGGGGCTGGCGCTGGACTACGATCGCTACCAGTCCTACGCCAATACTTCGTTCACGGAAGAACAACTGGCGATGCTGCGCCAGATGTGTCCCACACATTTCGTAACCACCAACAATGTCGGACTGGTCGACACGATTGACATGCGCGATCTCTACGCGAAACTTGATTTCGCAGCCTTCGACAACTATCCCGGTTTTTTTGACATGCTGACGGCGCAAGAGGGTAAGTCTCCCTTGCCCGAGGGCATCGCAAGCACCATCTCGCTGGGACATGACTTAGCGCGCAGCGTGAAGGGTGGCGAACCCTTCATGATCATGGAGGAGCAATCGGGAAAGGCGGGGCAGAAAACTTTTGCTCCCCAGCCGGAGACCGGCCAAGTCAGGCTCTGGACTTATCAGGGGGTCGCACACGGAGCGATGGGCATCAACTACTTCCGTTGGGACACCGCGACCTTCGGAGCAGAACAATATTGGCACGGCATCCTAAACCATGACCGCTCGAAGAGCCCGGCCTACGAAGAAATCCGGCAGACGGTAAAAGAACTGAAGGCGCTGGGGCAGGAAGTCTTGTATTCGCAGTACGCGGCGCAGACAGCGCTGGTTTTTGACTACGACTGCAGCTGGGCGGTCAAAATTCAGCCGGGCCACTACGCGCTTGACTACATGACTCAGGTCACATCGTGGTACGGAGCTATCAGCGCGAGCCACACCGGCATCGATGTCATTGCTCCCGAGGCTGATCTATCCCCGTACAAGATCGTGTTTGCGCCACTGGCCTATCTGATGTCAGAAAAGCAAGCCGCGAAGATCAAGAGCTTTGTGCAAGCCGGCGGGATGTTTGTGACCAATTTCCGGCTGGGGGTGAAAACCGAGAGCAGCCAGATTGTCCGCACGCCACTGCCCGGACTGCTTCGAGACGTCATGGGAGTGACGGTCGCGGACTACATACCGATTTACTCGGCAAAGAATGCAGTCAAGTTCGCGCCCGGGCTGGCGGGGCCGGATGGAGAGTGCGGTCTGTGGACTGACATTCTCCAACCCACTGGGGCTGAGGTGCTGGCTTCGTACACCAAAGGCTCGCACGCGGGCGAGGCAGCGATCACCATGAACACGGTGGGGTCGGGGAAAGCTGTATACATCGGTGCCGACCTGGATGCGGCAAGTCTGGCCCGAGTCCTCCGAACTCTTTCCGGATTGGCCGGCGTCAAGCCTCCGCTTGAGGTCCCGCCGGGCATCGAGCTGACGGTGCGCCGTGCAGGCGACAAACAGTGGATATTTGTTCTGAACCATACTTCTGTTTCGCAGAGCGTGAGTATCCCAAAAACTTTTACCGATCTTCTGACCGGGGGAACCCACACCGGAAAAGTTGATGTGAGTGGTTACGGGGTGCGGGTGCTGCAAGGCGCGTAGGTTTTGTGGGGCGGGCGCCCTCGGCCGCCAAATGCCGGCGCGTTTACAATTTCTTTCAGGCGGCACGGGTGCTGCAAGCGCTGCGCGGGCGAGGGCGCCCTGCCACACCGCTATTCGTAACAGGCTGGCAGCCTTGGTACGTTTCCTGCGACCTCGATTGCCTGCAATATGGCGCTGTGTTACAAACCAGAGATGCGCAAGTGGATGCGCGATCGTCTCAAGCGCCCCAAAAAGAATACGGAAGGCGGCAAGAGCGAGCCTGCACAGGCCCCTCTGCAACCCGCCTATTACGATGCCGCTGAGGCCCCCGCGTCCGTGACTGCGAAATCAGCGGAACCAGAGAACGCCGAACCGGAAATTGAAACGCGGCAGGCGCCTGATCCTCAGCCTGATCGGGGCGAGGCTGCGGAAGCGAGTTTCGTCCCACCGCGAACCGCGCGTCCAGATGGGAACAGCGATCCGCGCCGTAGACGTCGGCGGGGAAGAGGTGGACGAGGCAGGGGCGGGGCGCAGGCTGCGAAACTTGTCCCGTCCGGCGGCGAGGTGGGGAATGGCCAAGTGGCCGTCGCTCCGGTGATCGAAACATCGGGCGCTGCGACGGCGATACCGGCAGCGGCGCCGCGAGCTTCAAAGGGCACCGTAGTTCTCGCTATCGGGCTGCCGGGATCAGGAAAGAGCTCCTGGTTCAAGCGGCATAACATCACGCCGCTTTCGAGCGACATGCTGCGCGCACTTCTGTTCGACGATCCCACCGAACAACGCTTTCAGGACTTGATATTTTCCAACTTGCGTTCCATGTTGAAGGCCCGCCTGATCGCAAAGCGTCCTCTGAATTACGTTGACGCGACCAACCTGACACCACACGAACGGCAAAGCTGGATCAAGCTGGGCCATGACTATGGCTACGAAGTACAATCCGTGTTCTTTGACGTCCCATTGGAAGTTTGCCTGGAGCGCAATCACAAGAGGGAGCGAGTTGTCGCCGACGACGTGATGCGGCGCATGAGTGCCAAGCTGAAGGCGCCAACTTTCGACGAAGGTTTTTCCAAGATCACGGTCGTGAGAGTGAAACGGAAGTCTGCGTAGTTCGCTGAATCTCCCCAAGGATTGTTATTCCGAAGCCGGCTCTATCGGCGAGGAATCTGCTTGTCGCCGGCAGCAAAGCAGCACATTCCTCGCGCGACAAGGCCGCGCTTCGGAATGACAAGGAGTGGCGTGGTTTTTGCGCAAACTGCACCATTATTCATCGCCGCCGATATTGACCGCAAAGGCGCGCGCCCATAGAATCAAGAGCAGCGGATCCTTCCGCGTTCTCGCCGTGAGTTGCCCCCTCGTTCAATGGTAGGACAGCAGATTCTGGATCTGCTTATCGGGGTTCGAATCCCTGGGGGGCAACCAGTAAAGGGTACGGGGCTAATCTTGACAGAAACCCACTCTCCGCGCCGCATCGGTCGAAGCGTTGGCGCTCTCTTGGCCGGGTTCGTCGCCGTCGTGGTGCTTTCACTCGGCACCGACTGGGTGCTACACGCGGCTGGCGTATTCCCGGGCTTGGGTCAAAAGATGTCCGATGCCCTGTTCGTACTCGCCACCGTTTATCGCACTCTCTACGGCGTGGTGGGCAGCTATGTCACGGCGCGGCTCGCGCCGGACCGTCCCATGGGTCACGCCTTGGTGGGCGGCTTAATTGGGGTTGCCATGAGTACTCTGGGCGCCGTCGTTACCTGGAACAAGGATCTCGGGCCGCGCTGGTATCCCTCGCACTCATTGTCACCGCGATGCCTACCGCATGGCTGGGCGGCAAACTCCGCGTCATGCAGTTGCCCTCCAAGCGACCTTAGTCGAATACCACTGTCTTGTTTCCGTAGGTCAGGACACGGTGGCAGAGGTGCAGCCGCACCGCGCGGCCGAGCACGGTGCGCTCGAGGTCGCGTCCCTTGCGAATCATGTCTTCGATGGAATCGCGGTGAGAGACGCGAGCTACTTCCTGTTCGATGATTGGCCCCTCATCCAGATTCATGGTCACGTAATGGCCCGTCGCTCCGATCAGCTTCACTCCTCGCAGGAACGCCTGATGGTAGGGCTTGGCCCCGACGAAGGCGGGCAGGAACGAATGATGAATATTGATAATGCGATTGGGATAGCTGGCAATAAAGTCTTCGCTCAGCACCTGCATATAGCGGGCCAGCACGATCAACTCGATGCCGCGTGAGCGCAGTTCACGCAGTTCCTCGCCTTCCTGCCGTTTCTTGGTCTCCGGACTGATGGGAAAATGGAGGAAGGGAACCCGGTAACGGGCGGCAATTTCGCCGGCGTCGGGATGGTTGCTGACGACGACTCCGATTTCCGCCTTGAATTCGCCAACTTGCTGGCGTTGCAGAAGATCTTCAAGGCAATGCGGCAGGCGAGAAGCGAACAGTGCGACCTTGGGGATGTGGTCGCTCAAGTGGATCTCAAACTTCATGCCGAATTCCTCGGCAAGCGAGCGGAACCGGTCGGCTATCTCGCCGGCGGGAATCTGGAATGCGTCCACGCGAAATTCGAAGCGGGCGAGAAAGATGCCGGCTTCCAGATCGGTGTATTGGTCCGACTGGAGGATGTTGCCGCCGTTGTGAAAAATAAAGCTGGAAATTCCCGAGACGAGACCCTTCTGATCGGGACAGGTGACGAGCAGCGTGGCGGTTTCAGGCATGGGCAGGTTTGCGGAATGTGAAAGTTAGCAGAGGCAAGGACGAGGGTGCAAGTTTCGCACTGGGTGCCCGGGGCGCTACGGAGAATACGCAGATCCGGACACGCTCGGTCCGGGCGAACGAGGGCGTCAGCCCCTACGTGGATCGTGGTGGCGCCGGCCTTCTTGGGGAAATCTGCTCGCGGACTGCAGAATTCGCCAAGTGGTTGGCCTCGGCGTTGCGCTCGCGGGGCACGTGGGTAATGGAAAACTTGAAAGAGCGAGCGAGCTTACGGCAGATCCAGTGCAGGGAATAGAGGCGTGAGCTGCGGCAGGCGTACTTGCCTTGCATCTGGCGGACGACCACCTGGGAGTCAGAATAAACATGCAGCGCTGTTGCTTTGAGCGTTCGAGCGCATTGCAGTGCTTCCAGAAGCGCGACGTACTCCGCTACGTTGTTGTCCTGCCGCCCAATCCAGCGGGCGATGCGGATGGTTCCGCCGTCGGATCCCTCGATTACGACGCCAATACCGGACGGCCCTGGGTTTCCCAGCGATCCGCCATCCACGTAGGCTACGAGATCCGACATCCAGCGTTTTTCCGTTCCCATCAACATGCGTCAGAACGTCTCTTGCGTCAAGTTCTTTATTCCGAGTGCTTGCAACGCGGAGCCACGGTTGTGGAATAATTTGTGGAAAACAGGAATCTCGAGGTGGTGAAAACAAATAAGCATCACCGATTCAAGCAACTACAATTTTCGATTTGCACAGGATTGAAAGTTGCGATTGCACACAAAAACGGCGTTGACATTTATCGTCATTGCATTTAACTTCGCGAACGTCGACGGCCGAAAGGGTTGGCTCAAATTAAAACTTAGCCAGTCTGAAGTAGGCCGGGTGATCCGCTGGAAGGGGCAACCTGGAAGGCGACCGAACCCGAAAAAACCGACGGCCCTGCGAGGGGCAGTTGGGGTTAGGGACTGCGAAAGCAGCGATCACATCAAGGGCCGTGATGGTGCATGCGTCCACGCTGTTAAGCTTCCTCGCAGGAGCTGGCGGCTAGAGCATAACCAATGTCACGGCCTTTTCCATTTTTCCCCCGAAGTTCCCGCCTGTCTGATTCCTTGCATAAATTCACAGGACTCAAATTAACAGCCGTGCTTGAATTCAGAACAGCTCCTGGTTTCTAGTTCTCGGTTCTCAGATATTTCCGATCGATTTACTATTGCTCTCATGGGCGAGATCTTGCGGACGCGTTGTTGTATCGCCGGCGGTGGTCCGGCTGGCATGATGCTGGGTTTTCTCTTGGCCCGGACCGGCGTGGATGTTGTGGTGCTGGAGAAGCACGCCGACTTTCTCCGTGATTTCCGCGGCGACACCATCCATCCTTCGACACTTGAAGTCATGTACGAACTGGGCCTTCTGGACGAATTTCTGAAGCGTCCCCACCAGGAGGAGCGCCAACTGGCGGGACAGATCGGCGGCGAAACCGTCGCGATAGCCGATTTCACCCACCTTCCTACCCATTGCAAATTTCTCGGGCTGATGCCGCAGTGGGACTTTCTGAATTTTATTGCCGAGCAGGCCCGGCGCTATCCGTCGTTTCACCTGAGGATGGAGGCCGAAGTCACCCAGATCGTCGAAGAAGCAGGAAAAGTGGTGGGTGTTACAGCCAAAACTCCAGAAGGAGAGTTGGAAGTTCTCGCAGATCTCACGGTAGGGGCTGACGGGCGCCATTCCGTCGTGCGCGAGCGGGCCGGCTTCTCTGTAGTCAACCTGGGCGCGCCCATGGACGTGCTATGGATGCGAATGAGCCGGCATCCTACCGATCCTGCGCAGACCTTCGGCCGTTTCGACAGTGGAAGAATCCTCGTTTTTCTTAACCGCGAAGATTATTGGCAGACCGCTTACGTAATCCCCAAAGGTAAGGCTGACGAGCTTCGGCAACAGGGGCTTCCCGAGTTTCGCCTGGAGTTGGTCCGGCTGGCTCCGTTTCTGCAAGACCGAGTGGACGAGTTACGCGACTGGGACGACATCAAGTTGCTCACGGTTGCCGTCGATCGCTTGAGCCGTTGGTTTCGGCCCGGACTGTTGTGCATTGGAGATGCCGCGCACGCCATGTCTCCCATCGGGGGCGTGGGAATCAACCTGGCCATTCAGGACGCGGTCGCGACCGCGAACATCCTGGGCGGGAGACTCCGGCAGGGAATTGTAAGCCTGGCCGATTTGCAGGCGGTGCAGCGACGAAGAACGTTTCCCACTCGCGCTACGCAGCGAATGCAACTGATCGTGCAGAACAACGTGATCCGAAGAGTGCTCGGTACCACCAAGCCGCTCACGCCTCCGTGGCCGATAAAGCTTTTAGGGCGGTGGAAATTCTTACAGCGAATTCCGGCACGCGTAGTTGGAATGGGATTTCGTCCGGAGCACGTGCAGACGCGCGAAGTGCGGGCTGCCTAATTTTATTTCAATGCGTTCGCTCCCGTCTGTCCGATCATGACCGCGTCCTGCATCTGGCGGAACAAGTCTCCGACTGCGGATGGGGAATGGGACACAAAGATCGTGTTGCTCTTACCTTGCGCGCCGATGTCCTTCAAGGTGTCGAGATACTGAGTGACCAGGACGAGCATCATGACGTCCTTGGCCGAGGTTCCTTCGACGGCCGCGGCAAACGCCTCCACCGACAGCTTTAATCCTTCGATAATCGCCTTGCGCTGATTGGCGATGCCCTGGCCTTGCAGGGCCTTGCTCTCGGCTTCGGCCTCGGCCTGTTTTACCTTGAGGATTTTCTCGGCTTCGCCCCGCGCGCTGGCGGCTACCTGTTCCCGTTGCGCCGCGTTGATCTCGTTCATCGCGCTTTTTACTTTTTCGTCAGGCTCGATGTCGGTGACTAGGGCCTGGTCGATGGCATATCCGTAAGTGGTCATCACGTCGTCGAGGCCGTCCTTAATGGCTCCGGCCAGATCGGATTGCTGCAGAAAGGCATCGTCCAGGTTCATCTTGGGCACGTGGCCAAGAATTACGTTGAACACATAGGACGAAATCTGCTGCTTGGGATTTGCCAGCTTGTAGAAAGACTCGTAAACCTTCTCCGGGATGACGTGATATTGCACCGACACTGGAATCTTTACGAAAACGTTGTCTTTGGTTTTAGTCTCGACGTCCAAGGCGAGCTGCTGCACCCGCAGATCGATGCGTCCGGCGATCTGGTCCAGCCAGGGTAGTTTGAAGTTGATGCCGGCCGTGGCCACGCGAAGAAACTTGCCCATGCGCTGGATCACGACGGCTTCCGCGGTCCTCACCTGGAAAAAACCCTTCAGGATCGTGCCGATCCCGAAGAAAGCCACGAACATGTAGAAGATGAATACCAGACCCTGAGGAACGTCCATCGCCAATTCTCCTGCTGGCCGGAGGAGCGCCAGCATGGGGGCATGATAGTGGTCGGAAAGGCTTCCTACAATTGTATTGCGTGGTGACGGCAGTCCAGATTCCGCAGGTGAATAAAAGCCGCTCTACAAAACCGGTTTGGTTATCCGCTTTTCCATGCGGATGATGGCCAGCGATTCTCCATTCCCGAGCGAGACCTCGAGATTTTCGATCGCCTCATAGCCACGGGCCTGGTAGAGCAGCGCTCCGGTGAGGGTTGCGCCCATCTCAAAGCGGACGAAGCCGGAAGCAACAGCGGCGTTTTCGCAGGCCTCCAGGATCATGGTGCCGATGCCGCGTCGTGCCCGTGAAGGATGGATGAAGAAGGCACGAATTTTGGCGGCGTCGTGCTGCGGGTCGAGCAGGGCCGCCTCGCGGCCCGTCCATTGGTCGCCGCCATAGAGGGTCCCCCGTTTGCTCCAACCACCGCAGCCCACAATAAGGAGGGCTGCGCCCGCGTCTGATTCGTCTTCCGCGACAAAATAGGTTCCATCGGCGATGAGCTGGGTATCCACTCCGTAAACCGTCGCCAGAGCGCTTTCAATCTGGGATGGAGTGTAGTCCAGCGTCTGCAATCCGCGGACCGAGGCATCAATCAGCGAGCGCAGTACTGGAATGTCTGCGGAAACAGCCAGGCGTATGCGGATCGTCATAGTCGCGGGTACTTCAGCTTGCTGATCCAACAGAAGTTTACGACTTTCGTACGAAAAGTTTCGGTGCCGTGGCCACCCACCTGAGCTTGACCGCATCTACGAGATGACCGTTTGTCGAAACAGACCGACCAAAGATGAACAGCGTCAGGGACGCTTGCAGAGGCCGTAAGGCGGGGAAGCCAATCTTTTTGCTGTTTCGATTGGTGGAGCCGACGCTGGAGGCGGCCCGCTGGGCCGAGCCCAGTCAGTCATGCAAGCGTCACGGTCTACGCCTCACCCTGTTGGCCGACGCACAGCGTGTCGCCCGCGCCCACATTTACGGCTGCGGCCTGTCCCCAGGCGGTCCACCGTCAGGACCCGGGCCTCCCCTTTCATTCCCAGGACGTCCCGGTCCGTGCATGGGTGGGCGTTCTGCTTTCAGTTTGAGCCACTGTTCGTGAGTCAGCTGGCTGCGGATACCCAGAAGCATGCGCGCATTGGCTTTTTCGAGCTCGGCACGCGCCTGGGCGACACGATCGATTTGCGCCAGAAGTTTATTCTCGTCTGGCGGATCAGCGGCCACCAGAGGCTCCATGATTGCCTCTTCCTTTTGAACCGCAGCGAACAGGTCAATCAGCTTGAGGCGCGCGCCGTTAAAAATCTCGTCCATCTTTTTTTGCTGATCGTCAGACAAGCCGAGTTTCTTGATGAACTCGGGGTCGTCCCACCAGCGTCCCGGGGGACCCATGCGCAAGGGTCCCCCCGGACCTCCCGGTCCTCCAGGACCGCCCATACCATGGCGGCCCGGACGGCCGGGGCCTTGTTGCGGAGGACCGTCAGGACCGCCAGGGGAGGGCTGCTGTCCAAAACACGTCACTCCGAGCAAGAGCGTTAACAACGAACCTGCGGCAAGCGGCAGGAATTTATGCTTCCATTTACGGGATAAGAACATGTATTGCGTCTCCTACTTCACTACTACTTATTCGTGGTTGCGCTCGACCCGCTCGATTGCGAGACCAGCAGAGGCTGCATCGGTGCCGGGACCGCTTCCGAAAGCTCCACACTGACCTGCGACAGCAGTTGGTTGTCCTGATCAAGCTGTGCCTGAGACAACCCGGTGTTTGACGTTGGTGTCGAAAGCACGACGGGATGCGCCTGGCTTACAGCCGGCTCCTGATGGAAGTAAGCCACCGATCCCACTATAAAAAGAATCATGGCGGCGGCCGCCGTCAGAATCCACACGGTCCGCCGTGATCGCGCTCCTGAACTTCGAGCACGCGATGCGCGGTTCTCTGCCGCCTCCAGAGCGTCATCACTCCAACCGTGAGCCGCATCGCGAAAGCCCGCGATGGTGCGCTTTACGCTTTCCAGCTCATCGGCGCAGGCCGGACAGCCGAGAAGATGGGCATTCACTGTGAGGGATGAAGTGCCCAACAGCGTATCCGTCAATTCTTCTTTGGTCAGATGTGCGCTCATCGTTCTGCTCCAAGTCTGGCGCGTATGGCGCCTACCGCCCGGTAAAGATGGGTCTTTATCGTCGGAACGGTCATGCCGGTGATGGCGGCGATATCGGACAGGTCCATCTCCTCGACAAAACGCATCAGGAAAATGCTGCGCTGCTTGCCGGAGAGTTCCTGCAGGGCTTTGTAGACCATCTGTACTCTTTCTCTGGCGATCAGCTGCGCTTCGGCCGAGCTTTCGCCGCTGGCCAGGTATTGGCTCACGTCGCTGGCATCGATCGCACTGGCCGCGGCTGACTTCCAGAAGCGAAATTTCTGGCTCTTGGTGTGGTCGCGTACCAGGTTGAACGCGATCCGCATTAGCCAGGTGGCTATGCTGCAATCGCCGCGAAACTGATTTCGAGTCAGATGAGCCTTAAGCAGGCAATCCTGGGTGATCGAGTCCGCCGCATCACGGTCTGAGATAGAGAAGGCGACAAAGCGGAATACCTTCGGCTTGTACACCCGGACCAGGGCGTCGATATCGTCCAGCTCCGAGATACGGTGGTCTCCAGCGAGTGAGATGAATTCGGCCGGGATCGTCGGGGTCATCACTAGCTATAGACGATCAGACTTCTATCTAGATTACAAGGTTCGGCAGGATTGGATAGTGGCTCAGTTCGGACAAATCTGCTACCCGGCGTCATCCTGAAGGACTTCAATCCTGAAGTATCTGGCGTGCACCGCCACAATTCCCGCCAGGCTGCAGATCCGTTCCGCGCGAGATCCTTCCGAAGCTGAGGACGACCTCAGCATGGGAAGGGGGACGATTAAACTGAGCCACTCACCAGGATTGCGGGGCTTTGTAATCTTGCGGCGGAAATCGTCGTCTAGACCCTAAGACCGAAATCTGACACTCCTCAACGCTTCGTTTTTCCTTTACCCGAAAAAGCAATGAGGCCAGGGTCACTTCACAGGAGAAACGATGGCATTCGAGGGTGTGGACAAGGAGATCAGTCGCAGACAGGCAATCGGGCTTCTGGCAGTTGCGGGCGCTGGTGTGA
>Ga0137407_10001568_pt1 | contig 14903 bp, 18 predicted proteins | sample CZOMad2_2_16fung_FD_108410 | JGI IMG/M metagenome (GOLD analysis project Ga0137407, IMG submission 108410) | Vadose zone soil fungal communities from Angelo Coast Range Reserve, California, USA - CZOMad2_2_16fungal (Illumina Assembly) | ecosystem: Environmental > Terrestrial > Soil > Vadose...
TGCCTTACACGGAGCAGGCGAAGCAGATGCTGTTGATCCAGCAGTCAGTGAACCGGATCCAGTGGGCGCTGAATGAAATTCTACCCGGAGAAAATCACGATTCCCGGAGTTTCCCGCCGACAACGGCCATCGCTGAGAAACCCTTGGAACCCGAGCCGCAGACAGGAACGTCGGCCAAGAGCTGAGACGGAAAAGGTAAGTTGGGTTGTGCGGAAGCGATAGTGAAGGCAAGCTGCTGCAAAATGCTCGCACACTGATACAATAGTTGAAGCCGCAACTTGAGGCAGTTTTGCGGGCGTGAGCGAGGCCTGGCCGAGCGCGAGCCCGCAGCCTAAATCCTGAGCGAAGTCGAAGGACCTCAAGAGAGATTTTCCCATCGCGTTTTTACGGAGAGGTGGCCGAGCGGCTGAAGGCGGCGGTTTGCTAAACCGTTATAGGGGCTAACACCTCTATCGGGGGTTCGAATCCCCCCCTCTCCGCCAGCATTCGTTCATTCTGAAGGGTTTAACCGGATTTCTTCCTTCATGTTAATTCACCACTTGTGGGGTCTTGGAAACCTCAGTTGGAGCACAAGGGGAGCACAATAACGCATCGGACAGTTTCCGCATCGCTGCGATGGTGTCTGGTCGCGCCGTTTTGATGTAGTGATTTTGCGTCACGCTAACAGTGCTATGACGCAGGATGCCTTGGATAATCGAATCGTCCACGCCGAGCCGGTTGAGATTCGATGCCAATCCCCGCCTAAAAGCATGCCAGCCCGTCCAAGTCACTCCTGCACGACGTAGCACGTCTTTCATTTGAGTTTGGTAAAGCCAATCCAGAGCGAGTGGCTTCCCCAGCGTGTTTGCGAAGATTGGGCCGGCTGTGGAATTGCCACACGTACTCCGATGTGCTGCTAACCGATCCGCGAGTTGCGGAATAACCGGAACTGGTGCCTTCGATTTCTGGGTCTTGGGTTCGCCGATGAAACTTCGCCAGACTGAGCGCGTGACAAACACGCAACCCAGCGAGTCCTCATCGGCTGCTGGCGTGTACGCTTCCCATACTAAGCCGCGCAACTCACCACGTCGGAGGCCGGTATAGGCTGCGGTCGCAACGATTGTCGCCGCTGGCTCTGGGAGAACTCTCAGCATCAGACTGATTTCCTCCAGGGAGTAGGCTGATCCTTCAGATCCGCGCGGAGCACTGGCCGGGATCGCTGCCAGTTGCACCGGATTTGCACGGCCCGAGTCAAAGTAGTCCTGCTGCGCTGCATATCGGAAAATGCCGCTTAGGAAGTGCTTGATGTGGCAAAGCGTTGTCTTCGACAAGCCGTGTTCCTTAGCGATCTCCTCCAGCCAAGATTGAATGTTACAGGTCTTTATCTCTCGTAGCCATGAAGCCGCACAACGGCTCTTGAGATATTCATTCCACATTTGTTTGTAGCCCCGCTGAGTGCTTGGGCGCTTATGCTCTTGCACGAATGGCAAGTACACGCGCTCACAGAAATCGCCCAGGGTGGTTACTGTTAAGGGTGATGCTGCATTCTTGTTAAGCGGCTCCATAGCATCCTGTGCCAATTGGCGCACACTGGCACGGGTCTTGTGAGTCGCGTCAATCGGCGCGAGCCGACGTGCTCTTTGCACAGTCTTCATCTCGCCGCCTACACCGACACGCTCACGGTAGCGAAGCACCCACCAACCGCGATGCCGCATGATGTAGCCGGACTGATTCGTCTTTCTGCGTTTCAAGGTTTCTCCTTTCTCTTGCTCTTAGGTATGCCAGCGGAAGCCTTGCCGCCGAGGGCCGCGATGCGTTGGCGCTCTTCGGCACTGAGTTTCTCATTCCGCGCGAGTCCTGCCTTTCGTGCAATCTCGGACCGTTCAGCCGCCGTCAAATTCTTTGACCGGGCCTTGCCGCCAAGTCTGCCGAGCGCCGAAGCGTGCGGATTAGGTTTCTTAACTGTCATGCCAGATACTCTATCCTACCGCTATGTTAGAGTAAAGAGAATTACCTGCCGGACTGCCTGCGGCCCCACCATTCTGTCAGTTCTGGACTTCCCCAACTGAATCGAACGTACCGCCCCAAGCGAATGTGGGGGATCGGATCGGCACAGCGGGTGCGGCACTGCTCCCTTACCCAACTCGCCGGGAGTCGCCATCGCTCAGCCAATTCTTCTGCTGTCAAAACTTCAAAGAATGGCCCTTTCATCCCCACGTTAGTGTGCTCCAGTTGTGCTCCAGTCATTTTCATGTCTTCACCCTCAAAGAGTTACAGCCTATGATGGTTTCGTAAACCGCTTTGAACTTGTGATTCGGACAAGTGCGTATTGCCAGAAGGGGGAAATGCACCCGCTGGTCGCATTCCCTCTTGGCTCTTTCCGTCATTGGCGCAATGTTGCCGGGGAGGAAGGGTCGGGAGCAACTCACACGTCAATCAGTGCGAGTGGAAATCAAAGGCTTGTTTACTATCTACGCGCTTTTTGCAGTATCGAACTTTTACTCGCGTCAGGCGAGTTGCGCGAGTGGAGCAAGGGTGTGATCTCATCAAACTCTTCCGGCAGGTAAACGCTAACTGCGTTAGCGAGTTCGGCTGGCGCGCAGTCTTTCATACGGGATTTTGCACGGGTCTTCTCATCTTGGACTCTCTTTCGCCAGGGCTCGCCGATTTGATAACTCTTCACGTAATTGGACGGGCCAGAATCTGACCATTTCGGTATAATCCCGTGCTTATCAAGATATGAACAATATCCCACCCCTTTGACCCCTCTGATGATGGCGGCGAAAAGTACCGTATCTCGCTTTCCTGGTCGCCTTCGCGGCTTTCCCTTTTTGCTAACTTCCGGTACAGGAAAGCTGCCGACGGTCGCGATGAGCGACCTAAGCATCTGCTCAATATTTGCTAGGGTCGCATTCTGCGGGTGGACCGCCGGAATAGGCTTTTTCAAACCTTGGCTCTTCGCACGCCCATCCTCCATTAGTGGGGCGATAAGCTGACTTTGGTATTGCAGGTGCTTCTTCCCAAGTACCAAAGCCAGCATCGAAGTGTCGTCAATCGTTCCCTCAACCAATTTCGCGACGTTTTCAACGATCTTTTGCTGTAGAATTCGGGTCACGGACTCTCCGTGACGTTTGTGCATGGCAATCAATTTTTCAGCGGCTTCGCTGCGCTTCGGCTCGTAACGAACTGCGCGAGTGAGTTCGGCATTGAAGAGCGTCGCCAACTCTGACTCTGATCGCCGACATAGCTCAATTCCGTGCCGAACATAGTCTGCGGCCATGTTCTTCTCCGCGCCTTCATTGCGTGGCCCCACAAAGACATCGGAAACGTAATCTCCTTCGGGATCGCAGGGCAGAAGCCCGGCTGCCGCGATAGCAAATCGTCGGTCAATACATTGGCTACAACGGCCACAATGCCCTTGGGCCTTACGCTTGAACATCGAATGGGAACATGAGCAGGTGTGGGGAATCAAGTGCGTGGCTTTGTGTGTTGAGAGAACTGTCACGACGTCCGTCTTTGTCTTGAACAGATATGGATTATCAACCGTGAATTCGCGCGCCGAGACTGCACTGCATAAGACTTTCAGAAGTTGAATTGCTACAGGATGGGTAGTGCGCGATGCCCGCGCCAGGAGTACTTCGTTAGCTACGGGTAAGTTCAAACTGACAATGCCGTTCTCAAAAAACCGAACCCCACCGGCCTGGATCGACTGGGCGACAACCGTGCCTAGCGCCGAGTACAAGAACGAGCGTGTGCGTTGAGTAGGTTCTCGCCGCCCTAAAGTTTCAGATTTATTGATCCAAACCGGAACGTGAACTACTCGGTCGGGGAATTCCTTTCGCAGTTCGGCAAAAAGCCGTCGCTGGCGGGAATCCACGGTCGAGACTGGCCGGTGACTCACCAAGACTAATCTCTCCCCGCTTCTGGCGGTCTCAACTGCGCCGGCCAGAGAGTCTAGTCCTCCAGAAAACATGAGCACCCGCTCTGGGCCGTGGAAAGGCCAGTCTTCCAAGTCGCCGAACTCAAAGTATTGTTGTCTATAGGAGCGGTCGTGCTCCAAAGGGACGAAAGTGAAAGAATACTTATCGTTCGATAGAAAACTCAGCACTGCTAAAATCAGAGAGCTGATTTCCTCTGAATTCCAAAAGCTAGGTTCCCTTACGGGAATCACAAAAGCAAGATCGCGGCTCCACGGCTCTGTGCTGTCGTCATCCGTCCATGCCTTCCCTCGGCTGGTAGCGCAGTCGGCTCCGTAGACGTAGGAAGCTATTTCAAGAAAGTCAACCAGGCGAGGAGAAAGGTGTTGGTGGAAAATTCTGGCAACGTTCTCGAACCGAATGTGTATGTTAGCGTCATTTCCAATCGAATCAAGCTCGACACAGACTCTTCCTGCTTTCACCGGATCGGCAGCAGCGATTTTTGCACCGCTGCATACAAAAAGCCGGGCTGCGATCATAAGCCCGCCTTCTGCTGCTCAAGCTCGCTCCTCAGCTTTTTCAGAGCGACTGCTACAAATCTTGATGTGTTCTCAAGATCGATCCCCTTCTGATACTCCGTTTTCGAGTACCATTCCCCGCAGAAATCCCGCACGATACGTGCACTCTGATCGCAGTGCGTGCGAAGAGCGTTATTAAACTCAGCGACATCCACCAAGCCTTTTACTCGCGGACTGCCTAGAGTCGCCGCTGTTACACGGCTGAGATAGAAATTGAGAAATCGCGCAACGAACCGCCCGAAGAAGCGTTGCCCCAGTTCGCCAAATCCTTTTTTGGTCGAAAGCGAGCGAATGGCCTTTTGTACGTCTGCGCTTCCACCACCAAATAGGCTCGTGGTCCGCGACCCGGCGAGGCTTGCGATAGCTTCGCCAGCAGATTGTTGAGCGATCTCGCTTAGGTCTGTAGCGCCGGATGGATTCCGATTGATGTATCGGTCGATAGCATGTTGCACTTCGGAAGTGAAGTCAAAGACGCTGGTAACGTGCGACACGTTGATACCGTGCTCGCTTAGCGCGCTCTCCCAATTAGAGGTCCGCGAGGCGCGGGCCAGTTGCGTTATGAGATAGACGGTGTAGCATACGCCAGAATCCGCGGCTGCTCTTTCCAAGCCTTTCTGGGCCGCATCCAACGTCTGCGCTGCAATGGCATCTATGCTGGCTGCGGCAGGAGCAACGTTGCCGGTCAGTCCTAACCCCGCAACTTGTTGAACCAGTTCGTTCCACTTGCGTGTTTTTGGAATTGCGCCCAGCCGCGTATGTCCCATGGCAGACTCCAAAACGCCAATGATCTCAGCTTACTGTGCACTCGCGCAACTCGCACGCCGCGAGTAAAACTTCTTTCACTCAAAACTCGCATAAAAATTGCTTGATTTGACGATTTCCACTCGCACTTTCTAAGGAGAGCATTGAATGGCCGCCGTCCTCCGACCATTATCGTCCGCAATCAGGAGGTCAACATGGCAGCACGGAGTGGAACTGAACAACAACTGGAAGACAATCGTGGCCACCGACTGGTAACGTGTCATCCGGATGAACTCCATCCTCATCCAAGCTACATTCGGCACAGCCTCACGGTTCATGCCTACCAATTGTCGGCAGTTGCCGAGCTAGGCGATCTAGCATTTCGTGACCCGCTCATAATTACCCAAGATCACATAATTCTTGATGGATTTGCTCGCTGGACGCTCGCTCGCCTGCAGGGTCGCTCGGCGCTTACGTGTATCGAATACGAGATGTCTGAGTCGGAGGCCCTCCAGAGCCTACTCCAACGGCATCGCCGATCCAGTGGCCTGAATGATTTCATCCGTATATGTCTGGCTCTGGAACTCGAACCTTTTCTTAGATTGAAAGGACAAGCTAAGCAGCAGGCAGGCGGCAAGAACAAAGGTTCGTCAATTTTGACAGAAGCTGCCAAGCTGGACGTTCGGAAGGAAATTGCCCGCATTGCGGGAGTGTCCGTTGGAAATGTGACCAAGGTTAAACAACTGACCACGAACCCGCATTCGGACATTATCAAAGCGCTGCGTGAGAAAGAGCTTTCGATCCACCGAGCCTGGTTATGGAGCAAGCTATCGCCCGAAGAGCAAGAGGAAAAGCTGTGGCTTAATCAGACCAAAGGAGGGATCCACAAGACCATTCGGCATCTACTTTCACCCCATCTGCCGAAGAACACGCGCCCAGCGCTCGCGGTGAGCGATCTGATCAAGCTTATGTCCGCAATCCAGTCAGGCAGCCTGGGTACCGTCAAAGTGGTCCCCATAAGCATTCCTGGGAAGATCGTTCTTGTAACTGAAGAATTATTCAGAAGTCTCGATGCACAGGAGGCATTGGCACTCACATGCCCTACAAACACCCCATCAAGCAGATCTTGATTGCTACGCGACACGCCTGGGATCGCCCTGAGTTCCGGCCTGCGGCCCGACAGAACTTCGACAAGGTCACCAAATGCGGGACGCTCGCTTTGGGAGCTGAAATCTATGCCTCAGAAAATGAGGAGAAGCTGGTTCCTCACACCTGCAAGGTGAGACCCTGTCCGAGTTGTGGGCATCGAGCGACGCTGCAATGGCAACGGGAGCGGTGGTGCGCCCTCCCCGATATTCCTTATGTAGGCATTGTGCTTTCGATGCCGGATGTCCTCTGGCCAATCTTTCAGAAGAACCGTCATCTCCTGCATGGCTTGCCGAAACTGGGAGCTGCGGTGATACAGCAATGGGTCAAGCTCAAGTATGGCGTTCGCGTGTCAATAATGGTGGTTCCCCACACTTTTGGAGGAAAACTTAACTTCAATTCTCATCTCCACATCCTGGTGTCTGCCGGCGGTCTGTACGAATCCGAAGGTCGTTGGGTTGACAACCTGATTTTCGATGAGCACAAGGATAAGCTGATGCACATGTGGCGCTTCGCCGTGATCACTTTCCTCAGAGCGGCGCTGGAGGCGAAGGTACTCGCCTCGGACGTGAGCCCTACGACGCTAAGTAGCTGTTTGACGAAGCAATATGAACGCTGGTGGAGCATTTATCTTGATGCGTTTGCGTCGAAGACACACTTCTTGCGCTACGCAGGCCGGTATGTTCGCCGGCCGCCAATCGCCCAGTATCGTTTTGTCAAGATCACCGATCAAGAGGTGTGCTTTTGGACCAAGCACAAGATTCTGAAGCGACGGGTGTATATTTCATATACTCCGGAAGAATTCGTAGCCATCCTGGCGGAACACGTCCCAGATCGGTATCAACATGGAATTCGACACTTCGGGCTGGCGGCACCCCGTTCAAATGCCCGAACATCGGCTGCCGTATTTGCGCTGTTGCGACAACAGAAGCGACTTGGTCCCCGTCGATTAGGCTGGGCATTCTTGCTGAAACGGGACTTTGGGAAATATCCCACCGTTGATCGCCTCGGTCAACCGATGCGCTGGGCTGGACGACTGAAGCCTCGTCTCTAGAGCTAACTAGCCGGGAGGATCGAAACACCCCCTGCATAAGCGATGTTTAGCGGTAAGCCTCCGACGGCATTAAAACCTAAGCTACCCAAAATCTCGTGAAGACACGCACGGCTGATTGAGCGATCATCGCGAGTAATTGCTCACGCTAAGGGCTGGCGTGACGGCGATTCCGCGTCGTTTAAGACGCCACTCCGTCCATGGAAATGGTTTTTTGTTTTTCCTATACGTTAAAGCGACCCTTCCCCAGCGTGGAGGCCTGAATTGATTATGTAATCCCAGAAAACGTTGAAAATGCTAAAATGATGGGGTGAAAGCATCTACGATTTATCTTCGAACTCCGAAGATTCTCACGCGGATATTCGGTGAAATGGAATCGAAAAATTCTTTGAAAGCATTAACTGCCTACAAGGAACTCGTATCCACGAAACATGCCTATTATTGGTTCCATCCGGCATGGGGAGACGAGTTGAAGCGGGGTTTCAAGGAGCGAGAACATAAATTGAAAAACAAGCGGGTCCACTCCTTCTGACCGCTTGCTCCGGTACGCTCCCGACGCTTAAGTTGAGTTAGATATTGGTGATCGAGCTAGCTATCAATCCATAGTGAGCTAACTCGCGGCTCTGAAAAGATGATGTCGCTTTCAATAGTTCAGCCTTCCAGGTTGCACAAATCGAAAGTGATCGCTGAAGTGACAACAAACATTCCAACCGCCTCGCGATTCCTGCAATTTTCTCGATAACACCGAAATCGAGAGCATTTCCACTTGATGATAGTCGATCCCATGTCATCCACCGATCAAGGCTCAGTGCGTCGAGTTTATCTGCGTCTCGGACGATCTTGCCTTCCAAACCGCATGGCATCATCGTCCACCGGTGAAGCTCAATCGCGCCTGCAACTTTAGTACACAGCGCCTCTTGGAATCCCAACTGCTTCAGGTAATTCTGGGCCCATTCTGCTCCCCTTGCCTCGTGGTCTTGCTCTCCGTGAATCCGCTCCACATCGTGTAACGCCGTCGCCAGAAACACCACCTCTGCGTCTGAGTAGCGGTAGATCTTTGCCAACGTTTCCCCCTGGCACATGCACCGTTCAACATGACGCCAGTCATGAAACGGATCCGAAAGCTCACTCATCAAGCGCTTCGCTTTCCAAAGAACGGCGTTTTTTTGAGAGTCCGCCAGCGACCATACAGACGCCAAATCATTCACAATTTCGACGCCTCTAATATCAGCAGGGCCAATCAGGCATCCAGCCGATCTCCGAAACTCCTCGAAATCCACGATAAATGAGCGAAAATGCGACCGCTGGACGATTCGCAGGCAGTTAAAATCAAGAATGGGGCGATTGCCAGCTCGCTCTGGCAATTCACTCACGATACTCATCAACTGCTTTAGTTTCACCGATTTCAACACAGAACCGGGTGTCTCTGTCGTGGGCACGCGGTCCGCGAGTCCCCACCGCTTTACAATGAAAAGAGCATCCGCCCTGAAATGCTCCGCGACAAACGCTGCTACTGAATCCGAAGATGTTGTGCCGTTCTGAAGCGGGCCGACCACAACTACTCGGTGGGTGCACAAGGCGACCTCAGCTTCCTCCAGCGATTGGACGGCTCTTGGGTACAGCTCGACCAAATGTCTCCGCAGTGCAAACACAATTAGTTTTGACGCCATTTCTGAAACAGATACTCCAAGTTCGTCGCACTCCGCTTCGCTCGCACCTCTCTCTCTCGCAACACCGATGAACAAGTGTGCTCCGGGGCCCCCTACCACTATGAGAAGGCGGTCGACATACGATTGCACCGTCACGCACGCGTCTACCAACTCGCACAGGCGCTCACGACTAATTACTCGGCCTTCAATGATCGGGCCCCCGTCGAGCATGGCACCGCCTCCGATTTTGAGCACGAGCGTGTATATTCGACTGTCAGCCTTCATCTGTGATGGCACTCCATAGTTCCTCATTAGCGGCGATCGCCAAAGTAGAACGACTCAAACGTCCGAGAGCTCGACGAGACAACTGAGCGCCGCCTAAAGTAGAACCGACAGCTCCCGCCTCAGAGGCGATTAATAGTGCGGCCGCATAGTCGTAGATTTTTCGGCGCTTGGACTCACAATAGGCGTCGATTAATCCATGTGCGACCATGCAGATCTCTAGGGAGCTACAACCCAAATATAGATATGATTTTGCTCTTTTCAATTTCGCACCGCTAGCAGTCTTTTGTGGAATCCTCAAGATCGCTTCTTCAATGATGTTAGTCGGACTTGTCCGAATGCGACGTCCGCTGAAATATGCGCCTGCCCCTTTTACTGCTGAGTACATCCCTAGAGGTGACATAACAACGCCGTATTCAACGTTGCGCAGATATACAGCCCCGCGCTCCAGTGTGCCAGCAGCAATCGATACTGCATAATATTTCAACCCTCGGAGTGCCATATCGGTCCCATCAATTGGATCGACAATCGCAAAATATCGTGAGCCTGGTGCAATAGTAAGTCCCGACTCTTCTGACAGCATTGCAAACCCTCTCGGCTCCAATGTAGCTGAAATGAACCTCTCCACCTCCCTGTCAATTAAGCGAGTAGCACCAGCCGCAGCCTCATTGACCCGACGAACGATCCTGCCTGCTTCAACGGGAGCCCTAAGTTGTCTCTTTGCGACTTCCAGCGCCCGCCGTGCGGTGCCGTCTATTGTTGCCCACGCCTGCTGTCTCATTGACACGTCCTTTGTTGGGGACCCAGTCACAAGCGTCCCGCCACATCTGCTCGAAGCGGTTCTGATATACGTGAATCATGTGATCGCCAATCGTAGTTCCACGTCGCACATGCATTAGGGGCACAGTGTGACCCCACAACTTGTCGTCGCGCTTTTCATAAAAGCCTAGGAACCCTTCGGACGAATCAACCATTACCGCTCGCAGCGTATCATTAGAGCTATACTTGATTTCAACCTTTACGCTACGCTCCTGACTGCTCAAGCCGAGCCAATACGAGTGATACTGAGACAATTTTGTAAGTCGTGTGTTGTCATCGGAGTTGGATCGGCGCAGAATGAGTTCGATCTTCACATTTGAAAGGTGTTCCAATGTCTCCTTTAGCGGGATGTACAGACTTTCCGTTGAGCTTCCTAGGATTCGGAGTGTCGACTTAGTACGACGTGCAGCAGCTACAATTTCTGGTATGGCCTCATTCCACGGCAACAGCGCAACGGGGCTTCGGTCTCGCTTCAGATCGGCTGTCAGAAGCGATAGGAATAGCTCGAACATGAGCCACAACAGAAGGAAAATAGCGGGGTAAATAAACTCTGGCTTCAAATACGTTTTACTGATGACATCAAATGTCGACAGGAGAGAAAATGCCGAAAGTGCGAGAGCAACAATGCGGAGAAGCCATACTTTTCCGGAGCTTGAGAGCCATTCCACGACGCGTGTGGCATCCATAATGTCCCCTGCTATTCCGCAGCGGCGTCTCGTGATTCAAGTGCAGCGGCGAGCCACGAGTAGGCCACGGGATGATATTTGAAAATCGGGTATGTGTTGACGTCAACAACATGGAGTTCGTGTTCGTACTCTATCACGTCAACAGAAAAGACTTGCAGTTGCAAGATGCGAGAGATGGTAGTTGCAAGTGAGCGAAGTGCATCGCTGTGCTCAACTATTTCCGGTGAACGTTTGTAATCTTTATATTTTCGATATATTGCTAGCCGCGAAAAACAGAAATAGACCTTTAGATATGATTCTGATTCGAAGTATGACTGAATAATGTACGGATTAAGACTAGCAGTCATCAAGCGTGGAGTCGACGCAATGTGGTGCCGGAGAGCGTCGTAGTCGTCAAAAACAGTTGCCGTTTGCTTTGGAAGTCGGAAGTCCTTGAGGATGACAGGATACTGTGCAAAGGGGATTAGGCTGCTCAGTGCTGAGAGATTTATCGAAGACCAAAACGGAGGCACGCGGACATCTTGCGCAGCGAGGAAACAAAACACCGAAAGTCGATTCGAGGCAATATTGCCGACGCCGGTGTTCACAACTGGTTGTCCCAATGCTGTCAATCCTTGAATCATTGATGACACGGATGGATGATTGCTGCAGGGGATGAACACACTTGCGGATTCAAGCGATACCCCAAAGGCAAATGTCTCAACGGCTTGCAAGCTGCACGTGTGACGAGTAGCTAAAACGGTAGCTAATTCATTCACAAACCGAAGATATGGCTCAAATTGTGAGTACAGCAGAGTAACGTCGGCCAAATGTTACCCGCTTTCTAGAAGTCATCCGAGAACATGGCGGTCGACCTAAGATCAACGCGACTCGTCCGGGTTCCTTCGATTGATACAATGGATTCTAAATAACACAAAATCCACCTTTTTTCAAGTATTTGAATCGACAGGGTGATCTTAGCCGGTTGTGTAAAAAGCTTGAGGGTGCGATTTTTCCAGTTTAGATTGAACCGCTGGAAGATAGAGTAAATAATTCGGTCCACGCTCTCCACGTTGACAAAACAGACCATGTGCCGGGTTCGCCGTCGCACTTCCATAAAGCAGGATTCGATAATGTTGGTGGTCCGCAGCTTACGCCACAGATCTTGGGGAAAGTTGAAAAAACTCAGCAGTTCCGGCAGGTCCTTCTGCATCTGGCGAACTACAGTCGGATAGGACTTCCTCCAGCGCACGGCAAGACAGCGGCAGGCCTCTTGTGCTTCTTTGCGCCTGCCCGCCAGATAGATGGCTTGAGCATCACGCTTGACCTCGTCATAGTCGGACTTCCGTACCTTCTCCAGATATTGCGCATTTTGTGAACCCAGCAGCGCTGATGCAGCACCCGCGGATAGACCGTAGGAATGGCTGCCGGTTTTGAGCGCCGAGAGCCGGTTCAGAAATCCAATCTATCCCTTTGAAATGGGGTTTCGGGCTGAATCCATAGAACCCAACTCGCGCGGTCAACTTCGGAAATTCTTGTACACCGTCACCCCAAGATATGTTGCAGGATTTCGCGGGCAATCTAAAATAGGAGCAACACCATGGCACGTCGTAGCGCAGGATTATTGATGTTTCGGCGGACCAACAACTCGGTGGAAGTTTTTTTGGTCCATCCTGGCGGTCCGTTTTGGCAAAAGAAAGATTTGGGAACGTGGTCATTGCCAAAAGGTGAATACCAAAACGGAGAAGGTCCGCTTGTCGCAGCCAAACGGGAATTTGTCGAAGAGACTGGCATAAATCCGGTAGGAGACTTTATATCTCTCGATGCGTTAAAACAACCGAGTGGCAAAGTGATTACTGCATGGGCGTTCGAGGGCAATTGCGATCCGGCTGTAATCCGCAGCAATACATTCACGCTCGAGTGGCCTCCAAAATCAGGGAAGATGGAACAGTTCCCGGAGGTTGATCGTGCAGGTTGGTTTTCCATTGAGGACGCACGCGCTCGGCTCATTAAGGGGCAGCTTGGTTTCTTGGAAGCGCTGTTGAAACGTCTTCCTTCTGTGCCAGAGCCCAGTTGTTCATAGACAAACTAGCCAACGCAGCCAATACTCTTTTGAAGCGGAGTTCGGGGCGGCTCAGCTCAAATGGCGGCTTTGCGAGTTCATGTATAGGAAAAACAAAAGCTCATTTCAGCCACATTCCGCCAGATGCCCCGAGCAGCGTTAAACGATGCGAAGGGTGAGAATGTAATTTCCGTTCGCGGTCATCATCGGCGGCGCCTGCCCTGGGTAATGCGGACGGGGTTGGCTGTGGATCAGGATCAGAGTGTTTTCTTGCTCTTCTTCAAGCAACCGCAAGAGCTCGCTCTGCTCTTTCTCGGTAAGTCCGTTAGTGCCGGATTGTGCCATTGTGTTTACCTCTTACCTGTGCCGCTTGTTCCGGTCGACCAGCTCTCTACGCTTTGCTATTGGCAGAGCGTTCCACCATTCGTTTCCTAAAGGTTGGGCGTTCTTGCTAAAACGGGATTTTGGCTGGGGGGAACGCCAGAACCGGCTACCTTACCGGCTAACGGTTACAAGGTGCACGAATCCCAGCGACCGTGCCGAAGGCAATTTGAAGAGTTCATCCTGCATACTCTTAGCGTACCTCTGCAGCGCTGTTCATTACATCTTTCCCCAGAAATCATAATTTGGCTGCTAACATTTCGACAATATTTTGTACGTAGCCTATCTGCCGGAAGTTGGCTATGGGCGAGATACTTGCACCCTGATTCTCTGGCCAGTCTGAAGGCCGAATTTCTTCATGCCTGCACCTGTGATTTCCTTGCCAGATGTCAGTGTCTTGCGAGCGTCATAAACCACGCCGCCGGAAAGTGTCTTTATGGATAAGGCCAGGCGCTTCTTGGATCTTTTTATACCGAGCAACTGAGCTATCTCGTTGGGAATGCTGAAGCGCAGTTGTCCCGCATCTTGCAGGCTGGTTTCAAATGCGACAGATAATATTCGCCAATTTGGTCGTTTGCCTCTTGGCATAGGGTTGGAACCTCGTTGCGCGGAAATTCTATGCCGCCCCGGGCAGGTCCGCAAGGACTCCGGCAATGGTAAGATTCCATGAACCCCCTTAGTTAGAGACCCGATCAAATGCGAAAGTCGAGTTATAAGCAGACGGCAGTTGGCAACATCGGTTCGCTCGGTCGCGACGCCGCCGTCCGACTGGTGCCGCCGGACTGCCCTAGTAATATGGCCATGAGCCTAAGGGCTAAGCCAGTTCATCCCCAGACCGACTTCGGTGTTTCGGAAACCCCTCTGCGGATAAAGACTGCATGAGTAACGAATTTTTTGAGAGGCCTATACTCAACTCGCCCTACGAATACCCGATGCAACATTGGGAGCTCGACAAGCAGGGCCAGCCTACCCAAAGGATTATTGAGAACCGACGCCGCGTCGAGTTCATCACGCCAATCCCGAAGCCGAGAAAGCGTAAGGCTGCGGCCAAACAACGTGAAATTGTCTTCGATGAAGGCGAGGGGCTTTCCACCTCGGAACAACAGTACGATCCCACTCCTATCATCAATGATCTGCGTCTTCATGTAGATCAGTGGCGTCAGTTGCAGAATCCCAATGACTGGCATGTGACACCGGAAACCGTCCGCCTTCTCCAACATTGGCGGCACCACAAGTTCAATAGTTTCCGGCCGTTCTTTTGTCAGGTCGAAGCCGTCGAAGTCGCTATCTGGCTCACGGAAGTGGCCCCTCAAGCCGGTAAGGCCGGAAGCAAGTTTCTGGAACACCTGGCCAATGCCAACAATGACGCCAATCCGGAGCTGATGCGGCTGGCGCTCAAGCTTGCCACGGGTGCAGGCAAAACCACCGTAATGGCAATGTTGATCGCCTGGCAGACCATCAATGCGGTGCGCCGGCCCAATAGCAAAAAGTTCACACGCGGGTTCCTGATCGTGGCTCCTGGCTTGACCATTCGCGACCGCCTGCGCGTGCTCCAGCCCAACGACCCGGACAGCTACTACCAGAGTCGTGAACTCGTCCCCAACGACATGCTAGGTGACCTCGACCGCGCCAA
>Ga0137407_10001569_pt1 | contig 14901 bp, 2 predicted proteins | sample CZOMad2_2_16fung_FD_108410 | JGI IMG/M metagenome (GOLD analysis project Ga0137407, IMG submission 108410) | Vadose zone soil fungal communities from Angelo Coast Range Reserve, California, USA - CZOMad2_2_16fungal (Illumina Assembly) | ecosystem: Environmental > Terrestrial > Soil > Vadose zone...
GCCCTCCCCAGCCACGGGGCCGGAGAGGGTCCCGGGCCGGCGCTCGCCGAGCACCTAGCGCGGCGGGTGGGAGCGCGGGTCGCCGCCATCCTGCCGCCGGACGGAAGCTCCGACCGTCTGCTCGCCCTGGAGAGAGAAGTCGGGCCGGATCGGCTGCTGATCCTGCGGGCCGAGCCCTCAGGCCTGGGCGCTGCCTGGGCCGAGGCCCAGGCCCGCTTCGGCCCGGTGTCCGGCGCCTTTTTCGCCGCCGGCGGCTTCCCCGGCGGCCTCCTCCAGCTGAAAGACCCAGAGGCGCTGGGCGCCGCGCTCGCCCCGGTGGCGCGCACCGCCGAGGCGCTCCTCGCCGCGGCTACCGGGCCGGATTCGCCGGGCTTCGTCGTCCTCCTTTCGACCACGGCGGCGCTCACCGGCGGCCTCGGCGAGGTCGAGCTTGCCGCCGCCAGCTCCTACCTGGAGGCCCTGGCCGCGCGCCCGGGTCCGGCGGGTGCGGGGGACGGGCGGGTGCGGGCGGTGCTCTGGGACCCCTACCAGTGGGACGCCTGGCTGGTGGCCGGAGCGGCGGCCGGTGGTCCCCTGGCCGCGGGCTCGGCGGCGGAGGTGCAGGCCGGGCTCCTGGCCCACGCCGTGGCCGCCGAGCGGAGCGGCGCGGCTCTCGCCCGCCTCCTCGCCCACCCCCTGCCCGGCGCCCCTGCGGTGGTGATTTCCTCCCGCCACCTCCCCGGGCTCGTTGCGGAGACCGACAGCCTGACCGCCGACACCCTCTTCGCCACTACGGCGCCAGGGCAGCCCAAGTCTGCCAGGCCCGCTCTGCGGACGCCCTACGAGGCGCCGCGCGACGAGGTGGAGGAGCGTCTCGCCGAGCTCTGGCAGGACCTCTTCGGGATCGCGCCGATCGGCCGCGACGACAGCTTCCTGGAGCTCGGCGGCCACTCGCTCCTGGCGATCCAGATCGTCACCCAGGTGAAGGGGCTCCTCGGCGCCGACCTGCCGGTGACCGCCCTCTTCGAGGCGCCCACCGTGGCCGAGCTGGCCCAGGCCGTGCGGCGCGCCCGCGGCGAGGTCGACCCGGCGCAGCTGGAGGCCCTCCTCGCCCTGGTCGAGGAGCTCTCCCCGGACGAGGCCGCGGCGCGCCTCGCGGAGATGGGACTGGAGATGGGACTATGACCCTCTCCGACCGCCTCTCCGCCCTCTCCCCGGAGCAGCGCGCCCTGTTCGAGAAGCTGCGGCAGAAGCAGGCCGCCGAGGCGGCGCCGCCGTCGACCGAGCCGCCGCCCGTGCAGGCGGTCTCCGGCCCCTTGGGGCTGGGCGACTGGCCGCTCTCCCTCGATCAGGAGCGGATCTGGCAGCTGCACGAGGACGACCCCGATCTGGTTTCCTGGAACGTCGACGCCGGGAGCTACGCCTCTGGGGACCTCGACCTCCCCCTCTTCCGCGCCGCTCTCGACGAGGTGGTCCGCCGCCACGCCGCCTGGCGCACCACCTTCCCCCGGGTCGACGGCCAGCCGGTGCAGCGGGTGGTCCCCTGGCTCGCCCCGGCGGTGTGGCTCTTCGACGTTTCGGCCCTGCCCCCCGAGCGGCGCGACCCGGTCGGCCGCCGCGCCGTCTACGAGCACACCCGCAAGCCCTTCGACCTCGTCCACGGGCCGCTCGTCCGCATGTCCCTGGTCCGCCTGGCGCCGCGCGAGTACCTGTATCTCATCACCATCCACCACCTGGTCACCGACTGGATCGCCTACCAGATCTTCTTGAGCGAGCTGCTGACGATCTACGCCGCCTACCGCGCCGGCCGGCCCTCGCCCCTGCCGCCGCCGGCGCTGCAGTTCCCCGACTACGCGCTCTGGGAGCGCGCCCGCTGGCAGGGCGAGGGCGAGGCCCTCGCCCGGGAGGCGCGCTTCTGGCAGCATGAGCTGGAAGGCTTCCCGACCACCCTGGACCTGCCGGCCGACCGGCCGCGCCCGCCCGTGCAGAGCCAGCGCGGCGGGGTCTATCACGTGAGCGCCGGGGCGGCGCGGACCGAGCGCCTGCGCGCCCTCGCCCGGGCGGAGGGGGCGACGACCTTCATGGCGACCCTCGCCGTCGTCGCCACCCTGCTCTGGCGCCTGACCGGATTGGAAAAAATCGTCATCGGCTCGAACGGCGCCAACCGGCCGCGGCCGGAGCTGCTGCCGGTCGCCGGCCTCTTCCTGAACCAGATCCCCTTCGCCGTCGACCTCTCGGGCGATCCGACCTTCCGCCAGCTCGTCGGGCGGTGCCGGAAGACGGCGCTCGCCGCCTACTCCCACCAGTTCCTGCCGTTCAGCCGGCTGATCGAGATTCTGGGCGTGGCGAAGGATCGCAGCCGCTACCCGGTGGTCCAGGCCGTCCTCCTGGTTTTAGAGGTGCAGACCCCCGAAGAGTTCGCCGGCCTCGACTTCCGGCCGATCCTGGTCTTCGACGACAACTCGCGCTGGGACCTGATGTTCGGCCTCTACGACCATCCCAGGGAGGGGCTCACCGGCCCGCTCGAATACAATGCCGACCTCTTCGACGAGCCGACCGCCGGGCGCTACCTCGCCCTGTTCTACGCGCTGATGGACCGCGCGGTGGCCGACCCCGACGCGCCGATCTCGACCCTCCCCACGTTTGCCGCGTGCCGCGGAGACGAGCCGCGATGAGCGTCACCGACCGCATCGCCTCCCTCTCCCCCGAGCAGCGGGCGCTGTTCGAGAAGCTGCTCGAAAAACGGCAGAAGGCGGCGCGGCCCGCGGCGCCGCCGCCCATCCCGCGGGTGAGCGGGCCGACCGGCGAGGGCGACTGGCCGCTGTCGCTCGACCAGGAGCGCTACTGGTTCATGGAGCAGCTCTATCCCGGCGGGGCGGGGCTCAACCTCCCGGCCGCCACCCGGATGCGCGGCCGGGTCTCGGTGCCGGCCTTCGCCGCGGCGCTCTCCGCCGTCGTGCGGCGCCACGCCGCCTGGCGGACCACCTTCCCGGTGGTCGAAGGCCAACCGGTGCAGCGGGTGGCCGCGCCGGAGACGATCCCGCCGCAGCGGCTGCCGGTGATCGACCTCGCGGGCCTCTCCGCCCTCCGGCGCGAGCCGGAGACCGAGCGCCTGGTCCGGGCGGAGGTGGCGGCGCCCTTCGACCTCGAGCGCGGCGTGCTGCGCTCGAACCTGGTGCGCCTGGGCGCCCTGGACCACCTCTGCGTGCTCACCGTCCACCACCTGGCGACCGATTTCATCTCCTTCCAGATCGCCTGGGCCGAGCTGGCGATGCTCTACGACGGTCTTGACTCCGGGCGCTTCCCGTCGCCCGCGGCGCTGCCGGCGCCGCCGGTCCACTATCCGGACTTCGCCGTCTGGCAGCGCCGGTGGCTGACCGGAGAGGTGCTGGAGAACCTGGTCGCCTGGTGGCGCGAGCAGCTCGCGGAGGTCCCCCGGGACCTCGACCTGCCGACCGATCGGCCGCGCCCGGCGGCGGCGCGCCTGCGCGGCGGCCAGCGCAAGATGGCCGTCTCCCGCCGGCTCTCGGAGGGGTTGAAGGCGCTCGGCCGGGAGGGGGGAGCCACCCTCTTCATGACGATCCTCGCGCTCACCGCGACGCTCGTCCGGCGGCTGTCGGGGCAGGAACGCCTGATCCTGGGGGCGAACAACGCCAACCGCAACCGGCCGGAGATCGAGCCGGTCCTCGGCTGCTTCCTGACCCAGGTGCCGTTCGCCCTCGACGTGACGGGCGACCCCGCCTTCCGCGAGCTGCTGGCGCGGGTCCGCCAGTCGGCGCTCGGCGCCTACGCCCACCAGGACCTGCCGTTCGGCCAGCTGGTCCAGGCGCTGCAGATCCCGCGCGACCCCAGCCGGCAGCCGCTGGTCCAGGCGCTGGTCCAGGTGCTCGACGGCCAGGTGGTGAAAGGCGGATTCGACGACGCCCGTTTCGAGCCGGTCGACACCTACGACGGCAAGGCCCGCTACGACTTCCTGCTCACCCTCTTCGACTTCCCCGCGGGGCTCGCCGGGCTGTTCGAGTACGACGCCGACCTCTTCGACGCGACGACCGTCGAGCGCTGGGCCGAGCTGCTGCTCCTCCAGGCCACGGCGGCGGTCGCCGATCCCGACCTGCCCCTCTCGGCCCTGCCGGCGCTAGGGGCGGCGGCGCGCCACCAGGCGCTCGCCGAGTGGAGCGGCGACGGCCTCCCGGCCGACCTCCCCGGCTGGACGGCACCGGAGCGTTTCGCCGCCCAGGCGGCGCGCACCCCGGAGGCCCCGGCGGTGATCGCCGCCGGTATTGGCGGCATCGGCGGCATCGGCGGCATCGGCGGCGAGACCCTGACCTACGGCGACCTCGACCGCCGGGCGACCGCGCTGGCCCGCCGGCTGCGCGACCGGGGGATCGGTCGCGAGTCGCGGGTGGCGCTCCTCCTCGGCCGCTCGGCCGACCTGCCGGTCGCCATTTTCGGAGTCTGGAAGGCGGGGGGCGCCTACGTGCCGCTCGATCCGGAGTCGCCCCCCGAGCGCCTGGCGGCCCTCCTCGCCGACGCGGCGCCGGCGGCGCTCGTCCATCGGGGGCCCCTGCCCGCAGGAATCCCGGCGGAGATGCTTGCCGAAGCGCCCTGCCTCGACCTCGCGGTTCCGGAAGAGGCGCCATCCGACGACGAGCCGCTGCCAGACATCCGGCCCGGCGACCTCGCCTACCTCATCTACACCTCGGGGACGACCGGACAGCCCAAGGCGGTGATGGTCGAGCACGGCAACCTCGCCGCGGTCCTCGGTCCGGTGATCGAGGGCTATGCCCTCGGCCCGGGCGACCGCTCGATGCACCTGGGGCGCTACACCTTCGACGCCTCGCTGCTGGAGATCGTCGCCCCCCTCCTGGCCGGCGGGACGGTCGAGATCCTGGCGAGCGACGTGATTCTCGATCCCGCCGGGCTGCCCGCCGCGCTCGTCCGGGCGACCTGCATCTTCGGGGTGCCGGCCCTCCTGCGCCAGTTCGCCGCCGGGGCGCGCGAGCGGGGGCGGGAGCGCTTCGCCGGCCTGCGGACGATCATGGCCGGGGGCGACGTGGTCCCGCCCGATCTCCAGGCGGATCTCCTCGCCACCTTCCCCGGCGCCACCCTGGACGTCGTCTACGGCCCCACGGAGACGACCATCATCTGCGTCACCCACCGGCTGTCGCACGACCACCGCCCGGAGCGGGCGCTCATCGGCCGGCCGCTCCCCGGGGTCGAGGCGCGGGTGGTGGACGCCGCGGGCCGGCCGGTCCCCCTGGGGGTCCCCGGCGAGCTGTGGATCGGCGGCCCCGGGGTCACCCGCGGCTACCTCCACCGCCCCGAGCTCACGGCGGAGCGCTTCGTCCTCGTCGACGGCCGCCGCTTCTACCGCTCGGGCGACCTCGTCCGCCAGCTCCCGGCCGCCGGCGGCGTCCTGGAGTTCCTCGGCCGCACCGACCTCCAGATCAAGGTGCGCGGCCACCGCATCGAGCCGGGGGAGGTCGAGGCGGCCCTCGCCCGGCATCCGGCGGTGCGCGAGTCGGTGGTGGTGGCGAGCCCGGGGGTGGGCGGCGAGCGGCAGCTGGTGGCCTACGTGGTGGCGCCTGCCGCCGACACCGCCGATACCGCCCGGCAGGCGCTCCCCGAAGAGCTGCGCGCCTTCCTGCGCACCCGGCTGCCGGAGCCCATGGTCCCCTCGATCTTCGTGCCCCTTAAGGACCTGCCGCGGAGCCCCAACGGCAAGGTGGATCGGAAGGCCCTGCCGGCGCCCGAGGCGGCGCTCGCCGCGAGCCCGGGTCTCGCCACCCCGGCGGTGCTCCCCCGGAACGACCGCGAGGAGCGGCTGGCCGCGATCTGGCGCCAGGTGCTCGGCCGGGAGCGGGTGGGGGTGCACGACAACTTCTTCCAGCTGGGCGGCGACTCGATCCTCTCCATCCAGGTGGTGGCGCGGGCGCGCCAGGCGGGGCTCGTCCTCACCCCCCGGCAGCTCTTCGAGCACCAGACCGTCGCCGAGCTGGCCGTGGTGGCCGGGGAGGTGGCGGGCAGGGCCGTGGACGACCAGGGGCCGGTCGAGGGCGAGGTGCCGCTCACCCCCATCGAGCACCACTTCTTTGCCACCCCCCGGAACGAGCCGTGGCGCTTCAACCAGGCGCTGCTGCTCCTCGTCCGGGAGCCGCTCGCCGCCGCTCCCCTGGCCGCCGCCCTGGGCCGGCTCGCCCCCCACCACGACGCCCTGCGCCTGCGCTTCCTCCGGGAGGCGGCAGGCTGGCGGCAGCTCCACGCGCCGATGGCGCCGATGGGGGAAATCATCGTGCCGTTCCTCGAAGTCGACCTCCTGGCCCTGCCGGAAGCCGTGCGGGGGCCGGCGCTCGAAGCGGCCGCCGAGGCGCTGCAGTCGGGGCTCGACCTCGAACGCGGGCCGCTCTTCACCACCGCCCTCTTCCGCCGGGGAGAGACGGGCGACCGGCTGCTCCTCTCCGCCCACCACCTGATCGTCGACGGGGTCTCCTGGCGGGTGCTGCTGGAGGACCTCATGGCCGCCTACCGCGGGCTTGCCCTGCCGGCCAAGACCACCTCCTGGAAGCGCTGGGCGGAGCGCCTCGCCGCCTATGCGGGCTCGCCCGAGCTGGCGGCGGAGCTCCCCTTCTGGCTGGCAGTCCCGGCAGTGCCGCCGTTCCCGGTCGACCTCCACGAGACGGGAAAGCCGGCGCGGGCGACCGTCGCGGTCGAGCTCGGGGCGGCCGAGACCCGCGCTCTCCTCGAAGAGGCGCCGGAGGCCTACCGCACCCAGGTCAACGACCTGCTGCTCGCCGCCCTCGCCCTGGCCTTCGCCGGCTGGACCGGGGAGCGGCGCCTCCTCGTCCACCTCGAAGGGCATGGGCGCGAGGAGATCTTCCCCGGGATCGACCTGTCGCGCACCGTCGGCTGGTTCACCACCGTCTTCCCCGTCGCCCTGGAGCTGCCGCCGCTGCCGCCCGAAGGCGGGCCGGGGGAGGCGATCAAGGCGGTCAAGGAGCGGCTCCGCGCCGTCCCCCATCGCGGCCTGGGGTACGGGGTGCTGCGCTATCTCGCCGCGCCTGCGGTGAGGGAGCGCCTCGCCGCCCTGCCGGCGCCCGAGGTCTCCTTCAACTACCTGGGCCAGCTCGACCCCTCTCTCGGACAGGAGGGCTCCTTCACCCTCGCCCCCGAGCCGGTGCGCGGCGCCGAAGGGGAGGAGGTCGCCGGGCAGGCGCGTTTCGCCATCGACGCCATGGTGCTCGACGGGCGGCTGCGGGTGAGCTGGACCTACGACGCCGGCCGCTACCGGGAGGCGACCGCCGAGCGGCTGGCAGCGGGTTTCCTCGCCGAGCTCCGCGGGCTCGTCGAGCACTGCCGGTCGCCCCTGGCGGGGGGCTACACCCCCTCCGACTTCCCGCTCGCCCCCCTCGGGCAGGCGGCGCTCGACCGCCTGCTGGGGACCGATCGCGGAGTGGAGGACCTCTATCCCCTGACCCCCCTGCAGCAGGGGATCCTCTTCCACAGCGTCCACGCCGGCGGCGAGGAGATCTACCTGGAGCAGCTCGCCGCCGATCTCCACGGGCCGCTCGACGTCGCCGCCCTCCTGCGCGCCTGGCAGGGGGTGGTCGACCGCCACACCGCCCTGCGCACCGCCTTCCTCTGGCAGGGGGTGGAGACGCCGCTCCAGCGGGTGCGCCGGCAGGTCGAGCTGCCCTGGTCGATCGAGGACTGGCGGGCGCTCCCGGCCGCCGTCCACCCGGTTCTCTTCGCCGAGCGCCTGGCCGCCAACCGCGCCAGGGGCTTCGACTTCGCCCGGGCGCCGCTCACCCGCCTGGCGCTGGTGCGGACGGGGGACAGCCACCACCGCCTGCTCTGGAGCTTCCACCACGTGCTCCTGGACGGCTGGTGCTTCGCCCTCATCCTGACCGAGGTCTTCACCCTCTACCACGCGGAGGTCACGGGACGCGACCCACTCCTTCCCCGGCCGCGCCCCTACCGGGACTACATCGCCTGGCTGGCGGAGCGCGGCGGCGACGGCGACCGGGAGACGGAGGCGGAGGAATACTGGCGGCGGACGCTCGCCGGCTTCACCGCCCCCACCCCGCTCCCCCTGGACCACCCGGGAGCGCCGGCCGCTCGCCGTGCCGACGACTTCCGCGAGCTGCGCGTAACCCTCCCCGCGCCGCTGGCGGCGGCCCTCGCCGAGCTGGCCCAGCGCCTGCGGCTGACCCAGAACACCCTCGTCGAGGCCGCCTGGGCGCTCCTCCTCTCCCACTACGCCGGGCTATCGGACGTCCTCTTCGGCGCCGTGGTCTCCGGCCGCCCCGCCGACCTGCCCGGGGTCGAGGGCATGGTGGGCCTGTTCATCAACACCCTGCCGGTGCGGGTCCAAATTCCGGATCGATTGCCGGAAGAAGGGCCGGCCGCGTCGGCCACGGCCTGGCTCGCCCGGCTGCAGGCGAACCGGCAGGAGCTCTACCAGCACCAGTGGAGCCCGCTCCCCCAGGTGCAGACCTGGGCCGAGATACCGCCGGGCGAAGCGCTCTTCGGCAGCCTGTTCGTGTTCGAGAACTACCCCCTCGCCCCGGCCGACCCCGAGGCGGTGGAGGGGCTCGGGGGCCTGCGGATCGCCGACGTCTCCGGCACCGAGCGCACCAATTATCCGCTCACCCTGATCGTCGTGGCGCGCGGCGAGCTCACCCTGCGCCTGATCGCCGACCGCCGGCTGGAGGAGGCGACGGGACGGCGGCTGCTCAAGAACCTGGAGACCCTCCTCGCCGCCCTCGCCGAAGACCCCGAGCGGCCGCCGCTCGCGCTGCCGCTCGCCACCGCGGCCGAGCGCCACCAGCTGCTGGCCGAGTGGAACGACACGGCCTCCCCGGTCGTCCTGCCCAATACCTGCCTGCACGAGCTGTTCGCGGCGCAGGCGGCGCGCACCCCCGAGGCGACGGCGGTCGTCGACGCCGGCGATCCTGTAAGACGCTGGTCCTACCGTGATCTCGATCGCGAATCGAATCGAATCGCCTGGCGCCTGCGCCAACGGCTTCCCCTGGGTATCACCCCGGAGGCGCGGGTGGGCCTCTGCCTCGGCCGGTCCGGGCGGATGGTGGCGGCGATGCTCGCCGTGCTGAAGGCGGGCGGCGCCTACGTCGGCCTCGATCCGCGCTATCCCCAGGAGCGGCTGGCCTTCATGCTGGCCGACTCGGGGGCCGTTGCCCTGGTCGCCGAGAGCGCCGTTCTGGAAGCCCTCCCCGCGCACGGGCTGCCGGTGATTCTCCTCGACGGCCTCGACGGCGAGGCCGGCCCGGCCGACTCGGGCGCGGCGGAGTCGACGGCGCCGCCGCCCACGGCCGGCCCGGGGAACCTCGCCTACCTGGTCTACACCTCGGGCTCGACGGGGAAGCCCAAGGGGGTGGCGATCGAGCACGCGAGCGCCGTCACCCTGGTGCGCTGGGCGCGGGAGGTCTTCCCGGCCTCGGCTCTCGGCGGCGTCCTCGCCGCGACCTCCATCTGCTTCGATCTCTCGGTCTTCGAGATCTTCGTGCCGCTCGCCTGGGGCGGCCGGGTGATCGTGGCCGAAAACGCCCTCGCTCTGCCGGCCCACCCCGCGGCCGCGGAGGTGACGCTGATCAACACCGTGCCCTCGGCGATGGCCGAGCTGGTGCGCGCCGGCGCCCTGCCGGCGCTGCCGGCGCTGCCGGCGGCGACGACCACCGTCAACCTGGCGGGGGAGGCGCTGACCCGGGAGCTGGTCGAGGCGATCGAGCGCCAGCCGGGCGGCCCGTCCGGCGGCCGGCGGGTGCTCAACCTCTACGGCCCCTCCGAGGACACCACCTATTCGACCTGGGCGGCGGTTTCTGGGGGGACCGGCTCGCCGGCGATCGGCCGGCCGATCGACGGCACCCGGGCCTACGTGCTCGACGGGCGTTTCATGCCGGTGCCGCTGGGCGCCCCGGGCGAGCTCCACCTGGCCGGCGCCGGCCTGGCGCGCGGCTACCTCGGGCAGCCGGAGCGGACCGCCGAGCGCTTCCTGCCCGACCCCTTCTCGAAGGCAGGAGGAGAGCGGCTCTATCGCACCGGCGACCGGGCGCGCCACCGGCCGGACGGCAACCTCGACTACCTGGGGCGGCTCGACCAGCAGGTCAAGATCCGCGGCTTCCGGGTCGAGCCGGGGGAGATCGAGGCCGCTCTCGCCGCCCATCCCGCGGTGCGCGAGGCGGCGGTGATCCCGCGGCGCGACGGCGTGGAGCCGCACCTGGTGGCCTACGTGGTGGCCCGCGACGGAGTACCGCCGGCGGCCGCCGACCTCCTCGCCTTCCTCGCCGTCCGCCTGCCGGCCTACCTGGTGCCCACCGCCTTCGTGACGCTCGACATACTGCCGCTCACCCCCAACGGCAAGCTGGACCGCGCCGCCCTGCCGGCGCCCGACCGCCTGGGCCTGCCGGCGGCGACCTGGGTCGCGCCCTCCACCCCGCTGGAGGAGCTCCTGGCGCGGACCGTCGGCGAGCTGCTCGGCGTTCCCCGGGTGGGGATGCGGGACAACTTCTTCGCCCTCGGCGGGCACTCGCTCCTCGCCACCCAGCTGGTCTCCCGGCTGACCCAGGACCACGGGATCGAGATGACCGTCCAGATGGTCTTCGACACCCGGGACCTGGGCGGGCTCGCCGACCGCATCGTCGAGCAGGAGCTGGCGAACGCCGACGACGATCTCCTCGCCGCGGCGCTCGGCGAGATGGACGGGACAGAAGGGTTCTAGAGGAGCCGATGGCCGACTCCACCTCGGTCCAGGACCGCCTCGCCGGGCTCTCGCGCGAGCAGCGGGCCGCCCTCTTCGAGCAGGTCCGGAAAAAGAAGGAGCGCGCCCAGGCCGAAGGCGGCGCGGCGGAGCGCATCCCGCGCCGGCCGCTCCCGCTGGCGCCGCCCGCTCCGGTGCCGGCCTCCTTCGCCCAGGAGCGGCTGTGGTTCATGGACCGGCTGGCGCCGGGCAACTCCGCCTACAACATGGTCCTCGCCCTGCGGGTGGAGGGTCGGGTGGCGCCGGCCGCCCTGGAAGGCGCCCTCCGCGAGGTGGTGCGCCGCCACGAGGCTCTGCGCACCACCTTCACGGAAAGCGACGGCCAGCCGGTCCAGGTGATCGCGCCCGCCCTCGCGAAGCGGCGGCGCTGGCTCCTTCCCGTCGTCGACCTTGCCGGGCTGCCCGCGGCGGTGCGGGCGGCGCAGGTGTACGGGCTCGTCCAGGCGGAGGGGGAGCGCCCCTTCGACCTGCGGCGCGGCCCGCTCCTGCGCGCCGCGCTGCTGCGGCTCAGCCGGGGAGAGCAGGGGGAGCAGGAGGAGCACGCCCTCCTCCTCAACCTGCACCACATCGTCTCCGACGGCTGGTCGATGGGCGTGCTGGTCGAGGAGATCACCACCCTCTACGGCGCGGCGCTCGCCGGGTCGCCGTCCTCCCCTCCGGCATCGCCGGCATTGCCGCCGCTGCCCATCCAGTATGCCGACTTCGCCGTCTGGCAGCGCGGCTGGCTCACCGGGGAGGTGCTGGCGCGCCAGTTCGCCTACTGGCGCGAGAAGCTCGCCGCCGCCCCGGCCTCGCTCGACCTGCCGACCGATCGGCCCCGCCCGCCTGCCCCGAGCTACCGCGGGGCGCGCCTGGAGACCGCTTTCGGCCCCGACCTGAAGCGCGGCCTGGGCGAGCTCGCCCGCCGGCACGAGGCGAGCCCCTACATGGTCCTCCTCGCCGCCTTCCAGGCCCTCCTCGGCCGCCTCTCCGGGCAGGAGGACCTGATCGTCGGCTCGCCGATCGCCAATCGCAACCGCCGGGAGATCGAAAGGTTGATCGGCTTCTTCGTCAACACCCTCATGATGCGGGGCGACCTTGCGGGCGACCCGACCTTCGGCGAGCTGCTCGACCGCGTCCGGCGGACGGCCCTCGAAGCCTACGCGCATCAGGACCTGCCCTTCGAGCGCCTGGTCGCCGAGCTCCGGCCGGAGCGCCACCTGGCGGTCGCGCCGCTCTTCCAGGTCATGTGCGCGCTGCAGAACGCACCGCCCGGCCGCGCCGACCTCCCCGGCCTCACCCTCTCGCCCCTGGTGGTCGAGGCGCGGACGGTGCAGTTCGAGCTCGAGCTGAACGCCTTCGAGGACGGCGAGCGCCTGATCGCGCTCTTCTCCTACAGCGCCGACCTGTTCGACGGCACGACCGTGCGCCGCCTCGCCGGGCACCTGGAGACCCTGTTCGTCGCCGCCGTGGCAGCTCCCCAACGGAGGATTGCCGATCTCCCCCTCTTGGCCCCCGCCGAGCGGCAGCAGCTCCGCGCCGAGTGGAACGACACCGCGCGGCTGGCGCCGGCAAGGAGTGTCGTGGAGCGCTTCGCCCGCCAGGTGGCGCGGACGCCCGCGGCCGTGGCCCTGGAGGCGGGAGGCGAGCGGCTGACCTACGGCGATCTCGACCGCCGGGCCGGCCGCCTCGCGGCGCGTCTGCGGAAGGCGGGGGTGGGGCCGGGCGTTCCGGTGGGGCTCTTCGCCGAGCGCGGCCTGCCGCTGGTGGTGGGGATCTTCGCCATCTGGCGGGCGGGCGGCGCCTACCTGCCGCTCGACCCCGGGCTGCCGCCGGCCCGTCTCGCCTACCTGCTGGAGGACTCGCAGGTCCCCGTCGTCCTGACCGCCGACCGCCTCGCCGCGGCGCTGCCGGCTCCCGCCGCCGGCACCGCGCGGGTGGTGCGGCTCGACGAGCTCGACGGGGAAGCCGGGGAAGAAGACACGAGCCTGCCGGCAGAACCGCCGCGGCCCGCCGACCTCGCCTACCTGATCTACACCTCCGGTACCACCGGCCGGCCGAAGGCGGTGCTCGTCGAGCACGGCAACCTGGCGAGCACGCTCGCCGCGGTGAACGACGCCTTCGGCTTCGGGCCGGGGGACCGGATCCCCGCCATCGCCTCGTTCTCGTTCGACATCTTTCTTTTCGAGCTGCTGGCGCCTTTGCTCTCCGGCGGCACCGTGATCCTCCTGCCGCTCCGGCCGGCGCTCGACTTCGAGCAGCTCTGGAACGCGCTCCAGACCGCGACCCTCCTCCATGCCGTCCCGGCGGTGATGCGCCAGGTGGTCGAGCTGGCGCGCCTCCGCGGCGGGGATCGTGGGGATCGCAGGCCGGCGGCCCTCCGCGCCCTCTTCACCGGCGGCGACGTGGTCCCAGCCGACCTCCTGGCCGACCTCCGCGCCACCTTCCCGCGGGCGCAAACCTGGGTGCTCTACGGACCGACCGAGGCGGCGATCGTCTGCACCGCATGGCCGGTCCCCGCAGCGCCCGGCGCCCCCGTGCGCTCGCTTCTCGGGCGGCCGCTTTCGGGAGCGGCGATCGACCTGCGGGATCGTGCCGGCGAGCCGGTGCCGATCGGGGTGCCGGGGGAGATCTGGATCGGCGGCGCCGGGGTGACGCGCGGCTACGGGGAGCGCCCGGAGCTGACCGCGGAGCGCTTCGTCGAGCGCGGAGACCGGCGATACGGGCGATACGGGCGATGGTTCAAGAGCGGCGACCTCGCCCGCCGTCTGCCGGACGGCACCCTGGAGTTCCTCGGCCGCGCCGACCAGCAGGTCAAGGTGCGCGGCTTCCGCATCGAGCTGGGGGAGGTCGAGGCGCAGCTCCTCCGCCACCCCGCGGTGCGGGCCGCGGTGGCGGCGGTGCGGGACGAGCCGCAGGGGCCGGGCCGACAGCTCGTCGCCTACGTCGTGCCCCGCCCGGCGGGGGAGCGGGAGGGGGCGACGTCGGAGGGGGCGGAGGCCGCGGAGCACGTCGCCCAGTGGCAGGAGCTCTACGACGAGACCTACGGCAAGGCAGGGGAGAGAGAGGCGACCTTCGATCTCGAGGGCTGGAACAGCAGCTACACCGGGGCGCCGATCCCGGCCGCCGAGATGCGCGAGTGGGTCGAGCGGACGGTCGAGCGGATTCTCTCCCTCCTGCCTCCCGAGGCCCCGGGGCAGGAGCCGTCCCGGCGGATCCTGGAGATCGGCTGCGGCACCGGCCTCCTCCTCTTCCGCCTGGCGCCGGAGGCCGCAAGCTACCTGGGGACCGATTTCTCCGGCACCGCCCTGGACGGCATCCGCCGGCGCCTCCTGCGGCCGCTGCGGCCGCTGCGGCCGGAGCCGGAGCTGCCGCAGGTCGCCCTCCGCCAGGCCGCGGCCGACGACTGGCGCGGCATCGACCCGGGGACGGCCGACCTGGTGATCGTCAATTCGGTCGTCCAGTACTTCCCGGGGGTCGACTACCTGGTGCGGGTGCTCGGCGGGGCGGTCGCGGCCGTCCGGCCGGGCGGCGCGGTCTTCGTCGGCGACGTCCGCAGCCGGCCGCTCGCGGCCGCCTTCGCCCTCTCGGTCGAGCTGTTCCAGGCGCCCGAGGAGCGCGACCTGGCAGAGCTCTCCCGGCGGCGGCGGCGGCGGGTGGCGGACGAGGAGGAGCTGGTCCTCGATCCCGGGTTCTTCCTCGCCCTCGCCCGGCAGCTGCCGGCGATCGCCCGGGTCGACCTGCGGCTGAAGCGCGGGCGGTGCGCGAACGAGCTGACCCGCTTCCGCTACGACGTGGTGCTGCACGTCGGGGAAGCCGGGAGGAGCGACGGGGAGCTGCCCAGGGTGGACGGGAGTGGGTTCTCCCTGGCGGATATCGAGCGGCTCTTGTCCGGGAATCCCGCTGCGCTCTCCCTTGCGGGCCTCGCCAACGCGCGCCTCGCCGCCGAGGCCGCGGCCCTGGAGCTGCTGGCGGAGTGGGAAGAGGCGAGCGGGACAGCGGGGGAGCTGCGCCGGGCGGTGGCGGCAAGGGCCGCCGGGGGAAGCTCCGGGGTCGATCCCGAGGCGCTGGCCGAGCTGGCCGAGCGTCTGGGGTACGCGGTCGAGCTGACGGTCGATCCGGCCGCTCCGTTCCGATTCGGCGCGCGGTTCTGGAAGGCCCCCCTCCTA
>Ga0137407_10001570_pt1 | contig 14895 bp, 15 predicted proteins | sample CZOMad2_2_16fung_FD_108410 | JGI IMG/M metagenome (GOLD analysis project Ga0137407, IMG submission 108410) | Vadose zone soil fungal communities from Angelo Coast Range Reserve, California, USA - CZOMad2_2_16fungal (Illumina Assembly) | ecosystem: Environmental > Terrestrial > Soil > Vadose...
CGGCCGCGAGGTCGGGCAGCCCCGGCGCCATGAGCACGTCCGCCCCCGCCTTCTCGAACGCCTGCAACCGCTTGATCGCGTCGTCGAGATTCGTGTTGCCGCGCAGGAAGCCCTCCGCGCGCGCCGTCAGCGTGAAGGGAAACGGCAGCGCGCGCGCCGCCTGCACCGCCGCCGCCACGCGCTCGACGGCGTGGGCGACGTCGTAGAGCGGCGTGGTCTTGTCACCGGTCGCATCCTCGATCGAGCCGCCGACCAGCCCGACGCCGGCGGCGAGACGGATGGTCTCCGCCGCCGCCGCCGGCGCGTCGCCGAAGCCCTTTTCCAGATCGGCGGAAACGGGAAGATCGGTCGCGGCCACGATGGCCCGGCAATGCGCCAGCGCCTCCTCGCGCGTCACGGCGCCGTCGCGCCGGCCGAGCACGCCGGCCTGGGCGCCGCTCGACGTCGCCAGCGCCGGGAACCCGAGCGCGGCGAGGGCGCGTGCCGAGCCGGCGTCCCACGCGTTCGCGATCAGGAACGCGCGCGGACCCTGGTGGAGGGCGCGAAGGGTCGCGGCCTTGTCGCTCTGACTGGGCATGGTCTCTCTCCTAAAAAGCCAGGGCGTAGGTCGGACGGCGCGGGTCGGCGCCGGCCGACAGCACGCCGGTCTCCGGGTCACGACGCGTGACGACCGCGCCGATCCCGCACGCGCCGATCTCGGTCACCGTGTGGCCGAGCGCGCGCAGCGCGGCGCGCGTGCTCTCGGGAATGCCGGGCTCGACGTTGAGCTGGCCGGGTTTGCACACGCGGGGATAGAACGAGTTCACGAGCGTCTGCGTCGCGAAGCGCGGGGCCTCGACGGCCTGCTGCGGGTTCATGCCGAAGAGCACCAGGTTCAGGACGATCTGGAGGTCGGCCTGCGCTTGATCGTCGCCGCCCGGACAGCCGACGGTCATCACCGGCGCGCCGTTCTCGAAGACGAGGTAGCTCACCAGCGTCGTGCGCGGCCGCTTGCCCGGCGCCAGCGCGTTGGGATGCCCGTCCTCGAGCACGAACATCTCGCTGCGCGTGCTCAGCGTGCAGCCCAGCTCGGGCGCGAACGCGGACTTCCGGAACACGCCGCCGCTCGGCGTCAACGCGACCATGTTGCCGCGCGTGTCGATGGCCGCGATGTGCGTCGTGCCGTCGGCCACGGCCGGCGCCGGGGCCGGCGTCAGCGTCCCGCGCGGAGTGCCGGACGGCGGCGCCACGGGCATCGCGCGGTCGGGCGCGATCAGCTTCGCGCGCTCGGCGAGATACGCGGGCGCCAGGAGCTCGCCGAGCGGCACCGTCGGCACGTCGCCGTAGTATCGCTCGCGATCGGCGAAGGCGAGCGTCAGGCTCTCCGACACCACGTGGACGTAGCGCGCGGAGTTGTGACCCATGGCCTTCAGATCCAGCGTCGCGAGCATGCCGAGCGCCTGCATCAGCACCGGCCCCTGGGTCCACGCCGCCTGGCCGAGGATCTCCCGGCCCGCGAACGTCGTGCGCAGCGGCGGCTCGACGCGCGCCCGGTAGCCGGCGAGGTCGCTCGCGCGCAGCAGGCCGTTCCACTTCTCCGAGAAGGCGCCGATCATCGACGCGATGTCGCCGCGATAGAAGCGCTCGCGCGCGGCGGCGATGCCGGCCGCGCGATCGCCGCCGGCCTTCGCGTCGGCCTCCACGAGACGCCGCAGCGTGCCCGACAGCGCCGGCTGCACGAACAGCTCGCCGACGCGCGGCGCGCGGCCGCCGGGATAGAAGACGGCGTCGCCACCGGGCGGGTAGAGCGCGAACTGCGCGCGCGTTTCGGGAATCGCGAGCATGCGGTGCATGTACTCGTACATCGGGAAGCCGCGCTCCGCGTACTGCAGGGCGGGGATCAGCGCCTCGCTGACCGACTTCGTCCCGTACGTCTCGAGCAGCGTGAGATACGCGTCGACGGCGCCCGGCACCGTGAACGAGAGGTGCGCGTCGGCGCCCGGCCCGGTGGGGATGCGATCGAGGCCGCGCCGGCGGAAGACGTCGATGGTCGCGCGCGCGGGGGCGGTGCCCTGCCCGCTCAGCGCGACGCTCTCGCGCCGGCGCGCGTCGTAGACCATGGCCACGCACTCGCCGCACAGCGTGTAGGACGCCGTCGGCTCCACCACGGCGGCGGCGAAGCCCGCGGCGGCCGCCGCGTCGAAGACGTTGCCGCCGGCGAGCAGCATGCGCATCCCCGCCATCGACACGAGGGGATGGCCGGCCGCCACCACGCCGTGCATGCCGGAGACGAGCGGGCGCGTCGTCGCCCGCTCGGCGGCGTGATGCTCGATCTCGTGGACGCGCGGCAGCTGGTTGGTCATGGGTGCCTTTGTATCACACGAAGACGACGCGGTCAGGCAGTGCAGCGAGAGCCCCGGACTGGGAAAGATTTTTCCCCAGTAGACGCCGGGGGCGGAAGGCCGTACGTTACCGCGGTGATGCGTCCCATCGACCTGCCGGATCTTTCAGGTCTCACGCTGATCGTGGCCGAGGACACCGACGACTCGCTCGACGTCCTGACGACGTTCCTCAAGGCCTGCGGTGCGCGCGTGATGGCCGCGCGAAACGGCCTCGAGGCGCTGGCGCACCTCGACACGACGCTCCAGGTCGATGTGATCGTCACCGATCTCGCCATGCCGCAGATGGACGGCATCGAGCTGGTTCGCAAGCTCAGAGGTCATGCGCGGGGGAGGTCGCTGCCCGCGATCGCGCTCACCGGATACTCCGAGCAGTACATGGACACGACGAGCGTGGGCTTCGACGCGGTCTTGATCAAGCCGGTCGACCTCGATCAGCTCTGCGACACCATCAAGGCGCTGGCGCCCGCGTCGCCCGACTCCCGCGGCTGAGGATCAGGCGAGCAGCCCGCTGGCGGTCCCCACCGCCGTCTTCTGTCGGTGCTGGTTCTCGCACCACACCTCGACGACGACGCGCGTCGCCTCCTTCTCGGGACGCATCTCCTTGACCACCCCGCGAACGGTGAGGCGATCGCCAACGTAGACCGGCTTGACGAAGGCGACGGACATCGTGCCGCCCTTGATGAAGCCGGCGCCGAGGAGCCTCGTCATCATCTCGGAGACGTATGCCGTCGACATCATCCCCTGCGCCAGCGTGGTCCGGAAGCCTTTCTGGCGCGCCCAGGCTTCGTCGGTGTGAATCGAGCGCGTCCGCACGCCGGAATACGCGTCGATGTGCCGCTGCGTCAGGTCTTTCTCGAGGGGTGGGAGCTCCTGGCCGACGGCGATGTCGTGAGCGATGGCCATGGTCCGTCGCCTAGGCCGGAATCAGCATCTGCGTGAATTGGCCGCGGACGAGCGTCGTGCCGGCGTCGTCCTCGGTGACGAACTCCGTCACCATGTACTGCTTGCCGCGCCGCTCGTACTTGTCGATCACCCGACCCCGGGAGCGAACACGCATGCCGGGCCGGATCGGCTCGAGAAATTCGAACCGCATCTTCGCGTGGAGCCCGGCGTGCACGACGTAGCGGCTGTGACGCAAGCGCAGGGCCTGATTGGCGACGAGCGTGGGATGGGCCACCGGGCCGCCGAACGGCGAGGGCCCGAAAAACCACGGGTGATGATCGTCGACCGCGAAGGCGTAGGTGTCGACGTCTTCCGGCGTGACGAGGTGCTCGTCGGAGACGAATTCCTCGCCGACGGTCAGCGCCTCGTAGGTCAACGGCTTGAACTCGGTCATGACAGACCCTCCCATGGTTCGAGGCGGGGGGCAAGCGCGGCGCCGTTCAGCGGCAGTAGTCGCAGAGACCGGCATGAAACACGCCGCCACCATTCACACACCGCTCCTCGTCCGTCGGCAGCTGCCCGAGGCGGAGAGGACCGGCGGCGCAGCCGCCCAGCACGCCGCACAGCAGGAGGCAGGCAAGAACGATCACGGAGTTCATGCTCCGACTATACTTGCACCTGCGCGACAGTGCGCGGTGATCCTCCCTACGTTCTTTCTCGGAGGTGCGCGATGACCATCAGCCGACGCGCGTTCGTTCGGACCACGGGACAGGCCGCCGCCGGACTCGCCGGGATCCTGGCGACGGGGCGACCGCCGGCCAGCTGGGCGGCCAGGGAGATCAGCCTGCTCACCGCCGTGAACTACGCGCCCACGTCGGACGCAAAGCTCGCCGAGCTCGGCAAGCGCTTCACGAAGGCGACCGGCGTGAGCGTGCGCACCGACCACATCCAGAGCGTGCAGATGTCCGCCAAGCTGGCGGCCGAGCTCATGTCGAAGGGTGGTCACGACATCGTGAGTCTCGAGATGCACTACCCGTGGCTCTTTCAGACGGGGCTCGCCGACGTCTCCGACATCGCGAACGATCTCGCGAGCAAGCACGGCGACTGGTATCCGTTCGCCAGGGAGCACGCCTACGTCAAGGGCCAGTGGCTGGGTGTCCCCTACCTCTACATCTCCTTCCCCGGCAGCCATCGCATCGATCTCTTCGAGAAGGTCGGCGAGAAGGCGCCCGATACCTGGGAGGATCTGCTTCGAGCCGGACGGAAGCTGAAGAAGTTGGGTCATCCGGTCGGCTTCGCCATCAGTCAGACGACGGACTCCGTCACGACCCTCTACTCGATCCTCTGGTCGTATGGCGCGAAGGACGTCGCGGCCGACGGCCGCACGATCGCGGTCAGGTCGAAGGAGACGGAGGCGGTCATCGACTACGTCCGCGCCCTGTACACGGACGCCATGGATCCGGTCGTGCTCTCGTGGGACAACGCCTCGAACAATCAGTGGCTGAACTCGGGAGCGGGTTCGTGGATCCACAATCCGATCAGCCATTACGTCGTGGCGAAGGAGAAGAAGATGCCGGTCGCCGAGCAGACCGCCTTCCACCTGTCGCCGGCGGGGCCGGCTGGACGTCACACCGTCGGGGTACCGCGAAGCCTCGCCATCTGGAAGTTCAGCAAGAACGTCGAGGCCGCCCGCGAGTTCCTCCGCTGGTTCTTCGAGCCGGCGCAGTATCACGAATGGATCATGTCGGGCGACAACTACAACCATCCGGTGTGGCGCGACATGGAGAACCATCCGGTATGGAACCTGGACGCGAAGTACAAGCCGCTCAAGGCGCTCGCGCAGTACTCGCACCTCTACGGCTGGCCGGCGCCGCCGGACGAGCGCATCCAGATGATCACGAACAGCTACATCATTCCCAACATGTTCGCGAAGGCCGTCACCAATGCGGCGAGCCCGAAGGACGCGATGCTGTGGGCGGAGACCGAAATCCGGCGCGTGTTGCAGACGTAGCCGTCAGGGCGGCAGGGCGATGGTCGGCTCGTCCGCTCGCGGGCGATAGAGCAGCGCCGTTCGGCCGAGGACCTGCGCGAGCTCCGCGTTCGTCCGCCGGGCCAGCTCGTCGGCGATGTCGTGACGGCTCTGGGGCGCGTTCTCGCTCACCCGCACCTTGATCAGCTCGTGCGCGGTGAGCTGGGCGTCGGCCTGCCCCACGACCGCGCCGGTCACGCCGTCGTGGCCGACGTGCAGCGTCGCCGCCAGGCGCTGCCCGAGCGCGCGGAGGTAGCGCCGCTGCTTGCCGGTCAGTCGGCTCACGGGCGCGTCAGATCCTCACGCGTGGAGGCCGCGCGACGCAAGACTCACGCGTGAGACACTACCATCTCGCCGCGCTGCGCTCGAGTCTCGAGCGCACGACTCAGCGCCAAGGAGCATCGCAGATGACCCGTGTCCTGACCGGCGCCACCCTGATCGACGGCACCGGTGCCGCGCCGGTGTCGGACGCCGCCGTGGTCATCGACGGCGATCGCATCGTCGCCGCCGGCCCGCGGGCGGGCATGACGTGGCCACCGGACGCCAGCGTCGTCGATGTGAGCGGCCGAACCGTGATCCCCGGGCTGATCGACGCTCACGATCACATGGCGTCGCACGGCTACGCGCTCGCGACGCGCTGGGGGCTGGACGAGCCGGCCAGCACCGCGCACCTGCGCACCGCGCGCGTGCTCGCCGAGACGCTCGCCATGGGGTACACGGCCGTCCGCGACGCCGGCGGGCTCGACGCGGGGTTCAAGGTCGCCATCGAGCAGGGGCTGATCCCGGGGCCCCGCCTGGTGCTCGGCATCCAGATCATCTCGCCGACGGGCGGCATCGGCGATCGGGTCAGCCCGTCGGGCCACGAGTGTTGCGCGGTGTTCGACCCGCTGCTGCCGAAGAGCGTGGGCAACGGGCCCGACGAGGTGCGCGACGTCGTGCGGACGATCGTGCGGGCCGGGGCGGACGTGATCAAGACCGCCACCACCGGCGGCGCGAGCTCGCGCGCCGGCCACGGCCCGCTGGACGCGGCCTTCTCGCTCGAGGAAATGCAGGCGCTGGTGACGGAGTCGCACGCGCTCGGACGACGGGTGATGTGCCACGCCCTCGGCGGCGCCGGCCTGCGGACGGCGCTCGCCGCCGGCGTCGACTCGATCGAACACGGCTGTTACCTGGACGAGGAGCCCGAGCTGATGGCGAAGATGGCCGCGCGGGGCACCTTCTTCGTGCCGACGCTGACGGTGTACGTCTACCATCGCCAGAGCGTCGCCGCCCACGTGCGCGCGCGCGCGATCGACCTCCACCCGCACCACCTCGCGAGCCTGGGGCGCGCGCTCGAGCTCGGCGTGCCGATCGCTGCCGGCACCGACGCCGGCGGCCACGGGCATCCGAAGAACGCGCTGGAGCTCAAATACCTTGTGGAGGCGGGCCTGACGCCGATGCAGGCGCTGCGGGCGGCAACGCAGTGGGCGGCCCGGTGTCTGGGTCTCGAGCGCGAGCTCGGCACGCTGGAAAAGGGCCGGCTGGCCGACGTGGTGGTGGTGAACGGCAACCCGCTCGACGACGTGAGCGTGCTCCTCGATCCCGGGCGCATCGAGCTCGTGATCAAGGGCGGCGCGGTGTGCGCCGACCGGCGCGACACGCGTTCTCTTCACCCCGCGGGCACTGTCCGCTCAACTGGCTAGGAACTGACCGCTGGTCGGATCGTGCCCACGACCGGTCCGGCGTGACCCGCGTGAAAACGTAAAGGGTCGCGGAGTGTTAGACGCGCTGCCCGGTCCGGCACGCCGGATGCCTCTGTCTCTCTCGCAGGAGGGCACCGTGAGCCACTTCAGCCGAGAGCCCGAGGTCGTCAGCCATTTCAGCCGGGGACCGAAGCCACCGCGCCACCCGAGCCGGGGGCCAGCCGTCGTCGGGGCGCACACGAGCGCCGCGCACACGACCGCGACGCCGACGAATGGCGAGGAGTCCCCGAGCGCCCGCCGATTCGGCGAGATCCTGGTCGAGGAGAAGTACATCACGGCGGCGCAGCTCGAGGCCGCGTTGCGGCTTCAGGCGGTATCAGACACCTACGTGCCGATCGGGCAGGTGCTGCTGGCCAACAAGCTGATCACCCGCAAGCAGCTCAACGCCCTGCTCCAGCGCCACAAGCGACGGTCCCGCCTCGGCGCGATTCTGGTCAAGGCCGGGCGGATCACCGTGGAGCAGCTGCACGAGGCGCTCGCCTTCCAGCGGCGGACGCCGATGCCGATCGGTCAGGCGCTCATCAAGCTGCGCCACGTGAACGAAGCGGTGATGCGGGACGCGCTCTGCACGCAGCTGCACATCAACTTCTTCGACCTCGATCCGATCTCGATCGACCAGGCGCTCACTCGCTTGATCTCGGAGCGGTTCGCGACCCGCCACCTCCTCATCCCGTTGTTCTGCGTCGACGACGTCCTCGTGGTCGCGATGGACGATCCCTCGCAGGTGGAGGTCATCGAGAATCTCCAGGCCAGCCTCGGACTCCACGTCGAGATCGTGACGACGACGACCCAGAAGCTGAAGGCAGCGATGTCGCGTCTCTACGGCCCGCCCGTTGCGCCCGACGTCAACGTCTTCCGTCGCGCCAACGTCCTGCTCGGCCCGATCCGCGACCACCTGGTGGCCGACCTGGTCTCCAAGGGTCTCCGCGGCGTCGCCGTCGTTCCGCCCTCCTGGCAATAGTCATCTCGGGATTCCTCGGGGCCGCTCACGGGGCGCAGGCCCGGATCGCGGCCATCGCCATCTGCTTGCCGTCGGAGCCCGAGACGCGCGGACTCACGACGGGCAGCGCGAGCCCCGCGCGGCGGTACGCGGCGAGACGGGCGCGGCACGTGTCCGGAGTCCCGGCCAGCGCCACCGCGTCGATCAGGTCGTCGGGCACGACCTTCGCCGCCGCCTCGCGGCCCCCGCGATCGAACGCGTCCTTGATCGCGCGCACGGCGTCGCCGAATCCCGCCTCCGCGAGCAGCCGGTTGTAGCGGGGAAAGAACCCGGCGTAGAGCCCGACTGCCGGCCGCATCGCATCGCGCGCCGCGGCGACCGTGTCCGCCACGGCGCACGGAATCAACGACGCCACGTCCACCGCGGCCGCGTCTCGACCCGCGCGGCGCGCGCCGATCGCGACGTGCTCCACGGCGCGCGCGATCGTGCTGGGTGTCGGCCACGTGAGGAGCGCGCCCTGGGCCAGCTCGCCCGCGATCTCGAGCATGCGCGGGAACAGCGCCGCCACGTAGATCGGGACCTCCGGTCTTCGCGGCGGAAACCAGAGGTCGAAGCGCTCGATCGTCACGACCTCGCCGCGATGCGAGACGACGCCGTCTCGAAGGAGCCCGCGCACGATCGCGATCGTGTCGCGCAGCCGCGCCGTCGGCTGGACGAACGGGATGCCGTGCTCGGGCTCGACTTGCACGCGATGGCTCGACCCCAGGCCGAGGACGAACCGGCCATTCGAAAGTTGATCGACGGTCGCTGCCGCCATGCCGATGGTCGTGGCGCTGCGCACGAACACGCTCGAGATGCTCGTGCCGAGCAGGATCCGCCGCGTCGCGACGGCGCAGGCGCCGAGGATCGCGAACTGGTCACCGCCATGCCCCTCCGCCACCCACGCCGACTCGTAGCCGAGCGCTTCGGCAAGCTTCACGCAGTCGACGATGTCGGGAGGCGGCAGGCCGCCGCTGAAGGCGACACCCATTCGAGACACGCGTGGAGTATATCGAGAGGGTCGATCTGCTCATGGTCACTTTATGACCACGCATGCCACGGCGCCGGCCGGCGGCAGGAGCATTGCCGCCGGGTCCACACGGGTCGCTCTCGTCTTTTCACAGGGTTAACCTCGCAGGAGCCTTGGCACCCCCATTGCTCGTACTAGGCGGTAGCGCTCTTTCCGATAAAGGCAAACCAGTCGTGAGGCTGGGACGCAAAGCCACGGGTCAGGGTTTTCCTGATAGCCGGGTTACCGAAGAAGGAGAGGCGGGGCTCGAGTCCCCCTCCCGGAGAGAGTCATGACTCTTAGGAGGGGACTGTCATGTCGACCGTCTGGGGTTTCACCACCTTCCTCGATCCATTCCCGCGGCCAATGCGGCATGCAACCGTACCGACGACGAAGGTCGAGGTCCTCGGCGCGATCCAGCGAATGCTGGAAGCCCTGACCAGCGCTCGCGGGCCGCAGAAGCGGACACCCAACGAAGGCGTCTCGAGCTTCAACATGCTGCTCCAACAGGCGAAGGAGCAGTTTCGAGATGCCGACACGCTCCGACTCATCGAGCCGCTGGGGCGGGATGCGTCCGCCGCCCTCATCGCCGTGCGGCTCTCCATGGTGAAGCGAACGATCGACGCCGAGTTGGCTCGATCGAGCGAGGATGCTTCCTGACCACCACGTCTTCGCAGTTTATTTCAGACCCCGAGGCGAGATAAGCTCGAAGTACCCTGATCCGCCTCGGGGCCCGATGTCCGGTAGGCGGCGCGCTTCGCACGCACCCGGGACGGGCGATGCCGTCTATCTTGCAGGCGGTCAGGCCGGGTCGGCTCCGTGCTTCGCTCGACGCCTCCGTCGCTGAGGGCGCCGCCGCCGAGGTATTCGGTGCTTGCGCCGGCGGCGCGGTCCTCACCGGCTGGGCGCTCTTTCTCGGAGCGAGCCCGGTCGTCATTGGACTTCTCGGCGCTCTTCCGCTCGCCGCGCAGATGGTCCAGGTGCCCGCCGCCTGGCTCACGGAACGAATCGGCGCCAAGCCGCTCGCCATCCTTGCGATCGGCGCGGCTCGCCTCGTCTGGCTGCCGCTGGTCGCCGTGCCGTTCCTTCATCTTGCCCCGGCCACCGCGCTCATGGTCTTCATCGGCGTCGTGGCGCTGGCGGCCATCCTGGGCGTCGTCGGCAACAACGCCTGGACAGCGTGGATGGGCGAGCTGGTTCCCGGCCCCGTTCGCGGACGCTTCCTCGCCCGCCGCATGGTCTATCTGAACGTCGCGGGCACCGTATCGTCGCTCGCCGCTGGATGTGCGCTCGACGCGCTCGCCCCGCGCGGCTGGAAAGGCGAAACGCTGGGCGTGCTCGCGGCAGTCGCCTGTGTGGCGGGGATCGTCAGCATCCGGCTCATGCTCGCGCAGCAGAGCCCGCGCCGCCGGGAGGAAGCCGCCCCCGACTGGGGCGACGTGGCTCGCGCCGTGCACGATCCGCAAACGCGTCCACTGCTCGGGTATCTCCTCGGCTGGAACGCGGCGGTGGGAATCTCGGCGGGCTTCTTCTCGTTCCACATGCTCGCCAATCTCGAGATGACGTTCATGCTCGTGGCCGCGCACGCGGTCATCGTGGCGGTCCTCCGCATCGCCTCGGCTCCGGCGTGGGGCCGTCTCGTCGACACATTCGGCGCGCGTCCCGTACTCGTCGTCTGCTCGTTCGGTATCTCGATCGTCCCGATGATCTGGCTCTTCGTGGCGCCCGACCGGCTGTGGCCGATCGCCCTCGAAGCGATCGTCTCCGGCACCCTGTGGGGCGGGCACGGCATCGCCGCGTTCGATCTGTCGATCGGAGTGTCCCCGCGGCGCGGGCGGCCGTTCTACCTGGCCGCGCTCGCGACCGCCGCCGGGCTGGGCTTCGCCGTGTCCTCGATGCTCGCTGGCCTCCTCGCCTCCGCGCTGTCGAGTCCGCTTCACGTGCTCGGCTCTTCGTGGAGCGACATGCACGTGCTGTTCCTGCTCTCCGCGATCGCCCGGGCCGGCGCCGCGGTCCTCGCGCTCCGCATCGACGAGCCCACCGCGCGTAGCGTGCCCGAGCTCACCCGCGCCCTGATGGGTATCGCGCGTCGATCAACTCGGTTGTCGCGGGCGGGAGTCGCCGGCGTCTGACCCTCAACCGACGAGGACGTGTACACCCCGCCTCGTCAGCCACTCGGACACACGTTTCCACGAGTCGGGATCGTCTCTGTTCCAGCGCGTGATCGCCCTCGTGGCGATCGCCACGACACGACGACGTCGCTGATGCATCGTCTTCACCAGCTTCGCCAGGTCCGTCGGGCTTCCCCGGAGGGCGCGTAGAAGCTCCTCCGTCTCCTCGTCCATCGTCGACACCGGAGCGCCGAAGGCTGGTTGGCGTTGGACGAGTGCGGGGATCGCGTATCTCATGATGAGCCTCCTCCAGTGCGCGTGTGCTGCACGGGAGGCTAGGCGTGCCTCGCTGCACGGCGATGGACGGAGCGGTACATTTTCATGTCGACTTCACCTCGCCGCCGACACCGAGACGTGATCCGCCGGATCACCTTGCGCTGAGAACTTCGGCACGGAGGCAGAGCCTACCGAGCGCCGTTCCTACCGGCCAGTGGGACGTTGGTCTCATATGCGTTCGGCGGCATGCCGGCATCCAGACGTAATTCTTCGTCGGCCGGGGCCTCCTTTGCCATAATGGAGCGCTGGCAACTCTCGCCACAATGGATCGCTGGCAACTTCGCCAGGCTCAACGAGGAGACCACAGATGCGCAAGACGTTCATGGCGATCACCGCGTTCGCCCTTGTTCCGCTCGGCGCCGCCGGATGCGTCTCGAAGAGCGAATACACGAAGACGGTGCAGGCGGCCGAGGCCCGCTACAACACGCTCGATGCAGAGAACGCGCGCCTCAAGCGCGAGCTCGCCGACGCGGGCAAGCGCAACGAGCAGCTGACAGCCGACCGGGCGCAGCTGGAGCGCACGCTGACGATGAAATCGGGCGAGCTCGGCAAGAGCATCACGGAGCTGCGCCAGCGCGTCAGCGCGCTCGAGGGCGACAACACCCGGCTCACGCAGGAGCTCACCGAGGCGCAGAAGGCGCGCGAGGAGAAGGTGCGCGAGGTCAGCTCGACCTACGAGCAGCTGGTCGCGAAGATGAAGGGGGAGATCGACAAGGGGCAGGTCACCATCTCCGAGCTGAAAGGCAAGCTCACCGTCAACATGGTCGAGGCGATCCTCTTCGATTCGGGCAAGGCGGAGGTGAAGCCCGAGGGGCTCGTGGTCCTCGGCAAGGTCATCGAGATCCTCAAGACGGTGAACGACAAGTCGATCCGCATCGAGGGGCACACGGACAACAAGCCCATCGCGGGCCCGCTCACGCAGCGCTATCCGACCAACTGGGAGCTCGCGGCCGCGCGCGCGATCAACGTCGCCCGTTATCTCCAGAAGCAGGGCATCGAGCCGGCCAACCTCTCGTCCGCCGCCTTCGGCGAGTTCAAGCCGGTGGCTGACAACGCGACGCTGGAAGGCCGCGCCAAGAACCGTCGCATCGAGATCGTCCTGGTGCCGAAGGAATAAATCGGGGACTTCCGACTCGGCGCCGGCCACCCCACGGGTGGTCGGCGCCGGTCGTCCCGGCTCATGGGACACGTCGGGGCCGGTTGACAAGCGAGCAGGCGCGTCCGACACTGTTGCGCCGCGCGCACCTCTCGCTGGGAGGAACCGACGATGGGCCACGATCACGAGCACCTCCTGATCCCTACCCTCAAGCGCCAGCTCGTCGAGCGGCAGATCGACCGCCGCGAGTTCCTCCGCTACGCGACCTTCCTGGGAATGTCGGCCTCCGCCGCCTACGCGTTCGCCGGCCGAATCGCCGGCCAGCCGCTGGTGGCGCCGGCGGCCGCGCAGAACCTCCCGCGCGGCGGCACGCTGCGCCTCGGCATGCGCTGCCAGGATCTCAAGAGCCCGCACACGTATTCGTGGATCGAATCGGCCAACACCGCGCGTCAGGTGGTCGACTACCTGACCGTCACCGGCGTCGACAACATCACACGGCCGGGCCTCGTCGAGAAGTGGGAGGCGAGCCCTGACCTCAAGACCTGGACGCTGAAGCTGCGCCGCAACGTCAAGTGGCACAACGGTCGGCAGCTCAACGCGGACGACGTGGTGTGGAACCTCAAGCGTGTGCTGGACCCCAAGACGGGATCCTCCACGGTCGGCCTGATGAAGGGGTTCCTTCTCGATGAGTTCGAGACGGGCGAGAAGGACGACAAGGGCAACGCCAAGAAGTCCACGCGGCTGTGGGACGCCAACGCCATCCAGAAAGTGGACGCGTTCACGGTCCGCCTCAACGGCAAGACGCCCCAGCTCGCCATTCCCGAGCAGCTCTTCCACTACCCGCTCCTGATCCTCGATCCCGCCGAGAACGGCGAGTTCAAGGTCGGCTCGAACGGCACCGGCGCCTTCACCCTGGTGGAGAGCGAGGTCGGGCGCCGCCAGGTCCTCAAGGCCCGCAAGGAACCGTACTGGGGCGGTGGGCCGTACCTGGATCAGATCGAGTTCATCGATCTGGGCGACGATCCGGCGGCGGCGGTGAGCGCCCTGGCCAGCAAGCAGGTGGACGGTCTCTACGCCGCCGACATCGTCCAGCTCGACGCGCTGCAGAAGCTGCCACACGTGCAGATGTACCAGGTGACCACGGCCTACACCGCCACCGCGCGCGTGCAGCCGGTCAAGCCGTTCGACGACAAGCGCGTGCGGCAGGCGCTCCGTTACGCGATCGACTCGAACGTCATTCTGCAAATCGCCCACAAGGGTCTCGGCCAGGCCGGCGAGCACCACCACGTGAGCCCGGTGCATCCCGAGTACGCGAAGCTCGTGCCGTTCCAGCGCGACGTCGCGAAAGCCAAGCGTCTGCTCGCCGAGGCGGGCTATCCCAACGGGATCGACACCGAGATCGTCTGCCGGCCGCAGCCGGGCTGGGAGCTGCTCGCCGTCCAGGCGATGGTCGAGCAATGGAAGGACGCCGGCATTCGCGTGAAGATCAACGTCATGCCGTCCACGCAGTACTGGGAGGTGTGGACCAAGGTGCCGTTCGGCTTCACGACGTGGGCGCACCGCCCGCTGGGTGTCATGAGCCTCGCGCTCGCCTACCGCACCGGCGTGCCGTGGAACGAGTCGAAGTATTCCAATCCCGAGTTCGACCGCCTGCTCTCGCTGGCCGAGGGGACGATCGACGTCGCCGCCCGGCGCGAGGTCATGGCGCAGCTCGAGAGGATCCTCCAGGACGACGGGCCCATCGTGCAGCCGGTGTGGCGCGCGATCTTCACGTTCCACGACAAGCGCGTGCAGGGCTTCAAGGCGCACCCGACGCTCTACATCTTCGGCCACCAGCTCGCGATCACGACCTAGGACATGGGGGGCCCCGAGATGGCCCCCCATGTCGCTAGAGCCGGTGCTTCGGGTGCGGCGGCGCCGTCCACCGGGCGGGCGGCACCAGATCGCCCTCGCGGAACCGGCTCCAGCGGAACGGCGTGAGGTCGTAGTCCTTCGCTTTACCGGAAAGGACCACGTCCGACAGGATGTCGCCGATGAACGGCGAGTGCTTGAAGCCGTGTCCGCTCCAGCCGAAGTCGGCGTAGAGCCCCTGGTACTCCGCAATCGGGCCGAGCACCGGGTGATGGTCCGGCGTCGCGTCGTAGAGTCCGGAGTAGCCCCCCATCGCCAGGCCGTGCTCCATCACCGGGAAGCGACGGGCGATCAGCTCGGCGTTGCGCACGATCTCGTCGGGGTCGACGCCCTCGTTGTAGCGATCGGCGTCCACGACCTCGTCGTAGGAGAGGACGCCGTGGATCGTGAGATCGCCGTGCTCGGGACGCATGTAGGTC
>Ga0137407_10001572_pt1 | contig 14878 bp, 9 predicted proteins | sample CZOMad2_2_16fung_FD_108410 | JGI IMG/M metagenome (GOLD analysis project Ga0137407, IMG submission 108410) | Vadose zone soil fungal communities from Angelo Coast Range Reserve, California, USA - CZOMad2_2_16fungal (Illumina Assembly) | ecosystem: Environmental > Terrestrial > Soil > Vadose zone...
GGCTCCCGGCAAGATGGAGGCCGAGCGGCGCATTCCGCGCGAGACGCTCGACGCGCTGGCGGCCCTCGGCCACAGCGTCGCGGAATGGCCAGAATGGGAGTGGCGGGCCGGCGCGGTGTGCGCCGTCAAGGTCGGAGCGGAAGCGACCCGGTGGGCTGGGGCCGATCCGCGTCGCGGCTGCCACGCCATCGCACGCTAGCTCCGCGGCTCGGCCCGACCGGCTACCGGCCGCGCGGCGGCGCCTGAAGCGCGTCGCCGGCGCGACGGTCCGGCTCGCGAACCTCGGTCTCGTCGCCGCGCTCGTCGCGGTGCCCGCCACGCCTCTCCGGGCATCCGACGTCCATCGAGCCGAGCGGCCCGTCTATCACGTCGGCGACAAGTGGCTCCGCACCGACGGCGCCTGGGAGCTCACCCGCATCGACAAGGACGTCTACGTCTTCTCGGCGGGCGCGGACCGGGAGTTCCACCTCACGAAGGATCTCGGCATTTTGAAGATCGTGCTCGCCGGGCGAACCGAGCTCGAGATCGATTCACCGCCGAAGTTCAGCTGGCCCCTCGAGGTCGGCAAATGGGGCGTCGGCCGCGCCCTCTGGCGGTCCGCGCCGCCCCGGCCGCTGCTGGGCTTCACGGGCGCGATCAACGTTGCGTGGCAGGTCGATCTGGCCGAGGACCTCGCGACGGCTGCGGGGACCTTCCGGACTCTGCGGATCAGCGAGAAGATCGAGACGGTCGCGGCGGGGTTCGGGGGCAGCGGTCAACAGTTCGGACAGGTCTTCCTCTGGTACTCACCCGACGCGCAGCGCTTCGTGAAGGCCGAGGGCAACCTCAAGGGGCTCAGCTGGGAGCTGGCCCGCGGAGCGCAGCCGCCGACCCCGCCGGCCGTCGCGGCCCGGCCGCCCGATCAGCCGCGGCGGGACGCCCCGCCGCCCGCCGCTCCGCCGGCGCCGCCACACCGGGAGCCCTCGCCGCCCGCCGTGGCCGTGCCGCCGCCGGCCCCGGCGCCGCCCCCGGCCCCGCATCCCCCGGTCGCGACGCCGCCGAAGGGCGACATCCAGGCGCCGCGGATCACCCTCAGCTCGCCGCTCCCGGACGCGCGAGTCACGGAAACACAGGTTCTCATCACGGGCCTCGTCACGGACAACGTCGACGTCGTCCGCATCCAGGTGCTGGTCAACGGCGTCGAGGCGACGCCGCTGCGCGAGGTCGGCGTCACGGGGCGGGGCGTGCCGGTGAGCGCGCTCGCGCCGCTCAAGCCGGGGCCGAACGTGCTCGAGATCATCGCGACCGACAGGGCAGGGAACGTCACGCAGCTGCTCCGGACCGTGACCCGCGTCGTCGCACCCTCGACCGGAAGCGCTCCCGCGTCCCCGGGGCCCGGTCGGTAGGTCCCGCGATCAGGACGTGGCGGGCGCCGCGAGCGGCGTCGGCCGCGATGTGACGGGCTCCTCGCGGATCGCGAGCGCCAGGCCCGCGGCGACGAAGCCCATGAGCGCGGCGGAGACGAACGCGATCTCGTAGCCGCCGGTCCACTCGTAGATCCAGCCGGCGAGCGCCGCCCCGAGCGCCGAGCCCACCTGATGGGACAGGAAGATCCAGCCCGACAGCTCGCCCACCGAGTACCGGCCGAAGATGTTCGCGGTCAGCGTGGTGGTGGGCGGCACCGTCGAGATGTAGTTCAGCCCGAAGATCGCGGCCCACACGTGCAGCGACGGCGCGTTCCAGACGTAGAGCAGGAACAGGAGCGAGACCCCGCGGAAGAAATAGAAGAACGCCAGCGGCCCGCGCCGCCCGAACCGGTCGCAGATCCAGCCGGAGGAGACCGTCCCCAGCACGTTCATGGCGCCCATCACGGCGAGCGCCATCGACGCCTGCAGCTCGCTGAAGTTGTGCTCGAGCGCGTGCGGCATGAAGTGCGTGAGCACCATGCCGTTCGAGGTGTAGCCGCACACGAAGAAGGTCGCCATCAGGAGCCAGAACTGCGGCACCCGCATCGCCTCCAGGACCGCCACGCGCTGCGACTTCTCGATCGCCGCCGCCGCGGCCGCGGCGCTCGCGGTCCCGGTGGCGCCGTAGGGGCGAAGCCCGCGCTCGGCCGGGTCGTTGCGAACGAGAAGGAGCGCGATCGGGAGCACCAGGAGGAGCAGTCCCACGGCGAGCCAGAGGTAGCTCGAGCGCCAGCCGTATGACAGCGTCAGCACCATCGCCACGGGGATCACCACGAGCTGCCCGGCGGACATTCCGCCGGCCGCGAGTCCGATGGCCACACCGCGGCGTTGGTCGAACCATCGCGCCGCCACGGTGGACCCGGTCGCCATCGAGAGACCGCCGGCACCGACCGCCATCAGGAACCCGATCGTCAGGTAGATTTGCCAGAGGTTCTGCGCGCGGGAGGCGCCGAGGGCGCCCACGCCGAGGAGCAGGAGCGAGAAGACGACCACCCGCCGCGGACCCCAGCGGTCGGCAAACCGGCCGACGAAGGGCCCGACCGCGCCCAGAAGCAGGAGCGAGATCGCGGCAGCACCCGACAGGGCCCCCCGACCCCAGCCGAACTCCGCCTCCATGGGCTTGATGTAGACGCCGAAGGAGGAGCGCAGGCCGGTGCCGGCCATCATGCAGACGGTCACGGCGGCCAGCACAATCCACGCGGGATGTGGCCGCCGGATCGAGCTCACGGGGTTAGGAGTCCCGGGCGCGCGCCCGAGATTCCGGGAAGGTCAGATTCAGGAAGGAAAAGATGTTGCGGCCAAGGGCGGCCCGGGCTGGGGGTCGGTGCGACTCCCGTGGCCCGGGCCGCCCAGGCGCGGGGGCCCTCAGCTCTTGGCGCCCGCCGGCGGCGTGCGCCTGAAGACGATCGCGTCGCCCTCGGCGTCGGCCGTCAGCGAGTCGCCGTCGGCGAACTCGCGCTGGAGAAGCTTCAGCGAGAGCGGATCCTGAACCAGCCGCTGGATCGTGCGCTTGAGCGGCCGGGCCCCGAACGTCGGGTCGTAGCCTTCGCGCCCGAGGAGCGCGCGGGCCGCGTCGGTCACGGAAAGCTCGATCCGCCGGGCCGCGAGCCGGTGGCGCAGGTGGCCGAGCTGGATGTCCACGATCCGGTCGAGCGCCTCGCGTCCGAGCGGCGCGAAGATGACCACCTCGTCGATCCGGTTGAGAAACTCCGGCCGCAGCGTGTTGCGCAGCTCCTGCATGAGGAGGGGGCGCACCTTCTCCGGCTGCTCGTACTCGCGGAAGATGTGGCTTCCGAGGTTCGAGGTCATGATGACGACCGTGTTCCGGAAGTCCACCGTGCGCCCGTGGCCGTCGGTCAGCCGACCGTCGTCGAGCAGCTGCAGCAGCACGTTGAAGACGTCCCCGTGTGCCTTTTCGATCTCGTCGAAGAGGACCACGGAATACGGGCGCCGGCGGACGGCCTCGGTCAGCTGGCCGCCCTCGTCGTAGCCGACGTAGCCCGGCGGCGCGCCGATCAGACGGGCCACCGTGTGCTTCTCCATGTACTCCGACATGTCGATCCGGATCATCGCCCGCTCGTCGTCGAAGAGGAACTCGGCGAGCGCCCGCGCCAGCTCGGTCTTGCCGACGCCGGTGGGCCCGAGGAACAGGAACGAGCCGATGGGCCGATTGGGATCGGCGAGACCCGACCGGGCGCGCCGGACCGCGTTCGCCACGGCGCGGAGGGCCTCGTCCTGGCCGACGACGCGCCGGCTGAGGCGCTCTTCCATGTTGACGAGCTTCTGGATCTCGCCCTCGAGCAGCCGCGTGACGGGGATCCCCGTCCACTTGGCGACGGTGGCGGCGATGTCCTCCTCGTCGACCTCCTCGCGCAGCATGCGTCCGTGGGCGTGCTGGTCGGCGAGCTGCGCGTCCAGCTCGCCGAGCTGCTTCTCGAGCGTCATCAGCGTGCTGTAGCGGAGCTCGGCGGCGCGGTTCAGATCGCCCCGGCGCTCGGCGTCGGCCATCGCGTGCCGGGTCGCCTCGATCTCCTCCTTGATCTTGCCGATGCGGGTGATGCCGTCCTTCTCGGCCTGCCACCGCGCCTTGAGGCCGTCGCCCTTCTCACGCAGCTCGGCCAGCTCGGCGTCGATCTTGGCCAGGCGCTCGCGCGACACGGCGTCCTCCTCGCGGGCGAGCGAGACGCGCTCGATCTGCAGCTGCATGACGCGGCGCTCGATCTCGTCGATCTCCTGCGGCATCGAGTCGATCTGCATCCGGATGCGGGCCGCCGCCTCGTCGACGAGGTCGATCGCCTTGTCGGGCAGAAAGCGGTCGGCGATGTAGCGATGCGAGAGGACTGCCGCGGCGACGAGGGCGGTGTCCTTGATCTTCACCTTGTGATGGACCTCGTACTTGTCCTTCAGGCCGCGGAGGATCGCGATCGTGTCCTCCACCGAGGGCTCACGGACCATGACCGGCTGGAAGCGCCGCTCGAGCGCCGCGTCCTTCTCGATGTGCTTGCGGTACTCGTCGAGCGTCGTCGCGCCGACACAGCGCAGCTCGCCCCGCGCCAGGGCCGGCTTGAGCATGTTGGCCGCGTCCACAGCGCCCTCGGCCGCGCCGGCGCCGACGAGCGTGTGGAGCTCGTCGATGAAGCAGATGATGGCGCCCGCCGACTCGGTGATCTCCTTCAGGACGGCCTTCAGGCGGTCCTCGAACTCGCCGCGGTACTTCGACCCGGCCACCAGGGCGCCGATGTCGAGCGCGACCAGCTGCTTGCCCTTCAGCCCTTCGGGCACGTCGCCGGCGACGATCCGCTGGGCGAGCCCCTCGACGATCGCGGTCTTGCCGACGCCGGGCTCCCCGATGAGGACCGGGTTGTTCTTGGTGCGGCGCGAGAGCACCTGGATCACACGGCGAATCTCCTCGTCGCGGCCGATGACCGGATCGAGCTTGCCGCGGCGCGCGAGATCGGTGAGATCGCGGGAATAGCGCTGGAGCGCCTGGTACTTCTCCTCGGGGTTCGGATCGGTCACGCGCTGGGTGCCGCGGATCTCGACCAGCGCCTTGTAGATCGCCTCGGCGTTGACGCCGCTGGCCGACAGGACGCGGCCCGCGGCCCCGTCGCGCTCCTGCGCGAGGGCCAGGAGCAGGTGCTCGGTGGAGACGTACTCGTCGCGAAGCCGCTGGGCCTCGGCCTGCGCCCGCTCGAGGGCCTGCCGCGTGCGCTCGCCCAGGTACTGGCCGCTGGCGCCCTGCACCTTGGGCGCGCGCTCGAGCGTCGCGTTCACCTCGCGAAGGATCGCGTCGGGCCGAGCGCCGAGCTTGGCCAGGACCGGGCCGACGACGCCCTCACGCTGCTCGAGCAGCGCCCGCAGCAGATGCTCGGGCTCGATCGCCTGGTGGCTGTGCTGGTCGGCCAGCGATTGCGCCGCCTGCAGCGCTTCCTGCGCCTTCACCGTGAACTTGTCCATTCTCATGCTCATGATTCAGGTCTTCCTTGTTTAACGGCGGAGCCTCGGCGCCGCCGGGATCTGGCTCGCATTACCCGAGATACGCCCGCGGATTGTCGCTCCGGAGCGCCCGGAGCTTCTCGTACAGCTCCCGCTCCTCCGGCGTCACCTCACTCGGCATGACGATCTTCACCGTCACGAACTGATCGCCGGCGCCGCCGCCCTTGAGGCGCGGCATCCCGTAGCCCGGCAGCCGGAAGGTGCGTCCGCTCGAGGTCGCCGGGGGCACTTTCATCGAGACCTTGCCGCGCAGAGTCGGGACCTCGATCGAGGTCCCGAGCGCCGACTCGGGCGCGGTGATCGGCAGGGTCAAGTGGACGTCGTCGCCCTTGCGCTCGAAGAACGGATGCGAGGCGACGGTGACGCTCAGGTACAGGTCGCCGCGGGCGCCGCGCGCGCCGGTGCCCTCACCGGAAACGCGGACGCGCTGCCCGCTCTTCACGCCGGCCGGGATCTTCACGTCGACCTGACGGTGCGCTCGCTGCCACCCGCCCCCGCCGCACGCGGCGCACGGTTTTCCCTGGATGTTCCCGGCGCCCTGACAGACTCCGCACGGCTCCTCGAGGTCCATCGCGAACGTCTTGCGTGCTCCGTGAAACGCCTCGTCGAGCGAGATCTCGACGCCCGCCTCGACGTCCGCCCCGCGGGGGCTCCGCTCGAAGCCTTCGTCGAACCGGATGCCTCCGGAGCGTGAGCCGCGACGCGCGTGGGCGCCCAGGTCTCCGAAGATCGAGCGGAAGAAGTCGGAGAAGCCTCCGAGGTCGCCGGCGTCTCCGCCGTACTCCACTCTGAAGCCGCCGCCGGGCGGACCTCCCGCCGGGGCCTGAGTGTAGCGCTGCCAGTCCGGTCCGAGCGAATCGTAGCGCCGGCGCTTCTCGGGGTCGGAGAGAACCTCGTACGCCTCGCTGATCTCCTTGAAGCGCTCGGTCGCGTCCTTGCTCTTTGCGACGTCCGGGTGGTGCTTTCGTGCGAGCCGCCGATACGCGGACTTGATCGTCTTGTCGTCCGCGTTCCGGTCGACTCCGAGAATCCGGTAGTAGTCCTTGAAATCGACTGCCATCGCCCTAGCCTACATGGAGTATAGCAGATAATCTTAGTCTTGCACGCTAACTAGACTCCAGACCCATGATTACAAGATATTGAAAAGGCTGTATTCGTCTACAGGGACGCCAGGGGACTCATCCCCGACCTACCCGGAACGCCACGTAAAGGGACATCGATCCACGCTGGAGAAGGACCGTAAGCGGGTCGCCGTCCTTCACGTTTCGGGTCAAGCGCTCGAAGTCAGCCATCGTTCGGACGGTCTGGCCGTTGAGCTGCTTGATGACGTCGCCCCGCTGCACACCCGCTTCAGACGCCGCTGCTCCGTCCTCGACGCGGACCACCACCACGCCGTCGGTCGATCGGAGATTGAGCTGCCGGGCGATCTCGGGCGTGACGGGACGAACCTCGAGTCCGAGTGCCGAGCGGGCGCGCCCGCCGGGCCGCTCCTGTGCGGCCTGGCGCTCGTCCGGGGCCTGGCCCACCTTGACGTCGAGCATCTTCTCGCTCTGGTCGCGCCAGACCTTCACCTTTGCCGTGCGATCGGGCGACATGAGCCCCACGGCGCGCTGCAGGTCGCCCGGGCCTTCCATCGGACGCCCGTCGAACTCGAGCAGGATGTCGCCTGGCTTGAGACCCGCCTTGGCGGCCGGGCTGTCCGGGGCCACCTCGTTGATGAGCACGCCCTTCGAGTCCTTGGCGCCGAACGAGCGGGCCAGCTCGGGGCTGAGCGGCTGGATCGAGACGCCGAGCCAGCCGCGCGTCACGCGGCCCTTGTCGCGAAGCTCGGTGTAGATCTTGCGGGCCATGTTCGAGGGGATCGCGAAGCCGATGCCGGAGCCCCCGGCGACGATCGCGGTGTTGATCCCGATCACCTCGCCCTGCATGTTCACGAGCGGACCGCCGGAATTGCCGGGATTGATGGCGGCGTCGGTCTGCAGGAAGTCGTCGAACGGACCCTGGTCGAGCTGCCTCGCCTTGGCGCTGATGATGCCGGCGGTGACCGTGGCCTGCAGACCGAACGGCGAGCCCACGGCGAGGACCCAGTCGCCGACCTGGATCCGGTCAGAGTCACCCAGCCGGGCGTACTTGAAGCTGCCCTTGCCGTCGTCGAGCTTGAGGACGGCGAGGTCGGTCTTCTTGTCCAGGCCGACGATCTTGGCCTTGTGCTTTCCGCCGTCGAGCGTCACCACCTCGATCTCGGTGGCCTTCTCCACCACGTGGGCGTTCGTGAGCGCGATCCCCGTCGGATCCACGATGACGCCTGAGCCGAGGCTCCGCTGCGGAATGCGCTCGGGGGCCTCGCCGAAGAAGCGCCGGTAGAACTCCTCGCCGAAGTACTCCTCGAAGGGCGTGCGGCCCTGACCGGTCCCGCGCGAGAAGGTGTTGATGTTGATCACGGCCGGCTTGATAGCGTCGGCGACCGCCGCGAACGTCCCGCCCTGGGGCGGCATTTGCACCGGGAGCAGGGGCACCGGGCTGGCCGGGCCCTGCGCCAGCAGGGGCATGCGCCGCAGCTCGGCGCGCGACGCCGTGAACGCGCCGAGGCCGACACCCGCCACCAGCGCAAGCACCAGCGCTCCGAGAAAGGTCTTCCGCTTGAGCTGCATCATCGCGCGCCCTCCGTCATGCTCTCGCCGGCCAGCGCCCGTCGCAGGCGCTCGCCCTCGAGGGTCTCGGTCCGCTTCAGCTCTTGCGCCGCAGACATCAGCACGGCCTTTTTCGTCGTCAGCATCCCGCGAACCCGGTCGTGGGTGCGTTCGAGGAGCGCCCGCACTTCCTCGTCGATCGTGCGGGCGGTCGCCTCGCTGTACTCCCGCTCGCCGCCGATTCCGCTGCCCTTGAGGAACAGCGACGAGCGCTCGCCGTACGTCGCGAGGCCCACGCGCTCCGACATCCCGTACTTCGTCACCATGAGTCGGGCCAGCTCGGTCGCGCGCTCGAGGTCGTTGTGCGCGCCGGTCGAGACCTCGCCGTAGACGAGCTCCTCGGCGACGCGTCCGCCGAGCAGGACCGCGATCCGGTCTTCCAGCTCGCTGCGGGTCATCAGGAAGCGCTCCTCGGTCGGCAGCTGGTAGGTCATCCCGAGCGCGGCGACCCCGCGCGGGATGATCGTCACCTTGTGGACGGGATCGGCGTGCGGGACCGAGGTGGCCACCAGGGCGTGACCCATCTCGTGGTGGGCTACAATATCACGCTCCTTTTCCGAAAGGACGCGGCTCCTCTTCTCGAGCCCTGCCACCACTCGATCGATCGCCTCTTCGAAATCAGCCATCTCGACCGCGCTCTTCTCCTTGCGCGCGGCCAGTAGCGCCGCCTCGTTGACGATGTTGGCGAGGTCGGCGCCCGCGAAGCCGGGCGTGCGCGCGGCGATGACGCCGAGGTCGATGCCCGGCGCCAGTACCACCGCGCGGGCGTGCAGTCTCAAGATCGCCTCGCGCCCTCGGAGGTCGGGCTTGTCGACGACCACCTGGCGATCGAAGCGCCCCGGGCGCAGGAGCGCCTGGTCGAGCACCTCCGGCCGGTTCGTGGCGGCCATGATGATGACGCCTTTCGAGGAGTCGAAGCCGTCCATCTCGGCCAGGAGCTGGTTGAGCGTCTGCTCGCGCTCGTCGTGGCCTCCGATGAACCCGGTGCTCCCGGCCCGCGACTTGCCGATCGCGTCCAGCTCGTCGATGAAGATGATGCAGGGGGCCTTGTCCTTGGCCTGCTCGAACAGGTCGCGAACGCGCGCGGCGCCGACCCCGACGAACATCTCGACGAACTCGGAGCCGGACAGGGTGAAGAACGGGACGTCCGCTTCGCCGGCGACCGCCCGCGCCAGGAGGGTTTTGCCCGTCCCCGGGGTGCCTACCAGCAGCACACCCTTGGGGATGCGCCCGCCGAGCCGCTGGTATTTCCGCGGATTTTTCAGGAAGTCGACGATCTCCACGAGCTCCGCCTTCGCCTCGTCGACGCCGGCGACGTCGCCGAAGGTGGTCTTGAGCTCCTTGCGATCGAAGATCTTGTGCTTCGAGCGACCGAACGACAGGGCCTGGGTGGGCCCGCCCCCGACCCGGCGCATGAGGACCATCCAGATGCCGACCATGACGCCGAGCGGGATGATCCAGCCGAAGACGAGATCGCGAATGAAGGTCGACTCGATCCGGCCCGTGAACTCGATCTTGTGCCGCTCGAGCTCGGCGACGAGCGGCGCCTCTTCCACGCCGGGGATGCGCGTCACGGTGAACACACGCACCTCGGCCGATTGCGTGAGCCACTGGCGAAGGCGGTCGCCGGCGCCGCTCGGCCCGGTGGGCAAGGCATCGGGCTTCGCGATGCCCTGGATCTGCCGCTCGGTGAGCGCGACCTTCTCGATCTTGTCGCTGCGCACGAGGTCGAGGAACCGGGACATCGGGATCTCGACCGTGCGCGGGGCCTGGAGCCACGCCTGCAGCACGAGGAGAACGGTGGCCGCAACCAACAGGTAGGCCAGCGAAAACTGGAGACGCTGGTTGAGTCGCGGCTTCATCGGGGATCCCCTTGGGCCATGCTAGCGTCGCGGCGGGGGAGTGTCAAACTCGCGGCGTCTTTTCGCTTGACACTTCAAGCCCTTTGGCCTAAAAGTTGGCGCTGACCGCTCCTGTGAAACTAAGAACAAGCTCATCTCTCGCGAGGGCCGGCCAACGCCGCTGCGAGTTTCTGGTTCGGGGGTCGAGGTGAGGGAGTTCCGTGCGGTTCGCCGGGGAGCATGGGCGGCTCTAGCCGTGGTTGCTCTTCTCACGGCCTTCTCCGCTCTGCCGGCGCTGGCCCAGGACGCCACCCGCGACCCCGCGTACCGGGCTTTCCCCCTCATCGGGTCGCGGCTCGCCGTCTGGGCGATCGCGCAGCTCCACCTGAACTTCGCGGCGTTCATTCTCGGCGTTCCGATCTTCGCGGTGATCATCGAGATCATCGGCTGGCGGACGGGCGACGCGCGGTACGACTGGCTGGCCCACGAGTTCGTCAAGCTCATCTTCGCCGCGTTCTCGACGACCGCGCTGCTGGGCGCCCTCCTCCTGTTCCTCTTCGTCGGCTACTACCCGAAATTTTGGACGTACATGACGTCCATCTTCTTCCCCACCTACTGGGTCTACGCGCTCCTGTTCTTCGCGGAGACCTTCACCGTCTACATCTGGTACTACGGGTGGGACTGGCTCAGCGGTTCGCGCAAGGCGATCCACGTCGGGCTCGGGATCGTCAGCAATCTCTTCGGCACCGCCATCCTCCTGGTCGCGAACTCCTGGGTCACCTTCATGATCTCGCCGGCCGGCATCGATGAGTCGGGCGCCCTCAAGGGATCGGTGTGGGCGGCGATCAACAACTTCACCTGGATGCCGATCAACATCCACCGGCTGATCGCGAACATCGTCTTCGGCGGCACGATCGCCGCCGCCTACGCGGCCTTTCGCTTCCTGGGCGCCAAGACCGACGAGGAGCGTGCCCGCTACGACTGGATGGGATACATCGGCAACTTCGTGGCGCTCTCGGCCTTCATCGTGCTGCCGTTCGCCGGCTACTACCTGGGCCGCGAGATCTACGCGTTCAACCAGACCATGGGCATCACGATGATGGGCGGCTTCATGTCGTGGCTCTGGATCATCCAGGCGATCCTGATCGGCGTGCTGTTCATCGGCTCGAACTACTACCTGTGGCTCGGCATGGAGCGCATCCCCGGCTCGGAGCGGTACCGCCGCTACGTCCCGATGATGATCGGGATCCTCGCCTTCGGCTTCATGGTCTGGGCGACGCCGCGCTCCATGGTCATCACGCTCGACGAGGCGCGCGCGATGGGCGGCACGCACCATCCGGTGCTCGGGTTCCTGGGCGTCATGTCGGCGAAGAACACCGCCGTGAACATGATGATCCTCACGACCTTCCTGTCGTTCATCCTCTACCGGCGCGCCAACCGCGTCTCGACCAAGTCCTGGGTCGGGATCGGAATGCTGATCCAGTGGCTCGCCCTCGGGCTCGCGGCGGCCGTCGTCATCTTCTACGGCGTGTACGGCTACTTCGTCGAGTCGCTGGTGCGGATCGGCTTCTCGGTCTACCAGGTGATGGCGGTGCTGGGCGCGATCGTGGTGGTCATGGCGGTCGACATCCCGATGTTCAAGGGCGCCCGCTCCACCGGCGCGATCCGCTGGGGGACGATCGCACCCCGCTCGCAGTACGTGCTCATCCTCCTGGCGGTCACGTTCACCTGGCTGATGGGCCTGATGGGCTTCGCCCGCTCGGGCATTCGCCAGCACTGGCACGTGTACGGCGTCATGCGGGACAACTCGGTCGACGCGGTCACGCCGGCCATCGGCTACGCGGCCAACATGATCACCGTGGTCACGATCGCCTTCTTCGCGCTCGTCATGTTCGTCTTCTGGCTCGGCGGTCTCGCCGAGAAGGGCAAGGCGGGCGGGCACGGCCACCCCGCCGCCATGCCGGTGTTCGCGGGCGGCAGCGACGCCGAGCCCGCGCGGGTGCCGGGGCGGAAGTCCTAGCGATGCGTCTTCCGGTCGGCGTCAAGGTCGGCGCGTTTGCGCTTTTCGTGATGGGTACGTACACGTACTACGCGAACTCGATCCCGCAGATTCAGTCGAAGCCGCCGGCCGAGCTGTCGCTCGAGGGCGGCAATGTCACGCCCGCGCAGCTCGTGAAGGCCGGCGAGGAGATCTTCAAGACGAAGGGCACGTGCGAGATCTGCCACCGGATCGGCCAGAAGGGCACCCGGGCGCCGGATCTCGCGGGCGTCGGCGCCCGCGCGGCGAAGACCAAGCCGGGCATGAGCGCCCGGCAGTACATCATCGAGTCGCTGCTGCAGCCCGGTGCCTATCTCGTCGAGGGCTACCCGAACATCATGCCGCAGGTCGACAAGCCGCCGATCGGGCTCAACCGCTCCGAGCTCTGGGCGCTCACCGCGTTCCTCGAGTCGCTCGGCGGCACTCCGGACGTCAAGCTCGACGACATACCGAAGACGGCCGGGGCGGCCGCGGCGGGCGGCGGCGCGGCCGAGGTGAAGATTCCGGGCGACCCGAAGGCGGGCGAGGCGGTCTTCACGGGGAAGGGCGGCTGCATCGCGTGTCACAAGGCGGGGAAGATCGGCGCCTCGCCGGTCGGCCCCGATCTGTCGCAGATCGCCAAGATTCAGACGCCCGAGTACGTCATGAAGAAGATCCTCGATCCGGCGGGATCCGGCACCGTCGCGGGTTTCCCGAAGGGCGTCATGCCTCCGATGTTCGGCCAGTCGCTGACGGCGAAGGAGTACGTGGATCTCGTGTCGTTCCTGATGACGCTGAAGTGAAGCAATGAGCTTCCTGCGCTCCCGCTTCGTCCAGGCCGTGCTGGTGCTGGTCGTCGCGTTCGTCATCCTCCGGTTCGGCATCCGACCGCCGGCGCCGTGGAGCGTCCTCACGCTCTACATGTCGATCGTGCTCCTGGCCGTGCTGGTGTTCGTGTCGTCCGACTCCGACTCCTGGCGCGAGTTCGTCCGGCCGATCCGCGAGACGCTGGTCAACCCCGACCGGCGCCAGGTGCGGCTCGGGCTCCTGATCGCCCTGCCGCTCCTGCTCGGCTACTACGCCTACACGCAGGCCGCGGCCAAGCCGCAGGCGCCGCCGGAGTTGCGCGCCGTCCACCCGGCGCCGCCGGGATCGATCCAGTTCCGCGGCAAGGAGATCCAGATCACCGGGCTGGACAACCCGCTGCGGAAGGATCAGGCGAATTTCAAGAAGCACGTCGCGGCGGGCGCGGAGATCTACATCCGCAACTGCATGTACTGCCACGGCGACAACCTCGACGGGAAGGGCCACTTCGCCCACGGCTTCAACCCGCCGCCGGCGAACTTCCAGGACCCGGGCACGATCGCGATGCTCCAGGAGGCGTTCCTCTTCTGGCGCATCTCCAAGGGCGGGCCCGGGCTGCCGAAGGAGTCGACGCCCTGGAATTCGGTCATGCCCGCCTGGGAGGACCGACTGACCGAGGAGCAGACCTGGCAGGTCATCATGTACCTGTACGACGCGACCGGGCAGCAGCCGCGCCGCTGGGAAGAGGCGCATTGATTCCGGCGCTCGTCGGTGGTCGCTCGGTCGGGCGGGCGGGGCCGCGGGCCCAGGGGGGCCTGCCGGGATCCGCTTGCTGCAGCACCAATCGCGACGATCATCCGCTGCAGACGGGTGCAACCCTGCCTACACGGATCCCGGCAGGCCCCCCTGGGCCCGCGGCCCCGCCCGCCCTCGCGCTCGGCGTCGATCGCGCCCGGCTCGCAGGGGCTCGTCGGATCCTGAGTCTTCGGGGCATCGCGATCGCGGGGCTCGTCGTGTCCTCTCTTTTCGCGGTGCCAGGATTTGTCGGGGCGCAGGCGGGGGACGCGGCGGCCGGGAAGACGGTGTACGAGCGGAAGTGCGCGGGCTGCCACGGCGAGAAGGGGGACGGCAAGGGGCCGGCCGCCGAGCTTCTCGCGCCGAAGCCCCGCGACTTCACCGCGGGCCTCTACAAGATCAGGAGCACGGCCAACAAGGTTCCGACCGATCAGGACCTCTTCCGGATCATCACCGACGGGATGCCCGGAACCTCGATGCCGCCGTGGAGGGTACTCGGCGAGAAGGACCGGTGGAATCTCGTCGCGTACGTGAAGACCTTCGCGGCCGACAAGTTCAAGGAGGCGCCCAAGAAGCTCGAGCTGCCCAAGGAGGTCGCCTCGTCGACGGAGTCGATCAAACGCGGCAAGGAGATGTTCGAGGCGATCGAATGCCACAAGTGCCACGGCACCGAGGGCCGCGCCGACGGCCCCTCGCGCGCCGAGCTGAAGGACGAGTGGGGGCACCCCATCCCGCCGGCAAACCTGACGAAGCGGTGGACCTTCCGCGGAGGCGCCGGCCGGACCGAGATCGCCACGCGCCTCGCCAACGGCGTCCTCGGCACGCCGATGCCCGCCTTCCTCGACAGCGTCGAAAAGCCCGAGGACATCTGGCATCTCACGAACTTCATCCTGTCGCTCGGTCCGGAGTCGCCTCACTACGCCACGCTGATCCAGGTGATGTCGACGTCGGGACCGATCGCCGACGACCCGAACGCCGACCTCTGGAAGAACATCGCCCCCGCCAACGTCCCACTGATGGGGCAGGTGATCGTCGATCCGCGGAACTTCAATCCCGCGATCGACCTGGTGGCGGTGCGGGCCGCGTACAACGACAAGGAGATCGCCTTCCATCTGACGTGGGACGATCCGACACAGTCCGCCGACGAGCCCGCCAAGAAGCTCGCCGCCGACGCGATCGCGCTCCAGTTCCCGCCGCAGGTGACCGCGGGCCCGGAGCGGCCCTACTTCCTGATGGGCGACGCCTCCGACGCCGTCTACCTTTTGCGCTGGGAGAACGGCAAGGGCGTGA
>Ga0137407_10001573_pt1 | contig 14875 bp, 15 predicted proteins | sample CZOMad2_2_16fung_FD_108410 | JGI IMG/M metagenome (GOLD analysis project Ga0137407, IMG submission 108410) | Vadose zone soil fungal communities from Angelo Coast Range Reserve, California, USA - CZOMad2_2_16fungal (Illumina Assembly) | ecosystem: Environmental > Terrestrial > Soil > Vadose...
ATTAATTATTACTAATTATTATTGAAGACTAAATAATGGTAAGTGTCCTCTATTTTGGTGTTTAATCTTTGGTTGTGTTGGTGTTGCACAGGGAGAGAGAGAGGACAGAGAGAGAGAGGACAGAGAGAGAGAGAGAGAGACAGAGAGACAGAGAGACAGAGAGAGAGAGTCAGAGAGAGAGACAGAGAGAGACAGAGAGAGAGAGAGAGAGTCAGAGAGAGAGAGAGAGACAGAGAGAGAGACAGAGAGAGAGTCAGAGAGAGAGACAGAGAGAGAGAGAGAGAGACCAAGGGGGTGCACGGGGTACACTTGTATGAGTATAAAAAAGTATAATGCAATTCAACATTTTAAAGCGTGTTTTGACATTTTCTAAAAAGGCTGATATACTCACGCACCAACAATAAAGATTAATCTACGCATGTGTCTACAAGACACACCTTATTGATCATTTGATTCCGCCCTAAAATATTTCATATAAATTCATGATATTTTGTATTTTTAAAACTATTCAGAGACATGGAGTGGAAGACACTTTATGAGGTTAAACTTTCTGAAAGTAAACTGGGTGATAAATCAGTTGTATTAGTTGCATCTATACTCCAGGGCAAAGGAGTTGTGAAAAGACATGATACGCCTGAGAGTTGTTTCTTTATGAATCGACTTGAATTCAAACATGCCACCACTGGTGAACAGCCGATCACAATAAGTTTGAGTAACGCGGACTTCATATGGCTAATTAATTGCATGAAGTTAAAATCCGATAAATCAACTCATGTTGGTAAGAAAAAGTTGATTTTCAACAAATTTGGGGACTCAACGTATACTCTGCATACAAACACACCGAGCGGCAAATGGTATGGAATTGATCTATATCAGAGTGACATAGATACTATTATGGAGAAAGAACGTGTGCTAGGATTTCTCCTCAAATATCATAATACTAAAGGGTCGGATCTAAAGGAGATTACAACTGAATTATTTGTTGCCGTTCTAAGCACTGGCATTCAAACTCTCATAAATGATAAGTGTTTGGGTTGTGTTAACGGCTCCGATCAACATGATGTATGTCGTGTTTATTTCAGAGATATGGTCGAGAAATATCAATTTCTAGATAAAGCACTCAATAATATTCTAATTGATGTTGCATTTACCGAAAATTTCAATCATCTGATGACTGTGCTCAATGTGTCAACAGCTGAACGATTAGTCCAAACTCAACTCACTATACCAGAAATACGTTCGAATCGAGAACTGCTCTCACGAAAGGTCTGTGCTGTACTCGATTTAAAGGATGGCATGGCTTATGACTTGAAAGTCATCATGGAATTAATCAAACAATAATCATTTATTTTATTTAATCATTTAATCATGTACTTGAAATATATAATCATTTTTACAATTTAATCACTAATATTATACTAAAAAAAATCGATTTTTAATCATTTTAAAATCATTATATATCAAATATTCAATAAATTTTTTATGCTTTTTAATTGTAATCCCTAATTATGTAAACCGCCATTTTATATTGCATTTACAATTTACAATAAAAACAGTATTTAAGCTCGAAACAATTTTAGTTTCATTTCATTTGTGTTTTGGTGCTCATCAGGATGAGTCGCTTTCGTATACATAGTGAAGTTGTTGGTGAAACGAGTCGGTTTAGCCGTAGATTTCAAACGGAGAGTAAAAACTTTTCTATACATTTATATTATGAAAATAGTGAAAATGTTGAATTAACAGAAATATTCAGTGAAATGAGTCGATCCTTGGATGAAATATTTGTTAATATATTAAATACTATTGAAGACAGCGACCAAATCAGAATAGCATTACGAAATGTTGAACTGGAACGCGAAATATGGCTGCCATTTCGTGAAAAACGTCATTTCAATATGGATTTGCTTATGAATGAAATAATCAAAGTGTCTCAAAGCAAAAACGAATTTATATTGAACGGTCTGTTGGAAATCGAAGCAATTGTGGTAAAAGTGCCAGTAATCGGCGGAAAGTACGATAACGGTTCTTTTATGAATATTGATAAATGGCGTAAAAATTCTAATAAAGTTGTGCGCATCGTTGGTGATGGTCTATGCTTAGCAAGAGCTATAGTTGTATCTCGTGCTCATGCTGATGGACTTCGTAAAGAAGATTGGAGACGCGTGAGGGAAAATACACATAATATACAAACTGATTTGGCAAATAAATTGTGTGAACAAGCAGGACTGATACCTAATGAAGTTGGGTTTTCATATGCTAGTTTGGAAAAATTTCAAACAGCTTTGGGAAATGACTATCAATTAATTGCCGTCTCGCCACCAAAATGTATTATTTTTAAAGGCAAATATATTGAAAAACAAATATTTGTTCAGATAATACAAAACCACGCTGACAGTCTATTATCAATTCGATCGTTTTTAGGTTGTAATTATTTTTGCAAGCCATGTGTTAAAGGATTCAGTAGTATATGTTCACATCGCTGTGAATATACATGCAAATATTGTTTTACTTTGAATCCATGCGAAGAAACTATTAGAAGAGACTGTGAAAAATGTAATAGATTTTTTCTGTCACAAAAATGCTATACAAATCATTTGACAAATAAAGTTTGTAATAATTATAAATATTGTAAAAGATGCAAAAAATTATATCAAGGTAAAAAACATGAATGCGGTATGAAAAAGTGTTATCTCTGCCGCAAAACTGTACCCCAAAGCTTTCACGAATGTTTTATTCAACCCAACGATAAGAACTCAATCGAAAATGAGGACTCTATTCCAAAAATTTTTATTTTTTATGATTTTGAGTCATTTATCGAAATTAATGACAACAATGACCGCTTTCATAAACCTAACCTCTGTTGCATCAGTGTAATGTGTGATTACTGTTGGAGTAAAGATCTCAAGAAGAAGATTCATCAATACTGCTCCTTCTGTACTGCTGACGAGAAAGTATTTTCAGGTGTGGATACAGTTAAGCAATTTTTGACATATATATTTTGTGATCTAAATGTTAAATTAGAAAAAACGCGTAAAAACATGAATGTGAAGAAACCATTTAGGATTAAAGTTATAGCACATAACGCGAAAAGCTATGACATTCACTTTATTGTAAAATATTGTTTAGAAAATAATTTTACACCAAAAGATGTCGTGAAAAAAGGATCGAAAATATTATCACTGGTATTAAAACACATTCAATTTATCGACAGTTTAAGTTTTTTACCGATGGCTCTTAAAAAATTACCTAGCACATTTGGCATTAAAAACACTGAGAAAGGGGACTTTCCTCACAAATTTAATAAACCGGAAAATTGGTTTAGAATTGATAATTGCCTACCAGATATCAAATATTATTCGGTCAATCAAATGAAATGTGATGAAAGAATGAAATTTTTGGACTGGTATGAAAGTAATAAAAATAATACATTCGACTTTCAAAGAGAAATTATAAAATATTGTAAAAATGATGTGTATATTTTATCTCACGCTTTCATGATGTTCCGAGATCAATGGATTGAAAATTTTCGTATCGATTGTATTACGAGATGCATAACACTACCACAAGCAGTAATGGAAATATATAAAACAAAATATTTATCAGAATATCAAATAGCTATTATACCGAGATTTGGTTATGAAAGAACAAGAAGACAATCATATATAGCTAACGCTTGGCTCGATTATATGCAAACAAAACGAGATTATAATATACTTAGAGAATACCGTATAGATAGTTACGTGGTTGATGGATTTATTCCCGAGACAAAAGAAATACTTGAATTTTATGGGTGTATTTTCCATGGATGTAAACAATGCTTTTCATCTAATCGTTACAAAACTTTTAACCCGTTTTCAGGTCAAACAATGGATAATTTGTATCAAACAACCATTCAAAGAGAAAAACATTTTATTGAAAGTCAATTTAAATTAACTACAATTTGGGAATGTGCGCTAAAAGAAATGAGACATTCATGTGTGAATATTGATGAATACTTTGTAAATCATTTACGATGTTTCTCAGCAGCAAAATATACGCCAAGTCTTGAACCAAGAGGTGCATTTTATGGTGGGCGTGTAGAGGCAATTAAATTGTATCATGAAGCGGACATTGATGAGAAAATATATTATTATGACTTTACTTCCTTATATCCATTTGTTTGTAAAACGGGAAAATTTCCAATTGGGCATCCAAAGAGGATAACAGCATTTGAAAATACCGATATTTCTAAATATGAAGGGCTAGTGTTTTGTGTGATTCTGCCTCCAAGAGACCTGTTCTTACCATTGTTACCATCGCGTATTAAAAATAAATTATTTTTTACCCTATGCTACAAATGTGCTCAAGAAAATTCTTATTTTTGCGATCATTCAACTGAGGAACGATCTCTTTGCGGAGTATGGACAACACTTGAGATAAAAAAATCAATTGATATGGGATATAAAATAATTCGCATATTCGAGATATGGCACTTTGATAATATTACGCAATTAAATTCGAACGAAAAGGGATTATTTTCAGAATTTATAAATGATTGCATTAAAGGTAAAATTGAGGCGAGCGATTGGCCAGAATCAAATATGTCAGAAGAACAAAAATTGTCATATATTGACTCATACAAAATAAAAGAAAATATCGACTTAGAATTTAATAAAATTGAAAATAATCCAGGTAAACGTAATACATATAAACTTGCAATCAATTCATTTTGGGGCAAATTTGGTCAAAATTCAACTCGAATAAATAAAACTGAATACATTAATAATCCTGAAAGATTTTTTCAAATATTATCTGATGAAAGTCTTGTTGTAGACGACGCGTATTTAATAGGGGACGAAACAATCCAAGTTAGATATAATAAACACACAGAATTTGTTGAAGAATCAAACAGTTCTAATGTCATAATAGCTGCGTATGTCACCGCTCAGGCGCGCTTACATTTATATAATATTATCAGTAAAATTGGAAATCGATGTTTTTATTTTGACACTGATTCCGTAATATTCTCAGCTAAAGAAAATGAATTCATACCAAATACTGGCATATACCTTGGTGAATTAACAAATGAAGTGGCGACAAAAGATGAACCAAATGCATATATAACAAAATTCCTTTCATGTGGTCCCAAAAACTATGCTTTTCAAGTCTTTTATCCAAATGCGAATAAATTTGATTACGTTATAAAGATCAAAGGCTTAACATTAAATTTTGAAACAAATGTTTTAATTAATTTTAATTCAATGAAAAATTTAATTGACAAATATAGTCAAACATATAATTGTTTTATTAGTGTCCCGCAAACAAAATTTATAACAACAGACTTTAACGACATATTAACTAAAAATGGCGCTAAAACATTTAAGTTAGTGTTCGATAAACGCATGCTCAGTGAGAACTACAAGACCTTACCATTTGGATATAAAAGCAAGTAAAATTCAAGAAATGCCTAAGTTGTAAAAATGAAATCGTATTATGTGAGACACGAGTTGTTGAGACATGAGAGCGTTAGACGGTTCTCAATGCAAACCATTTCACGATGTGTTATACCTATCGACGAACAAATTAAAATTGCTAAGTTAGGATTTTATGCCGATTATGGTATAAGAAGTTTCATATGTTTCTCCTGTCATTATATTGTACCGTTTTATGAGAAATATTCACAAAATTCAAGAGAAATGCACCAAAAACATAGTGAATCTATGAAAAATCATTGTTTCTTTTTGAACGGACTGGATGTAAGCATTATGGATGTCATTGGGAATGTAACATCAATGTATAAAGATCCACGGACGTATACGTTGGGTACCGCTCAATTTAATAATCACGATTATTTTTATCGCGAAATTACTTTGTTTCAACGTAATGCGATATTTAGACGATTTAAAATATCACATCCAGTATTGATATGGAAGAGCTCTCCACTAAAATCAAATTTGGAAACATTAAATCTTCCAATATTTATCCCCCCAGTTCCTCAATCTGAAAAATTTATGAATATTGAAATGTTTTTTATAACAATGAGATCAGAAGAAAGACGATTAGAAACCTATAATATCGATTCATATCCGTTTCCATTTGGTGCTGACTATGCCACCAAATTGGCAAAAAATGGGTTATTTTACACCCTTTTAAACTGCACAGTACAGTGCGCGTTCTGCAGAATAGTAATTGGAAATTTAGGTGCAGATACAACAATTGAAGAACTACATAAACTTCTGTCAAAACAGTGTAAATTTGCATTTGGGGAAGATTGTAATAATGAACCAATAATTGAGCCAGTACTTAAACCTCGTCATACAGATAACACCGTGATTCAATGTAAAATATGCCTACAAAATGAAATTAATGTTGTGTATAGATGTGGACACTTAATAATGTGTAGTTCTTGCAGTGAGAATTTAGTTCACTGTCCAACATGTAGAGCTGATCTTACAAATAGGCAACGAATATATATCTCATAGATGGCGCTATAACTATTCAAATATGCGCATGTGGGATGGTAATAGACAATATAAATTCAAGTGCATTTTTAAAAGTTTTCATAAAATGGAAGGCATCAGACGACCTGAAACACTTCTCCCAGATTTGTATCAAAAATTTAATATTCATATACATGATGGCCCAAAACATCAAAAGTATATTACATATCACGAGAGACTACAAACTTTTAAAACATATTCACGATATTGGAATACTGTTGCCGTGTCGCCAGAAGATTTAGCAAAATGTGGATTTTTTTCCTTGGGTGTTTTGGATGCAGTTTCGTGTTTTTATTGCGATGATATGTTGTGTAAGTGGAATGTTAGTGATTCTCCATGGATTGAGCATTACAAGTATAGCCCCGATTGTTTATTTGTTAAATTAAATCGTAATAAAGTGACGGAAGATGAAAAACTATTTACTGATGATTTAAAGCACTTTATTATATCCGCATTTAATAATGAATATGTGAAACGCTTTCGTATGGAATACGTTTATGAACCGGTTTATAATATTCGAAAATTTTTAATTTCGCGATTTAAGCGCGAAGGGGAAATATTTAAATCCTACAATGATATACAAACTGAATATGCATTATTCACTAATGACGCATTAATAAAAATTGACAAAAAACTTGAAGAAATTTCAAATTCAATTGAAAATATGGGTAATATGATAAGACATTTGGACGCAAATGGGAAAAATTGTTGTGAAATTTGCGGTGAAAATGAATTAAACTGTGTATTCTTGCCTTGTGCTCATCTAAGTACATGCGCATTATGCGCACCAAGTTTTACGGCCTGCCCTCATTGTAGAAGTAAGATCGCCGGATGTATAAAAATATATACTCCCTAAATTTTGAAATCATAGCTCATTTAGCCGCCGACATGTTAACTTATATTTTAATTTGTTTTCTGTGTTTGAACGCTGTTTTATCACTCGAATCTAATGAGACGATCGCAGTCAACACAACAGAACAAAGTGTAATAATTCCTAAACTCAAGTATACGTTTGAATTATTTAATCTTGAAAATGATTACAACTTTTTAAAATGGCTATCCGTGTATCAATATGTTGAAGATGATACATATTTAATTGAAATTGCAACGAAAAATAAATTACCAGATTTCAGCTTTAAATCAAAGATAGTATATGAAAAAACTGCAGATACTGTGTTGTTTACTCCACAGGAATTTGAAGAAATGTATGAATTCCTTACAATTAATAATACGCTAACGGTTCAACGTATAAAACGGGCGGAATCAGAAGATTTATTCATAACAAAATTCATGCAACCATTTCACGTGACTATCGTTGATCGTAAAGGTGATAGGGAAAATAGAAAATCACGTGGCCTTCTTCTGGATTGGAAAGAGTATCAAATATTAATTTCTAAAGGCAGTCAAATTATGAAAGACTGTGGAATATAAGTATATACTCAACAATATCATATAATCATTTATAATATGAATACTATGTAACCGCTTTATTTTATAATCCTAAAAATAAAATATAATATATACTCTGTATTTGAAAAATTGTTGTTTATTTCAAAAATGTGTGGTGAAGACGTGTGTTCAAATGACTTTAAATTCTTTCATCCGTCTACGACTATCATAGGCGGAATGACTCATTCAGGGAAAACTGTATTTGTTAAACTTTTGTTGAGAAATTGGGAAAATTTAATTAGAATAAATATAAAAACTCTCAAAGTCCTTTGGTGTTATGGCGTGAGTGAAAGTGTAAATGTTGAAAACATTAAAAATGTATCAATTGAATATTATCGAGGTATACCAAAAATTGACGAGATCAAGAAGATGTCACCACATTTGATTATTTTGGATGATTTGATGGATGATATTAGTATAGATGTAAAGAATCTCTTTACTCGTGAATCACATCATTTGAAAATTAGTGTCATATTTATTGTTCAAAATATATTTAATCAAAACAAACACATGAGAACAATTAGCCTAAATTCACACTACATAATATTGATGAAGGGCTTAAGAAATACGCAGCAAGTGGGCCATCTAGGGAAACAAATATTTCCAAATAAGTCCAAGGAGTTGATCAACGCGTTTAGAGATGCGACGAAAAATCCATACGGGTATTTAGTTATTGATTTGCATCCGCAATCAAAGGATGAATATCGTTTGAAAACTCGTATATTTAAAGAAGAAGTACCGCCTCATTTACGTAAACATCATAGTTATTGTCCAATATTTTATGATATAAAATAAACATGAAGTCACAAAAGCCTTCAATACAAGTATCCAATTCGTTGAAAAAAACTTTGCCATTATTGACTGTACTGAATCGCCTAACTCCGAAAAGCCGTCAAAGTGTAATTAACGAATTGAAAGATGAGAAAGTGTTTTTCAACGCCCTTCACGAGTTATCATACAATGGGCTCAAAGGACGTAGCGGTTTAAAAGATACAAAGTTTAAACCGCATATAAATTTGATGAAAAAATTTTGTTCGCCCTCAAATCGGAAGTGTGCTAAAAAGAGGAAACGTCTAATCACTCAAAGTGGTGGATTCATTGGATCAGCTTTAATTTCTACATTGTTGGGTGCCCTAGCCTCAAGTATATTCAAATAAAATGTCATCTGATGCGAGACCGATGGTTGTTTTACCATATGATTTACAACAAAATCCAAATGATGATGACGAAGGTAATCAACCGAATCCGCCGATTGAAAATTCATACGAGAAAGCCGTTCGTGAAAAAATGAAACCAAGGCCAACAATTAATCATAATGACAGACAGACGCGTATAATAAAAATTGCTTTAAAATTAGCGCAAATTAATGGCTTCAACGATGATTTAAACGTAAAAAGAGAAGACGGGACTTTCAATACAAATAGTAATATAGCGAAACTATTAAGTTTGACGCAAATTCGTGTGAAAAATGTTGAAGGAATGCCCGAGCTAATTCGACTATTGCATCAGGCAAAAATCGATCCTAATTATATTGTTAATGAAATGGTACGCTCTCGACTACTTGAATTGAGAAACACAGGTATCGTTGAAGCAGAACCTCGTCGGCCACACACACCGCCGCCTCCTCCCCCACCATCACCTAATCGATCTGACTCCAACACCTTCTTTAGCCTCTACACATTATCGTGATTTTGACGTGCCAGATTTGAGACCACTTAATACAAATACGCCTAGTATAAGTGGATCAAGTGCTAGGAGAGGTTCAAGAGTGAGACATGACTTTTTACCATCACCGCCTCCTTTGCAGGACCGTTCTGGTGTTCGACGCCGTGCAGACGACAGATTTGAAATACCTGAAGATCCAGTAAATAAGAAACGGAAATCTGATTCATGGGAAATTCCATTTAATGAAGATTAATGGATCAAGTGTTAAGCGATATATATTTTGATCCTAATCATCCAGGATCGTTTGGTGGTGTTAAAAAATTATACGATTACGCAAAACTTGAGTTACCTAATTTAAGATATGCTCACGTTGAAGATTGGCTAAGGCGACAAAATGTATACACATTGCATAAACCAATTCGGAAACGATTTCAGCGCAACAAGATTTATGTGTCGTATATAGACGAGCAATGGGAATGTGATTTAATTGACATGAGAGCATACTCACGCCAAAATAGGGGCTATAATTATATGTTGGTTGCTATTGACAGTTTTTCAAAATTTTTATTTGTCGAGCCCCTGAAAACAAAAAAATCAGCTGAAGTTTTATGGGCATTTAAGAAAATATTCAAAAAACGTATGCCAACAAAGTTGAGATCTGATAAAGGCGGCGAATTTGATAATCAAATATTTCGTGAATTTTGTGTTAGAAATCATATAATTTATTTTACGACTCAAAACATTGAAATAAAGTGCGCAATTGTAGAACGAGTGAATAGGACTTTAAAGTCAAAACTATTTCGATATTTTACAACTAGAGGCACACGTAAATATATTGATGTATTGCCTGAACTTGTCAACTCATATAACAACAGTGTTCACAGAACTATTAAAATGGCGCCCTCTGATGTCGATATTGAAGATGAACCGGTTGTTTTTCAAAATATGTATAATGCAAATAATATACAGGCATTAATTAACGATAAGCCCAGTAAATATAAGGTCGGCGATCAAGTACGCCAGAAATATAACCTCAATTCATTCGACAAATCATATTATCCCCTTTGGACGGATATGGTTTATACAATTGATAAAGTTTACAAAAAACATAACAAGCCTCAGTATTCACTTGATATCGATGGACAAAAGTTGAAAAAACGTTATTATCCTGAAGAATTGCAAAAGGTTATAGTTGATGCGAATACCCGGTGGTTAATTGAAAAGAAACTACGTTATAGAACAGTTCAAGGTCAAAGACAAGTATTGGTTAAGTGGAAAGGCTACCCTTCGTCGTATAATCAATGGATACCGTTGGAACAAGTACAAGACCTTTAAATCATTTAGTTACAAATGATTGTGCAATTACCACTTCATCATTAATATTATTTACTTTTCAAATGATTATCATATTGATTGTTGTTTCAACGAGTATATATAACCTAACTTATCAAGTTGGAGACACAAATATGTGGACAGCGTTACTTTCGAGTTCTATTGGATATGTATTGCCTAACCCGAAAATCAAACTTATTCAAAAAGAATAAAACATATTTCATTGCATTTTGTCTTATTTTGCTGTTTGTGCTCTATTATTGTGCTTATAAAATGGAAAATGAAAATTTTTATGTACATTTAACAAGTAATGTAACTCCAACAAGTCCAGATCAATTAGGGAATTCAATTGGGAATTATGTAACCAGACTAAATCGGCGCCTGAATCTGAATGAAGATTGGGAAGTGGGCGTTACCGATATTTCTTATACAAAAAGTTGGTACAATATATTTAGTGATCAGACTTTATTAATAATTGATGAAAACAATCAAATTACAAATATGGTTCAACAACTACCAGCAGGAAATTATGAAGAAATTGATGAATTAGTTTCTGCGATAAATAAAATCCTTCAGGATACAACGTCAGAAGGAGTAGCCTACCCGCCACAGCTCTTATATCATAAACAATCTAATAAAATAAAAATACGATTAGGAGCCAAGTCTGATGGAGAAAATTTTTATTTATATCCTCATTTTTCAAAATTTCTCGCTGATTTTTTGGGATTAACTGATTCACAAGGGCGTCAATATTCAGAATTTGATAATAAACAACTTGAGGAACAGATTAATATAAAGGCTAAAGACACAGTTAAACCTTCCGTGCCACAAGCGCCGCTTATTAATCAATCGATGCCAGCTACCCAGCAGCCTATAACAACAAATACTACTTCAACCAATCCTATAACTACAACAACACTAATCTTTCCTACAGCACCTATTATTACGACAACTTCGAACAAAAGTCCTATCGTTACAGCAACAACAGTTACACCATCAAAGACATCGACTTCGGAAATTGGTGGAAATTCAGTCAAACCTTATACACAAATAAAGAAACCACGAAAATTGCTTCCAGGCGACAAAGTGAGTGAAATAGCTCCTCATTTTCCGGGGATATGTATTATTGATGGTCAATTGCAAAGTGATCAGCCGCTAGATGTCACCAATAAACGTAACGTAAAAGTATTCGTAGAAGGCTTTAAAGAAGTGTCTCTTTATGGAACAATTCAGTCTCTATATGTGTATTGTAATATAATTAAACCTGTATTAGTCGGTAATTTTGAAGCCCCTCTGATAAGACGTGTTGAAATACCACATCAAAAGAAATTTGGCGAAACTTGTGAAATTAATTATAATCAACCACAATATTATCCATTGGTTTCACACGAAATTGACTCGATTGAAGTAGACATCAAGGACGATACAGACAGAACAATTGAATTTGCTTTCGGAAGAACAGCTGTGACTTTACATTTTAGAAAAAAGCGTAAAAATGTCTTTGAGGAACTCTTTAGATAATTATTATCGTAATATGGCCGTAAATGGCATGGCCGGAACAGGAATCCCTGGTTACCATGGGTCCAGAATACAGAAAGGGGGCGGATGGTTTGGTAATGCCTTTAAAGGGATCTTATTACCACTGCTTCAGTATATTGCTCCTAAGTTGATCAACACTGGTGCTCAAGTAGCAAATGACGCTATCGCGGGTGAAAACATTATGCAATCATTAAAGACACGAGGGAAGGCTACAGCTCAGGAAGTTGCACAAGACGCCGCTGCGCGTGCGCAACAATACATGCAAACTGGAAAGGGACGGCGCAGACGTAGACGTGTACTTAAACGGAGTGTTAAGAAACCCAGACGATCAGTTAAACGTCTAGCCGGTCGCAAGAGAAGTCGAAAATTGTTGAATCGCATACCTGTATTTGGTTAAATATGAGTCTAGTTACCGAAAATACATATGTGACTGCAGTGCCAGAATTGGATATTTATGCTAAAACACCTGTTCAAACATCAATTGAATCTACATATACTGAAGAGATTAGACCTATTGCTCAATTGAATAGTGGTGCTCATTATGAATTTCTTATACATAATGCTATCAACGAGTACGTCAAACTTAAAGATATTACACTATATGTACGATTTCGTATAAAGTTGAGTCGTTCTGACACAACGCCTCTTTCAGCGAATGATTGGACAAAAGTATCGACTGTAAATAATTTCCTACACTCTCTCTGGAGTCAGATTGATTTATCGATTGGCGATTCTCAAACCACTACAAGTCTTCAGACATACCCCTATAGAGCGTATTTTGAGACAATACTATATTCAACACCACAAAGTCGTAAATCACATCTGGCTTCATGTCTATTCTTCGAAGATGAAATGACAACAAAGAAAGATGAACCATATGTCGCGAGAATGAAATATTTCAACGCCGATAAAGCACCATGGGATAGCGGGAAAGAATGTGAAATGGAAGGCAAATTGCATATGGATTTATTTTCACAACATAGAGCACTCATTGGTGGAACACGCATGAAATTACGTCTAATTCCTAATAGACCGGAATTTTATTTCATGTGCTCTGACAACAATCTTATACCTAAAATTCATTTTGAAGATATTCATTTGAATATTAAAAAATTTCGCGTATCAGAAGATTTACTTTACGCCCAGCTAAATGCGCTTAATCTAGCTCCTGCAAAATACATTATCAATAGAGCAGAAGTGCGTAGTGTGACTATACCAGATGGCGTTACAAGCAGAAATATCGAAAATGTTATTAATGGTATATTGCCTCGGAGAATATTTTTAGCATTTGTCCCCAACGAAGCGTACAGTGGATCATTTAAGAAAAATCCTTTTGCATTTCGAAATTGTGGTATTAATTCATTGGCGTGTTTCGTAAATGGTGAACAAGTACCCAGAAGAGCGTTCACACCTGATTTCTCAAAAGGACAATATCTTCGTGAATATCTGGAAGTTTACAAGATATTGGAACAACACGACAACGATGCCCGAGCGATGTTAACACTCAACAATTATGATAATGGTTACACAATATTTGCATTTAATTTGAGCCGAGACGAATCACAAGGCTATGCTTCATCGGGATATGTGAATATACCTCGTGAAGGTGTATTGCGTTTTGAAATACATTTTTCAGAAGAACTCAAACAAAATGTTAATGTTCTCATATATTGTGAATTTGACAATCAAATAAGTATTGCCGAAGACCGAAACGCGTTTATGGATTATCGATAATGTATGGGGACGAGATTTCAGATCGTTTCGTTGATGTCCCCAATTTTTTGGGTGTGTTTGCAAGAGATACACTACCGGAAACTATAACAAGACCATCAGGACTAGTTGCTAATACAGATACCAGTAACAAATCAGGACAACATTGGGTGGCAATGTACTTTGACAAGGATGGCACTGGCGAATATTTCGACTCTTATGGTCTCCCTCCACTAAATGACGAGTTCAATACATTTCTCTCTCAAAATAGCCCCAATGGGCATATATATAATAATATTACTCTTCAATGTCTTAATTGTATAACATGTGGACATTATTGTGTAGCATATTTAATGACCCGATTTGGTGGTGGGACGTTTCCTGACTTTATATCCTTATTTACCAATAATCCGAATAAAAATGATTTGTTAATTAGATTTTATTTTAATCTCACCGAATAATTATTTGTCTAATCTGTATTTAATCAATATATTAACCATATTTAATCTCAGTGTAAATAATTAATTTAAATGTAATAAAACATTTTAAATTTTATTGGTCATTATTATAATCCGTGCGCATGCGTATTAAGTCATTGTGCGTCATTGTTTATCGAATAAAGTAATGCAAAAACTATGACGTCATCGATCGTTTATCATATATTTTATATTGTTTAATTTTTTCCCCCATTTCCTACCCCC
>Ga0137407_10001574_pt1 | contig 14874 bp, 9 predicted proteins | sample CZOMad2_2_16fung_FD_108410 | JGI IMG/M metagenome (GOLD analysis project Ga0137407, IMG submission 108410) | Vadose zone soil fungal communities from Angelo Coast Range Reserve, California, USA - CZOMad2_2_16fungal (Illumina Assembly) | ecosystem: Environmental > Terrestrial > Soil > Vadose zone...
CTGTCGCAATATGCAAAAGATGGATTGGCTTTTCAAAGATATGGACGTACGAAACAGGATGGTCTGGGAGATGATATCCTGTCGGGTAACAGCCTTTCGGTTGTGGGATTGTACCAGGCTATCTACGGCATCAATCCGCGGTACAATCGTTTCTATCTGAATCCTCATATTACTGAACAGTTAGCCGGCACACAGGTAAAATATAATTACCGGAATCAAAAATTAATAATCGATCTTGATATGAATAAGTACGCTGTATCGAATAGCCAATTTAAGATTATATCAAAAACTGACTTTGGGTTTTTCAGTACTGATAAGGAACTTTTATTTTTTAGCGGTGATCGCGACGAGGCTTCTTTGAAAGTGGTAACTATGTCCAATAGTAATTTAACACTTGGTATAAGAATGTGGAGCCCGGATGAAATGTCATGGACGCAATCCTCTAAAGATGTAAATTCAAACAAGGTGGTTTATCAAATCAAAGACCTTAAACGTAATAACTATTATACAATTCTGATAAATAAAAAAATAATCAGACGCATAATGAGCGACCCGAACGGTGGCTTGGTATTCGCTTATAAAACAAATAAAAATTCAGATGAGATTGTTGTTTCGAATAAGCGGACACCTTAGTTTTTATTTGTGTTTGAAGTACAACAATTATTTTGTTTAATGATTATAAAATCATCTTTACTTTATCATTCCCTGATATTTTCATTCTGGCTAATTCCATAATTTTATTATATTGGGTCATTTACTTCTGGATGATCACACTTTGAATTTTAAAGTTTCCATCAGAAGATATAAATTTTAATAGATAAACTCCATTATTAAGATGAGTATCCAGCCTGGCGATCCCGTTCTGCACAGACGCAGTTTGATGTAGTACAATTCTTCCGCTCATATCTAACCATTCAACTCTTAAGATGGTTTCATTTATACCAACTCCGTTTACATAAATAGTACCAGTGCTTGGATTTGGGTAAACAGAAATAACTTGCTTCTTATCAAAATTTACTGGTACGATATTCGAATATTTATAATTGCCATCCAGGTCTGTTTGTTTTAAACGATAATAACTAATCCCGGCATAAGGGTTTAAGTCCTGCCCTCTATAATTTAAAGTAACGCTGCTATTCCCGTTCAAAGCTTCTGAGTTAACCGTTTGAACAAATTCGAAGTTAAATGCGTCTCTGCTTTTTTCTATTGTAAAATAACTGTTATTTGATTCTATTGTAGTGGCCCAGGTTAAGTCAACTTTGTTGTTATCAGGCTGCGCATGAAAATAAAGTAGTTCAATAGGTAATATGTTATTTCCGCCGAATTCATCGCCTAGAGCAAAGGTGGAAAATGAATTAAATGCTGTGGGCAAAGATGTTGAGGTAATGCTCCCTGACAAAATTGAACCAGTGTACACTGGCCCTCCGGTACCTCCAATGTCTATCCATTTAGTAGTAGCTGTATAGGTGTTCTTGACTACCGTAAGTGTGCCACCATTGCTTACAACATCATTTGATCCGAAAAATAATTGAATGGTTTGATTACCGCTCAATTCAAGTATGGGTTGGCTGACAGAAGCCGCATTAACCCTGCTTATCGTATAATAATGCACTCCCGAAACCTTATCAACGGTAGCAGGGAGTGTGTATCCCAAAGCAGCTGCGCTCGCATTAAATAATTGTGCCTGGTAGGTATATAAATTACCCGTTGTATGATTAACAGTAAGTACAACAGGCCTGCAATCAGGACTATTGCCTATTGGGAAATTTAATGTGGTGGCACCAGCACTTGATTTTTGGTATCTCATGGGCCCATTAACATAACTTGTTGACAAAGCAGTACCAGCCGCTGTGGTAGAGCTATTCAGCATAGTTAGTATATACGTTGTCGTAGTATTTAACAGACCTGAGGTTAATGTAAGATTCTTTGATACATTGATTGAAGTGTTGTTTAAGGTTACGCCGCTTCCGGTGTTGTTTATCACCATTCTGGTAAACACGGGTATAGCCGTGCCTCCTGTTGCACTAATGGTTTGCACGCCGGCGCCCGAAAATGTTGCTGTACCTGTATTTGCGCCAAAGGTAATAGCAGTAGCAGCCGGAGAAGTTATAGTCAAATTTCCTGCATACGTGCTGTTTCCATTATAATTTGGATAAACCAGGCCGGTACTATTTTGTATAAATGTCACATTACTGTTATAAGCATCGGGTGTAGTTGCGGTCATTAATAAATAACCAGTTCCACTATTAGTAAAAGTGCCTGAACCGTTGAATATATTGTTGCCCTGGCTTTGATCGTTTGAAGTGCCCGTTTTAGTGGAATTTACGGATCCGTTAAAAGTACATCCGTTAAAAAATAACCCGGGACTGGAGGAAGTTACCGCCTCATCAAATGAAGCGCTGGGTCCATATTGTATATAACTAGTGCCTGTTGTTATAATGTTTTGTGCTATGCCTGATCCTGTTTGTGTAAAGTTCTTAAAAATCAATCCACCAAAATTAAATCCACCAGCACCCACACTAATTGTTTTTCCGCTGGCAAATGTAGCTGTTCCCGTACCCGAACCAAAATAAACACCCCCTCCATTTACATTTATTACACTTATGTTTCCATTGAACTGCGTATTTATCCCGTTGGTGTTCGGATAAATCCATAGTCCATTGGAAGCGGGTTGATTATTAAATAAAACATCACCATTAAAAATATTTCCTGTGCTGTTATAAGCAATATACATGTGTTGTCCGGTGCTTAAATTATTGAATGTAGCTGTAGATTGCCACAAATCAGGGTTTCCGTTTCCCATCAGGAAATATCCGGCGCCGGTATTTGTTATGGAAAATGCTCCGTTAAATATATTGTTACCAATAGAACCATCATTGGTTCCACCATTTTTTGTAGACAGTACCGTTCCATTAAAATTACACCCGTTAAAAAACAATGTAGGACTTGCTGTCGTTATATTTCCTCCAAACGAAGAAGAAGGGCCAAAAGTTAGATTACTGGTTCCCGTTAGTATAAGGTTCTGTGCGGTTGCGCCAATTTGTGTGAACTGCCTGAGCAATAATGTACCGGTAGAAAAACCACTTCCTCCGACACTAATGGTTTTAGCAGCAGATAAAGTGGCTGTAGCTGTAGCATTTCCACCACAAAACTGAACGCCTTGTCCATTTGCAGAAGTAACCACAATATTATCATTAAAGATCGTTCCGGTTGAAAGCCAACTTACATAAATCAGCGTATTGGCAGTAGGCGCGTTATTAAAAGTAGTAACTCCACCAAAAATATTATTAGCACTATTATAAGCGACATAAATACTGCTGCTGCCTGTATTATTAAAAGTTGCCGTTGTATTAAACTGATCTGAGTTTCCGTTTCCGAATAATAAATAACCCGCACCGGCATTAGTCATGGTAACGGCGCCATTAAAAACATTGTTTCCGTTACTGGCATCATTTGTAATTCCTGTCTTTATCGAATTTACTATATTATTAAAGGTGCATCCGTGAAAAAACAAGCTCGGACTCGAAGTAGTTACATCTCCGTCGAACGAAGACGAAGGGCCGAAGATTAGGTTACTGGTTCCCGTTAGTGAAAGATTTTGTGCGGTCGCGCCAACCTGAGTGAATTGCCTGAGCAGTAATGTACCTATAGAAAAACCTGTTCCCCCGACACCAATGGTTTTAGTAGCTGATAAAGTAGCTGTTGCGGTAACATTTCCTCCGCAAAACTGAACGCCTTGCCCGCTTGTAGAAGTAACTACAATATTATCATTAAAAATTGTTCCTGCAGATAACCAGCTAACATAAATTCCGGTGTTGGCTGAAGGTGCATTGTTAAAAGTCGTAACACCACCAAAAATATTATTAGGACTATTATAAGCAATATGAAAATTATTGCTGCCTGTGTTATTAAAGGTTGCAGTGGTATTAAATTGATCAAGATTTCCATTACCCAATAATAACTGGCCAGCGCCACTATTAGTTATGGTAGTAACTCCGTTAAATATATTATTTCCACTGCTATTATCATTGGTAGAACCTGTTTTAGTAGCATTTACAGTTCCGGTAAAAGTACATCCGTTAAAATATAAAGAAGGGCTGGTTGAAGTAAGATTGCCCCCTATTATCGATGTAGGGCCAAATGTCAGCGAAGCGTTTCCGGTTAAAGATAAATTCATAGGTGCATTACCTAATTGTGTAAAACGTTCAATCTGCAGATAGCCGACATTAAAACCTGCTGCTCCTATTGAAATGGTTTTTCCGGACGCCATGGTTTCATTGGTGGTAGCGTTCCATCCAAAAGCTGTTCCGAGCGAAGAGCCAATTTGAGTCAATATGATATTACCGTTAAACTGGTTGCCTACAGGACTATTACCAAAAATTATTCTTTCCGTTGAGTTATTATTAGCATATACATCACCGTTATAAATATCGGGCGCGCCATTTGCAAACCCAAAATACCCGGAGCCAAGATGGTTTACTGTAAGAGTAGAATTGAATATATTTCCCCCTGCTGACCACTCGCCGGTTGCGCCTGTTTTTGTAACGTTTACTATACCGGAATATATGGCGCCGTTTAATAAAATGCGTGGAGAAATAACGGTAAAATCGCCTCCGATAGCAGATGAAGGCCCTACCTGAATTAAGGTAGCAGCACCCGTTAAATTAAGGCTTATCGCTGTACTTCCCAATTGTGTAAATTGTTTTAGGATCAGGTAACCTGTATTTAAACCTCCTGCTCCGGCCTGTATAGTCTTTCCGGCTGCAAGGGTAGCGGTGGCAGTATTATTACCTCCGCAAAACTGGATCCCGGTTGCGCTGCCCGAAGTACTGACAATTATATTCCCATTAAACTGGTTGCCGGCACTTGCCCAAGCTGGTAGTAAACGTTCTGATCCATTATCGGTGAAGCTTACATCATTGTTCCATATGTCAGGACTCGTATTACCAAGAAGTAAATAGCCACTTCCACTATTGGTTATGGAACAAATCCCGTTGAAAGTATTTCCCCCGCCGCCCCAATCTCCGGCAGCGCCAGTCTTGGTGCAGTCGGTAGTTCCGTTAAAGGTGCACCCGTTAAAATAAACATCCGGAGTGCTAGTAGTTAAATTACCGCCGATTACTGAATTCCGGGCAAATGTCAGCGATGTATTTGCCCCGGTAAAAGCTAAATTTATCGGAGCATTTCCTAATTGTGTAAATGTATTTAAACTTAAAAACCCTGTACTAAAACCTGTTCCGCCAACCAATATGGTTTTGCCCGCCGCAAGTGTTGGTGTTCCGGTGCCTGATGTCCAACCCAGATAAATTCCTGCTGTCCCGGTTGAAGTTACTGTGATGTTATCATTGAATAAATCATTTGAGTTGTAACCCAACATAAAATACCCCGAACTACTTTGTTGGTTAATCGTGCAGGCTGAGTTAAATATATTTTGATATTGATTGTTATGATTAGATGAACCACCCGTTTTGGTAAAAGCAGCGGCACCGTTATAAATTGCACCTTGTGCCCAAATATCTGGAGCCGTTGCGTTAAATGTTCCTCCGAAATTACTGGATGGCCCCAGATACAAAACAGAAGTGCCTGTCGCTGTTAAATTAACAGGCGCATTTCCCAACTGGGTAAATTGTTTTAAATACAAATAACCCGCTGTTAATCCGGTAGCACCAGCCTGAATAGTTTTTGTAGCGGCAAGGGAAGCGGTGGCGGTTGTGTTACCCCCGCAAAACTGAATCCCCGTTGCACTGCCTGACGTATTCACATAAATATTTCCGTTACACTGGTTGCCTGTGCTTGCCCAGCAAGGCAATAAACGTTCTGATCCATTATCGGTAAACGTCACGTCATTGTTCCATATATCCGGGGTGGTGTTACCCAGCAGTAAATAACTGCTTCCGCTATTGGTTAAGCTACAGACTCCGTTGAATGTATTTCCTCCTATGCTCCAATCTCCGGTTGTTCCGGTTTTTGTAAGGTTTGTCGTGCCATTAAAGGTTGATCCATTTAAATACAAGGCCGGGCTGGAAGAAGTCACGGCTCCTCCAAACGAAGACGCAGGGCCAAAAGTTAGATTACTGGTTCCCGTTAGTATAAGGTTTTGCGCGGTCGCTCCAACTTGTGTGAACTGCCTGAGCAATAATGTGCCTGCAGAGAATCCACCAGCCCCGACAGTAATAGTCTTAGTTGCCGACAAACTTGCTGTAGCTGTATTATTTCCGCCGCAAAACTGGACGCCCTGCCCATTGGTGGAAGTGACCACAATATTATCATTAAAGATTGTCCCGGTTGAAAGCCAGCTTACATAAATCAGTGTATTGACAGTAGGCGTGTTATTAAAAGTAGTAACTCCGCTAAAAATATTGTTAGCACTATTATAAGCGACATAAATACTGCTGCTGCCTGTGTTATTAAAAGTTGCCGTTGTATTGAACTGATCCCGGTTCCCGTTACCCATCAACAAATATCCCGCTCCGGCATTATTCATCGTGACTGCCCCGTTAAACACATTGTTCCCGGCGCTGGCATCGTTACTCGCCCCTGTTTTTGTTATATTGGTTGTATTTTGAAAAGTCGTATTTCTTAAAGTCACGGTTGCTGATGTTATATTAACATTGCAATTCATTGTAACCGGGCCGTTTCCAAATGTAGTAGTCGTAGCACCCGAAACAGTTAGGGTACCATTTTGTATTGTACCTGCGGTGAATATTGCGCTAGCGCCATTGGCAGTGAGTGTAAACCCTCCCAGATCAAGTGTACCACTTGTAATTGTAATGTTAGTTATACTCGCACCCGCATTTAAAAGGCAGGTATTGCTACCCGTTACAATCGTAACATTATCTGCAGCACCGGGGATACCATTAGGTGTCCAGTTGCCTGGGGTATTCCAGGCTGTTGATATCACTCCGTTCCAGGTATAAGATGTTTGGGATTTTGCAGCTTGTATAAAAATAAACAAACCAATAAATAGTAAAAATTGTTTCATAGGATATTAGTTTACCATCAGAATTTGGTCATTAGATCAATTTGCTGCTATGCTTAGCACCAGGAATCACAATGACGATCAACTATACTTATTATTCACATTCTATTCCAAATAATGCCAAATTGACCCTCAGATACTTAGAAAATAGCCTTTGTGAAAATTATTCCCAAAAATGGCCATTCGTCCCAAAATGGTTTCTGTCTGGATCAATTCTTACTAAGTAAAAAATTTATACTTTTCTAAGTGTAATAACATATTTATCTAAGAAATAGTACTAATCAATTTATTTTATTTTAGAACAGCAAGTTTTCCCAGCTCGGGAATTCTATCATTCTTATAATGCTGCTTAAGATCGAATGAGATTTTATCAAGATTATTGAAAATTCGGAAGGCCATAAGAAAAAGGGAAAGAATCATATAGAATTTTATTCTACTTTATTATAAGAGTAAGTCAAAAAAAAACAAGGACATGATCAAACAACTAATGAAAACAAAAAAAATTACACCCGAACAAGTAAGTGAAATACTAAGGAAATATGGAGCAATATTTACTTAAGATCAAACAATTTTGATAATACATTTTCTCTATAAAATCGTTTGTATTGCCTTATATCGGTACTTGAGAAAAAAGGACACTACCATTAAATCAGCATGGCCGAGTGTTCAATCGGGCAATGCATTAAATTTGAAGTTGTATTTATGCGGCCCGATTGAATACTTACGCGAAACGAGCGGGCTTTATATTCCAAATGAAAACTAATATAGTAATGAGGCAATTTATTTTTGTTTTCTTGATTGCAATAATTTTTGCTGGCTGTAAAAATCAACCATCAAAGAATACTGATCGCATTATTCACATTAACAACATTGTGGATTTGACTCATACCCTGACTTCTGAATTTCCATTCATACCTGTCAAAAAACTTACCTATCCGTTTGAGCTTATTCCAATGGCAACATTGAAGAAGAACGGGGTGGCAGCAAACTCGTGGAAAATTCACGAACATTTAGGAACGCATATCGACGCACCGAATCATTTCATTGAAAATCAAAAGTCAGTTGACCAAATAGAATTGAAGGATTTAATTGTTCCGGTCGTAGTGATTGACATTGAAGAAAAAGCGTCTCATAACCGTGATGCCGAACTTACAGTTGAGGACATAAAAAAATTTGAAACTCAGTATGGAAAAATACCTTACAATGCTTGCGTAATGATGTACTCAGGCTGGGAAAAGCGATTAAAAGATAGTTCGTTTATAGGATTAGATAATAAACAGGTGAAGCATTTTCCTGGATTTTCAAATGATGCGATAACCTTTTTACTTGCCAACCGGAACATAGCAGGTATTGGTGTAGATGTATTATCATTTGACCCAGGTATTGATGAGAATTATACCGGACATAAAACTCTTTTTTCTGCAGGCAAATGGGGCGTGGAATGTGTAGCAAATCTTGACAAAATTCCTAAAACAGGAGCTACTATAATAGTAGGAGCACCCAAAGTTGGAAAAGCAACAGGAGGTTTTTCACGGATCATTGCAGTTTGGTAGCAACATATTTTTCACCCTTACTCTTCCTTTTTATCGGGTAAAATATTTAATCAGTATTATTATATTAACTGGATTTCTCAATGCATACTTTTACTATTTCAAGTTTAATCGTCCAGCCTCTTTCAAAACATACAATGAATCAACAGTAATCCATTCATTTATTATTTTTTTTGATGTTCCTCCCCAATCCACATAATCATTATCGGGTTTTATCTTGTCCGATACTTTATAATAACTTTTTTCAGCCGGCCATCCTTCGCCTGGTATCATTTTACTTTCTAATAAGTCCAGTGCTTCTTTGCATCTGTCATCTTTAATCATCCCAATTTCAGCTATAACAAGACCGCGACTAAGTCAGATATAATTTCCCAAACTGGTCCAGGTGTTCAACCGGTCGCATTGAAGTAATTATGAAATTAATGTAATGCCGATTGAAGACACCCGCGCTGGGAGGAAGGAATATTATCAGGTCATTGTTTACAGGCAAAAAAAGGCGTTTGGTAATTCCTCATATTTCGGGATGAGGAATGTGTTCATGTTTATTTTATTTTTACCCAGGTATCTTTCAATCCTTTTTCCAGCAAATAATTATATAAAGCTTCACCGTCCTTGCCACCTTGTTTGGCATGATGTAAGAGAGTAAAGCCATGTGGACCATTGGCAAATATTAATTTCGGATACGCTTCCAGCACAGGTTTTACCAATTCTGTTTTCCCGAGCATCGTCAATACAAATAAAGTTACTCTTGAACCGGCATCGATCAGGTATTGCGCGATGTCCTTGTTGCCCATATGTCCAGCTCCTTCAATGGCTTCTTCAAAATCACCGTTGCCCCAATCATATTTGCAATGTACCAGGTTAGGTTGTTCTGCCAGCATCGTCTGTACTTTAGGTAAATCCTTGTGCCCGGCAATAACAAATTCCTTTACCAAATCGAGCGAAAGAGGCGGAATTTCTGCAGGTGCTGTGGAAACCTGGCCACTGGCTATATTATTCAGCAATTCAAATCCGGCTGTTCCCCCGGCTATCGAGTATAAAAATTTTTTCCTGTTCATAATGATAAATTTTATTGTAAACTGAAAGTAGATACTCTCATAAAGCCGCAAAAATTATTTACGTGAGTCCTTTCCTTTACCGGGTAGATTACCGAAGGAGAATTTCGCCACGTTAAAATTACCATTCACCCGATTGAGGCGAAGCATCAATGCTTTCCATGTATTTTTACATTTCATAGTAAATCCATTATGCCACGTTCACGTTTATATTATATAGGATTTATTTCGATCTTTTCCCTGTTCTGGTTAGTTTTTAAAATCGGAGGTATTGCCAATATTGAACAGGCCATAGCATCTTCCGCCATTGATATTGCTGTTTGTATAATGGCTATGTTGATTACAGTGTATATTTTATTGCCGAAGTTTTTTTATATACAACGGTATGGGTTATTCGCATTTCTTTTTTCAGGGACTATTTTTATCGGCGGTAGCATTATCATTCTGTTGCAATTAGAATTGCATGGAAGTTCATTATCTTCCTACCGGGCCAATGTGGCGCGGAGCAATCATTATTTTTATTGGTTCTGGTCCGATCTCATCTTCGGTTCCTATTTCCTGGTATTTATGATCGCTACCGGTGGAGCAGCCATCCGGTTTGCATTTGACCGTTTACAAGCGCTTAATCACGTAAAGCAACTGGAAAAAGAAAAACTGCAGACCGAATTGGATCGGCTCAAGAATCAGATAAATCCTCATTTCCTGTTTAATGCGCTTAATACGATCTATTATAAAATTGACCGGGCCAATCAACCGGCCAGGGAAACATTGCAGCAGTTTTCTAAAATGTTGCGGTATCAATTGTACGAATGTGAAAGACCATCTATTGAAATAGAGCAGGAGCTTCGGTTTCTCCTATCCTATATTGAACTGCAAAAGGAGCGTATGAATGATAATTACCGGATCGATTACAAGGGTTTTGAAGAAGTAACCGGTCTTTTTATCGCCCCTTTCTTATTATTACCGATTGTAGAAAACTGTTTTAAACATGTATCACAATGGCCCGACCGGGAAAATGATATCAGTATAGAATGTCGTCGTGAAAAAAATACATTCCTGCTCAGAACATCGAACAGTCGGGTGGATATGAATGGGCAAGAGCCGGGTGGTATAGGTTTGAAAAATATACAGAAGCAAATGGAGCTTATTTATCCCGGTTTGTACCAATTGGAGATAAAGCGAACACCGGAAAGATTTGAGTTAACCCTGCAACTGGAATTAATAGCATGAAACTCCGATGTATTATAGTAGATGATGAGCCTTTTGCACGAAATGGGCTGGCAGAAGATATCCGTGTTATTGATTTTATGGAAGTTGCCGGTATTGCAGAAAGTGCGTTGCAGGCGATGGAACTGCTGACGAGGCAAACAGTCGATCTGGTTTTCCTGGATATTGAAATGCCAAAGCTAAATGGATTTGATTTGTTGCGCACCCTGCAACAACCGCCGATGGTAATTCTAACGACTGCGTATAATCATTATGCACCGGAGAGCTATGAGCTGGGTGTGATCGATTATTTATTAAAACCAATTTCATTTGATCGTCTTCTTAAAGCCTGTCATAAGGCTAAGGACTTTCATACCCTGCGGGCCGGTCATTCCAATAAAGATGCAAATGATTATTTTTTTGTAAAATGTAATGGCCGTCATGAAAAAATAATTGTCACCGAATTACTTTTTATTGAAGCGGCCGATAATTATGTACAGATTCATACAACCGATAAAAAGCTGCTGGTATATCATACACTAAAAAATATGGAGCAGCATTTACCGGCCAGTCGTTTTATAAAAGTGCATAAGTCTTTTATTGTAGCATTTGATAAGATAGATAGCATGGAAGGCAATCAATTGCTGATCGGACAACATAGTATACCGGTGAGCAGGAATTTTAAAGACGCGGTTGTTGAAAGAGTTTCCAGGAAAAAATTTCCGGGGAATGTATAAACAGCTTGTTGTTCTATATCAAACGGGCGATTTTTAATTAATATTCAATAATCAACATTCAACAATCAATGTAGGATTAGGTAGAATATTCTCATAAGAAATCCAGTTATCATTTAAATGTCCCTCCGGGCAATGTCATTAAGTTAAGAAAATCGATTTTAAAATTGCTCCGTAGGAGCAACATGTCGGTAGAAAAAATACAAACACCTTCCGTGCGTGCTCCCGCCAGAGGCGGGACCACTCTTTTGTGTTGCTCCTACGGAGCAAAAAAAATAATTATGATATTTTCTACCGACCTGCAACGCCTACGGCGTTATAAATCTCTTAACTTAATGACATTGCCGGAGGGACATCTCGTGGGTAGAAAATTTCTGATGAGAGATCCGACGTTCCGTAGGAACGTTTGGTGCGCACCAGGCGTTCCTACGGAACGTCGGATCTTGCACCAGATATTTCTACCCACGAGATGTCCCTCTGGGACATTTAAATAATAACTGGTTTCCTTATGCGAATGTTCTACCTAATCCTATTAAAGATATTTCCCGATCAATGACATACTTTGCGATATTATCACTGGCACCCAGTATGATTACATTTTTCATTTAGCGACCTACCAATTTTTGCAAGTGTTCAGGATAACGTTCTCCCTGAACTTTAATTTTTGAAGAAGCATTTTCAATTTCATTCAGTTCATCAGTTGTAAATTCAACAGCAACAGCACCGATGTTTTCTTCCAGGCGGAACCGTAACCAAAGCTCATTCCCATGCAGCCAAGTCCGAGTGCAGAAACTTCCAGGTTGCTATTGCCAAGTTTGCGTTTTTGCATTGTTGTATTCATATTAATATGTTTTTATTGTGGATACAAAGGTATTGAAAGAGCGATCAGGCATTAAAAGAACAAAAACCAATAACTCTGTATTTTTGCATTCTTCCGGATTGTATTATTGTCAAGATGCAAAAGAACTCTCCTAGTCAATATTTTTATAACGAAGTTCAAATAAATTGTTACGATTTTCAAACAATCAGACAGCTCAAACTTTAAGCGCCGGTCCCAGCTCTCCTTCATATTGTCCCGGCATGGTCCGACAGGAAATAAATTCCCCGGGATTTTATAAATTGTAAAAATCATTGACAGTTATTTACCTTCAACAAAATTTTATGAAGCTGCATATGACTTATGAAGAACTGGTAAGGAACCATGCTGGCGAAATGGTAGAAAAGCTGGTAACTGAAGTAATCAGTAAAGACGTAGTAGAAGTCCGCTTTGAATTCGACGACAATGATCAATCGTCCATCATCAGCATGAATATCTATGAGGAGGATAAAGAAATATCTTTAAGATTGCATGCCAACGACCGGTACGAGCTGCACTTTGGTTATTACGATGACAAAGATGATTTTTTTGAGATCATCCAGCCACTAACGCCCGAAGAAAAAAGCATCATCCCGAAAAGGCTTCAAAAAGTAATGGGAAAAGTGCTGGCCGATGAGCAGGGCATGCGCTTACCGAGCGATTTTCTTTCAAAATAAGATGAGTTACCCGGTGATTGTCGAAGACAACGCGCCTCACGCCAAAATGTTTGGAAAATATATCGGGAAAATACTAACGGAAGAAAAACGGCAACGTTGGATTCATCTTTTACTGCAAACTGCCGACGAATTGGATTTTAAAAACAACCCCGAATTTCGTTCTGTTTTTTTAAGATACCCGGAATGGAGAGCCGGATTGTTGTTATTAATTCTCAAATAACCGTTGGGGCGAAACGGGCGGGCCTTATATTCCAAATGAAAATTAATATGGTATGAGACAATTTATTTTTCTTTTGATGATAACAATAATTTTTGTTGGCTGTAAAAATCAGCCAGCAAAGAATACCGACTGCATTATTCACATTACCAACATTTCTATCCGTGTAGAGCCGGAGTTATCCCTTAAATGTGATACGGGATTTTCCCCATATTAATAAGGTGTTTTGATCCTCAATTCAATTTCGATCTTTAGGAAATTTGCTTATGAGCAAAAAGTTAAAATGATGTCGCTGGCATACTCATAAATATCGTATTGATACTCGCATGTATCGACATGTGATTATGTACTCCGTACAAAGAAAATCCTAATACTTCGATTAACAAATTCAAAACAGTATTGTGAAACTTCTAAAAGCAATGCCAATATGGGCCTGGATATGTTTGGCAATAGTAGTTATTGTTATGGCATATGTTGTTATATTATACAATAAGATTGAACCATCTTATAAATAAAACTATATGAAACAACTGTCGGGTTGTTTATCAAATAGAAAATATCCGGAAGAAAAAGAATATGGATAACTCATGTAAACTAGACTTTGTGTTGGATACAAAAAAGAAATAGTTTCTCAAGATCGGCCTGGTTACTAAAATTGATCTTATTCAACTTCAAAAAATTTTCGATACCCTTTTTGTTATTGGCAAATATTTTCAGATAACCGGATCTGGAGGCATTGACAGTGATGCCATTTTTGCCGATAAGAGCATATATCGTTTCCTTTTTTACAGATAAATCATTTTTGAGTAAAAGCGTCTTCGGACCCGCAGTTGTGATATACGAATCGAAGCTTCCGACATTAGCAGTATGAGAAGTCAATCCAAGCGCGCCCGTTGATACGACATCAATATAGATCTTACGGAAAATGGTCAATTTTACCGAATCAGTTTCCGCAATAATTTCATAATAACCTTTATTGTAGAAAAACATACGATCATTCAACCGGATGGAATCGATTTCTTCCGGTTTTGACAGTACCAGTGTATCACCTGTTGAATCAATAAACTGCATTTTGCATAGAAATGTATTAAAGTTCATTTTAGCTATAGATAAAGTTCCGTTCTTAAATTGTACCGTGGCGTCTGTAAATGAAGGGAAACGATACGTGAAATAGTTAGAAAAAATATCTCCTGCATGAATAATTTCAGTATCCTGGGCCCTTGTATATAAACCTTGTAAAATTAATGCCATTAAAAGAAAATATGTTTTCATAAAATAAATTTTAACGGAAGCGTAAATACCAGCCCCTCTTTCAATTGTAACTATATCAGCTGGTCGATAATTATACTAAATCTAATCCAATTAGCAATTGAGTGTTGAATATTGAATGTTTGTAAGCCAGAGGGAGAAACATTCAATATTCAACACTCAATATAGGATTAGGTAGAATATTCGCAAATCCCGTCCGCCAGTTGGCGGACGGCTGGTAGGTAGAGTAATGTTACGAATGAAATGCGTTCCGTAGGAACGCCTGGTAATTTACCAAACGTCCCTACGGGACGTCAGACGTCATCTTATTTTTTTCTACCAACCAGATGTC
>Ga0137407_10001576_pt1 | contig 14863 bp, 11 predicted proteins | sample CZOMad2_2_16fung_FD_108410 | JGI IMG/M metagenome (GOLD analysis project Ga0137407, IMG submission 108410) | Vadose zone soil fungal communities from Angelo Coast Range Reserve, California, USA - CZOMad2_2_16fungal (Illumina Assembly) | ecosystem: Environmental > Terrestrial > Soil > Vadose...
AACGCTGAATTCGATCACGGCGGCACGCGGATCGTTCCACATGCAGTTTTCTCACTATGATCCGGTTCCCGGAAATCTCGCTCAAAAGGTCATCGATCAATCAAGAGCCGAGGGGAGAATTCGCGGCGGCGAAGAGGAAGATTAGACTTTCCGCAAACTGAAAACTAACGGGCCGTCAGTTTTAAAGCTGGCGGCCCGGCTGTTTTGCGGACGGGAGAATTACCAGTCTCCCAATAATTCGCTCTCGGCTATTCCTGATCAGTTGTTCTCCTTCGGCGGTTGGGCCGGCTCGGAGAAGGTGTAGATCAGGACGCCCTGAACTTTCACCGGCTGGCCGGACATTTTGGTTGGCGCAAACTTCGCGTTGCGCGCAGCCGCCACTGAGGCTGCTTGCAACAGTGGATGTCCCGACACCGCTTTTGCCGCAATCACATTGCCGTCTTCGTCGACAGTAACGTCAACCGTAACGTTGCCGGAAGCGTGAGCTGCCTTTGCGATTTGCGGATACTGCGGAACTGGTAGGCTGCTAGCCTTGCCGTTCAAGACACCGCCTCTGATCATGGCGGAGGTATACGAACCAATAGCGCCGCCGGGGCCGATGCTCACGCTAGAACCATAGCCAAAGCCCTCTCCACGCCCGCCCGGCCCGCCTTGGACCGTGTAATCCTCCGGTACTTCAAACAACGATTTGGCGGGTTCGCTGCGATCGATGTTCGTCAGCCGGTAGCTGGATTCACCAAACCGTGGATCGGCGTGACGAGTCATCACTACCGTCTGCAATTCAGCCGAATACCAGCGTTCGTTGACGATCTCGATAGGACGTTCGTTCCCGATCTCGCCGGCGGGGATCGTTAACGTGCTCCGGGTGCCTTCAGCCTCAACTCCCTCAACATTCTGCTTGCCAAGAGATTCGGTCTTCGCCTCGTGATTGCTCCACCCCCAGGTGAACTGCGCGTCAGGAGCCATCTTCGGTCCCATTGGGGCGCGCTCGATCTCGATTCGCTCGGGTCCGTCGCGCTCCATTGGCGGCGCCTCAGGCATGCCACTCAGCTTGTCTCCAGAAGGAGGCGGCACCTTGAACTGAAACTTGAAATGCATTGGCGGCATCTTGTGAGCAACATGCGTGCGTGAATCCAGCGTGTAGCTGGTGTCAGCGACTGGATCACTTATGAAAATCGTTTCCGGAGCCTCGCCGCCATTAGTAAACGAACCGATAGCTCTCAATGATTGCTGGCGCCGGGTACGACCCTCACTGTCACGGTAGATAGCAGCTGTCGACTTGTTGACGATGCGGTTGCCGTCGCTCAGGGTCTGCACACTCTCGGTTATCGCTTGCGCAGAATAGGGCGCGCCTTTGACCACCTTGCCGCCAAAGCTCATTTCGTTAGCAATGAACACAAAATCACCAGGCAATCCCGGCGGGGGCGGGCCTTCAGGGCCCTGCATTTCTCTTTCCACTTCAAAAACGACATCGCGATCAGGCACGGCTTGTCGCTCCATCGACCTCTCCCGCTCGATGCGCTCGCGATCAGGCGCCGACTGTTTTTGCTGAGCGAACGACAAGGTCGTGCTGATACCTACCGAAACGATTAACACGATTACGCCGATTCCTAATTCTCTTTTCATAACTCTCTTCCTTTCACTGGACTAGCTGCCCGGTTTCCCTGGCTCATGAACTTATTCAACACTACTGCACGAAACGTATCGCGCGAGCTAAACCGTCCGCGCCTAACAAAACGTCCGCTTTCACTCTCTCCCCATAACGGTCCATATTCACCGGCAAGCCCATATTCAACATTGCCGAGCGCGACAACTCAACCCGCACGAGCTGTCCACCGTCCTGAAGGTTGATCGGGCCGCCATAGCCAAGCGGCATAAAATGAGTAGCAACTTCGCGATTTGTGTCGCTGATAATTGCGGCTGGAGTCGGGGCCAGAACCTGACGGCTTGTATTGCTAGCAGTAGTCAACGAACGCGCCTGCCGGTGAGGATTTGTTCGCCTGACGGCCCCCGGCAACTCCCTATCCGGTTTTGTCGGCGAGTTGGTTGTGCCAACATTAACGGTAGACGGCGAGGCTTTTGGAGAAGTTTGGACTACTGCGTTTTCCGACCCGCCAGTTCCAGGCTGCGACTGTCGAACCGCATACCGACGTAGGCCGGCGATTCCCGTCACGATCAAGAGAACCGCGGCAGCGGCCATGATCCAGCGGCTCCGGCGACCTCTGATCTCTGACCTCCGACTTCTGACTTCTGATCTCTGGCGATTCATCGCGCGCGCCGGCGAAGAAACCGGCACAGCAAATGTTTGCCGGAAAGTCTTTAGCAAGTGCTCTTCGACACGGGTTGGAACTGTCAGCGACTTCATATCTCTCGCCATCTCCTGGAAGCAGCGAGTCAGCGCGCGCTCATCCTGCAATCGCCGGGCACACGCGGCGCATTCGTCCAGATGGACGAGGGCGCGTTCGCGCAGGTCCGCTTGCATTTGGACAGGGTGTTGATCGCGCGCCAATTCGCTGACGATCCCTTCAAAGCTTTGACAGTTCATGCAAAACACCTCGCCGATTTCGTTGTGGCCGCAGCCGTCTCTTCTTCGTAGGTGGGCCGCAATTTTTCAATCAAGAGCGCGCGGCCACGATGCAGACGCGAGCGAACTGTACCAATAGCACAATTCAGTATCTCTGCCGCTTCCGCATAACTCATCTCCTCCAGGTCGCAAAGCACCACAACTTCCCGATATCTCTCTGGCAGGACCAGCACGGCTTCTCTAACCAACTCGATCGTTTCCGTACGCGATAGTTCGTCCAGTGGGCCGGCATTCGTCAGTGCGGCGTGCTTTACATCGCTTTCCGAGTTTTCTTCGATAGCAACGTAAAACCGTTCTCGCCGCAGCCGTCGCAAGACATGATTTCGTGCAACTCCCATGAGAAAGGCGTTCAACGAGCCCCGTGCAGGATCGAACGTGTGGCCCTCGTGGATCAGGACCATGAAGACCTCCTGCGTGACGTCTTCGGCAACTGCCTGCGACCCGCACATTTGGAAGGCAAAGCGATAGATACCTCGCTGGCGCCGCCGGTACAACGCAGCAAACGCTTCCTCATCCCCAGCCAGCATCGACTGAAGTAGTTCGCTGTCAGAAGGCTGGGTTTGTGTTTTCATCCCTCAATCGTCTGCTGCGTTCACTATTAATTCGCACCAGGGAATGAAAAGGTTCCAGAATTACCAGGGTGGCTTTGCCTTGTCGTTGTGTTACGACAAATTAGAGGAGACTCTGAACGAGTTAATTCGGGCTTGCTTTCCCAAACCCGCGCAGCGGGTGGAAGCCGCGCTTCGCGGGCTACCTTATGAATTTCTTGCGGAATTCCGGCGAGCGCCGGCGCAGGTCGAGCCAATCGGAGAAAAGCTCCGGAGCCTGCAGCCAAATGGTTAGCCACTGCGAAACCTCCTTCGCCTCTTCCCGTTGAGCGGCATCTATGATCTTGCTTCGCGCCCGCAGTAGCGAATCTTTCCGGACGCCGGTTACGGCATTCCGCAATTCGGTTAGCCCATTTGTGTCCGCGTTGGACTGAAGTGCGAGTCGCTTTTCTTCAAGCTGCACCATTGACTCAAAAGCGGTCGACAAACTGGCGAAATCTAGATGCGCCGGCAGAGTCCGCTTGTCCACGTTTTGTTTTCGCCATGCCAGATCGCAATCGAAGACTTCAGGGTGCCGCAAGACTGCGCCTTCGTCAGCAACTGCCCGCGCGATCGAAGCCGGACTCTCCAATGCCCCTTCGCCAAACTTTTCGCGAAGTGCGCGTTGTATTTGCTCGAGCTCGCGGGCTCCCACTGACTCACAATCGAGATCTTCCCAAACCTCGATGATCAGATCTCGCCTCGTACGTGCGCTCCAACTCTTTCCACTCATTTGAAATTCGACTGAACCGCGGAATACCCCTGATTGGCCGATTACTCCGCTACTGGGGTACACTCGGCTTCAGAAGCATGACTCATAAGACCTCAGGCAACACTGCTGCTCTGGTCCTTTCCCCGAACAGTCCCATTGTTCTCTGTATTCGTGGTCATTATCGCCTTCGCGGTTGCCCTGGCCCAACAGCCGAGTAGAACAATCGCTAAGATCGAAATCGAGGTCGCGCGCGATTATCTGCTGAAGAAGTCGTTGCCACCAGTGGACTGAAGACGGGAGCGCCATTTTCTGTCGAGGATCTTGACGCTGCCGGGCAAAGGCTTGTCGACAGTGGGTCGTTCGCAAAAGGTCGGTTATCGCACCAACACGAAAGGCAACCTGGTGACGATAGTCTTCCAGGTCGAGGAAGCTAAAAGCGGTCAGTCCCCCGTGGTCTTCGATAACTTCGTCTGGTTTACAAACGATGAGTTGGTTGCCGCGATAAAACGAGCAGTGCCTTCGTTCAATGGGCTGGCGCCTGACTCAGGAAAGATGACCGAACAGATCAGTCACGCATTGCAGAGTCTGCTTAAGGAACATCAGATCGAGGGCACGTAGTATACGCGCCTTGGCAAAGACTGTCCTCAGGGGCAAAGCAGAGAACAGTAGAGAATGACCACTTTAAACGGTTGCCGGTTAGGTTGTCGGTTATGTTGGGCATATAGCTCGCCGCGTTTAAGTGACGGTGCTAACAAGGTGCCTATTCCGAAACTGCTTGACTAGCCTCACAAGCTTCCCTACTTGATTCTCCGTTTATCTGTATAATGATCCCGTAGCTTCCCTCTCGTCATCAATAGGGCCGGCAGCCTGCTTGCCCGGGGGTTTTCGAAACATGCTTCCCGACGCCGAAGTAGTAACAGCTGAACAGGAAAAGCCCAGGTTAACAGGCGCTGGAGCACGTGCGTTCCTCTCGCGCGTCGCCCGCACGTTCGCGGGAAACCGCTTCAGACCTCATAGACTCTTTCACAACGGCCATGCGCAAACGATGGCTGCCTATCTCTGGCCGCGGCGATTTCGGTTTGCTTCCGAAAGAGATCAGGAGCGTTTGTTTGAAGTGGCGCCGGGCGTGAAGGTTCTGGCACACTGCCGCTGGCAAACTAACGTAGGCGATTTTCCAACAATTGTTGTCTGGCACGGGATTGAGGGTTCCACCTCTTCAAATTATATGCAGGCAATGGCGGAGAAAGGTTTCCGCGCCGGCTTCAGTATTATCAGAGTAAATTTGCGTAACTGTGGCGGCACTGAACACCTCACCCCAACCTTATACCACGGTGGTTTGAGCGAGGATCTGGATGCAGTCGTTAAGGAGTTAATTGATAAGGATCACATCTCGAGAATGTTGGTGGTCGGTTTCTCACTGGGCGGAAATCTTGTGCTTAAACTCGCCGGCGAATACCGCGACAATCCCCCGTCTGAAATTCTCGGGGTTTGCGCTGTTTCACCATCTGTTGATTTGATTGCCGCCGCAGAACTGATTCGGAAGCGTTCAAACTGGATTTACCAGCAAGACTTCGTGCGCCGGCTAAAACAAAGAATTCGGACGAAAAACAAGTTGTTTCCGGAGCTATACAACATCAGCGGGTTGCGACAGGTGCGCACGCTCAGGCAGTTTGACGAGCGCTTCACTGCTCCTGCCCACGGCTTTGCCGGTGCCGATGACTACTACTATCGTTCCAGCGCGCTGCGAGTCACCGCTCAAATTCGCATACCTACTTTGATAATTCACGCTGAAGACGATCCATTTATTCCCTTCGCACCCTTGCGCGACCAGGCAATAGTAAACAATCCCTACATCCTGGTATTGGCACCGCAGCAGGGCGGACACGTAGCTTTCGTATCGGCTAACCCTCGAGACAACGGAGATCGCTTCTGGGCCGAAAACCGTGTAATCGAATTCTGCAAACTGGCAAATGAGATTTCGCAGGACTCTACCGTCAACCCTAACGGAAGGGCTGCCGGCTCGCTTAAGGAGACTTGAAGGAGTCAATTCTCAGATTCTTCTGGTACTGACTTGGGCAATACTCTTGTCGCATTGAAAAACCGAGACGAAGCCGAGCTTTGGTATCGGAGAGGTTTGGATTTAGGGAATGAACTACAGGACCAACATGCTTTTTAAGCCACTCCCCACGCTCACTTCTCAATTTTCTTAATCAAGCGAAGGGCGTGGTTGCGGGCGATGAGCGGTAGGTGCTCATCGGTCGAGATGTCTTTTAGTAGTGGCACCAGTTGCTGCGGATCAGACAAACCGTTGCGCTTCAGTTGCAGCTCGAATTCTTCCATCAACTTCGGCCCGTTCAACGGCTGACTTTCGCGCGCGACGGAAATGTCGAACACCAGAATGGCCTGGTCTGCGACGCGGCGATATTCGTTGGCTAACGCGAACGCGTCTTTATTGTTGGTCCAGTTGAATTCAGCAGTTCGCTTGCGCGAGTCGCGCTCCATTCTCAGGCGCATCGTGCCGAGGTGAGCAAACTGCCGCTCTGATTGGTAGTTTTCGTCCGAGTCGAGAAAGCGGAGTGCCTGCCACAACCCGGAGATGCGCAGCGAGGCCGCCGGCGAGAGCTCCACCGGCTCTTCATAAACCACTTCGTCATGAAGTCGCTGAAACTTTATTGCGCCACGGCCGTTAGCGTCGTGTTCGATTACGATGTGACGGACATAAAACTCTGGCTGCGTGAATTCGTACGAGAAACGCGCCGAATCATTCTCAATCTTCTTCAGCGGCGCGGGGGTAGCAGCGGGAACGGCGGCCTCAGGGCGGGTGTTATGTTTTATTCCGGAAGATTCCTGTGCAGCACCAAAAACCGCCGCGCTCAAAACAACGAACGCGGCGGGGAGAAATTTTAGATGTTTGAAAACTCGATAGGCCATCCCAATGCTTGCGCTGGTCATTCTAGCGAAAGAAGCGAGATAAGCAAATGGTGGATAAGCCCCAGAAGGAGGAAATCAGCCAATGATGACCCGCGGTCCTGTCTGTCAGTACCCGTCTGCGGTACCAAGTGGGTCATTGGGAGAAGCTACCCCCCGCTACGCAGACGGTACTGGCTACTCAAACCTTACTGAAACAAGCTTCGAAACGCCGACTTCCTGCATCGTCACGCCATAGAGTGCCCGAGCCATCTCCATCGTCCGCTTGTTATGAGTAATAACGATGAACTGCGTGTCCGCCGACATCTGCGCGACCTTGTCAGTGAATCGTCCCACGTTGGCTTCGTCAAGCGGCGCGTCGACTTCGTCGAGCAAACAGAACGGTGAAGGCCGGTAATGAAAGATTCCCAGAACCAATGCCAGCGCCGCCATCGCCTTCTCGCCGCCGGAAAGCAAGAGCACGTTTTGCAGCCTCTTCCCGGGCGGCTGGGCAATCACGTCAATGCCGGATTCGAGCACATCGTCAGCCTCAATCAAACTCATCTCGCCCTTGCCACCACCGAAAAGCTCCTGGAAGAGTTCGCTGAAGTTTTTGTTAATCTGCTCGAAAGCGTGCCGAAATCTTTCGCGCGAGCGGCGCTTGATTTCGCGCAACGCTTCCTCCGTTGAAGAAATACTGTCGACGATATCCCGACGCTGCGTGGTCAGGAACAACAAGCGCGCCTCGTTTTCGGCCAGCTCTTCGAGGGCCATCATGTTGACCCCACCAAAACCTTCAATCCGCGCCCGCAACTCTTCTACCCGAGCCTGAGCTGCTTCAAGATCAAACTCATCATCGATTGGCTGCTGTCGCGCCAAATCTTCCAGCGACTGATTCAGCTCAGCCGCACAGTTCTCACGAACAAACGTTAGCCGGGCCTGCGCTTCGGCGCGTTGCACTTCAATGCCGGCACGCAGATCGCGCACCTCGGCGGCATGGCGGTTGAGATCGGACAGTTGCGCGGCTAGAGCATCGGCTTGTTGGCGCGCTTCCTCCAGGCGAGCACTGAGGCCTGCTATCTCCCGTTCTTCTTTTTCGCGCTCTTCCACCACCGTGCTGGCCTGGTATTCCAGATTTGCGATTGACTCACGGAGCGCTACGATGCGCTCGGTCATTTCCACCAACTCCAAACGATGCCGTTCAACTCTGGCTGCAAGGTCTGCGTATTCCGCTTCCATGCGACGCAATTCAGCGGCAGTGCCCCGTCTTCGCTCGGTGGCCGCCGCCGCCGCCGCTCGTTGACCACCCAATCCTTCACTTTCACTCTCTGCGGCCCGACGCGCTTCGGCGAGGTGCGCCGTAGCCGTAGTCACGGCGGTAGTGGTGGCCACCCGGGCGGACTCGGCTTCGGCAGCATCAATAATCGCCGTCGAGCGACGCCTTTCAACCTCACCTCGTTCCAGTTCAACTCTTGCCGCATCGTCGGCAACTACACGCAGGTGGCGTTCAGCACGTTCGATCTCATTCGCAAGTCCGGTCGCGGTTAACTCGCGCGCCATTGCCTCTCGTTCTTCGCGGCCGATCGCCTCATTTAAGATCACTACGGCATCTTCAAGTCCAACCAGATTTGCTCGCGCTTTCCTGGCTAGTTCTTCAGCGGAGTCGCACTCAGCGCTCAGGACTTCCGCGCGCGCTTCAAGCTCTCGCAATTCTCGTTTGAAGGTGAGCAGGCCCGCCCCTTCTTCCAGCGCCCGAGCATCTCCGGCGCTCACAAACTGCCCGCTCGCTACCCAATCGCCGTTTAGCGTTACAAAAACTTCGCCCGTCGCCAGCGACTTCGTCATCGCGTCGTCAAGGTTAGCGGCAAGTCGGGCATTCATCTTCTCGGGCAGGGTGCGATTAAGGACGGATAGAAGCTCGCGCGGCGCTCCCAGCAGATCGGCAAGCTTCAAGTCCTCGGCTATTGCTTCGTTTGCAAAAGATATCGATAGAGCAGGACGTTCCTCGACGTCGCACGCCAGGGCGTTTATCTCTTCACTTCCGCCGTGAAGCCCGGCCACCAAAAAACTAGCGCGCCCGCCATTGTTTTCCCGCAACCACTGCGCGGCGCGAGCAGCATCATCCGGTGTGGGAACAACGATCGACTGCAAAGAGGAGCCAAAGACACCCTCTACCGCGCGTTCCCATTTGGCTTCAACATTAAGCGCATCGGCGAGCGTGCCAATAAAATGAAAGTCGCGCGGCGCGCTGTCCTCAGAAAAAAGCAACTGCACGGCTGATGAATAGTAGGCGCGTCGCTCGTCAAGTTCTTGCAAACTTTCGAGACGGTGTTTCGTTCTCGAATACTCATCACGGAGGCGAGTCAGCTCAGCCTCAGTGTCGCTCACGGACTCATGACCTTGCACAACAGCATCAACGCCGCGCTCGCGTTCCGCATGCAGAGTGGTGATATGCTCTCTTGCGGCATTGATTTCAATGTTGAACGCATCAGCTTCCGCCTGGCGTTCCGCATGCTGCGCCGCGGCACGTTCGCCTTCGCGTGCCAAACCTTCTGCCTGAACACCAAGACGTTCAAGCGTACCCTCGAGCTGTCGTGCAATTTCGCGTAGTCGCTCAGCGACGGCAGTGTGCTTGAGCAAATCCGCTCGGGCACTCTCGATCTCAGCTTCGGCTTTCGCGGCTATCGCAAGCTTCTCAGCATAGGATTCTTCTGCTGTTCGTAAACTGGCGACACTATGGTCGGCTTCCGTTCTAAGTCTGGCTTCGTCCTGGTGGAGCCGTTTACATTCCGCCTCGACAAGGCCTAAGCGTTCTGAAAGGGCGTCGATTTCCGCACCTACTTCGCTCTTTCTTTTCTCGAGGGAGATAACCTGCTCTTCCTGATAGGCGCGTTCGCGCGCCTGGCGGTCGCGACGAAGAACAGCCTCGGCGGCAGCTGCCCGCGTTGCGGCCAGGTCGTCTTCAGTTTTGCGCGCCTCGTGGGTCGCACCGCGAGCGGCTTCTTCCTGTCGCCCTAACTCTTCCGCGACGCTCCGTTCCATGGCGCTGGCTTCCTGCAGCTTTGTCTGTGTTTCATCGAGCAGCCTCGTGAGCTTTCGATCCTCGGCAACGAACACATGGCGCAATAGCTCGCGCAACTCTTCGCGAATGACGCCATACCGGCGCGCTTTCGCAGCCTGGCGTCTCAAGCTGTTTACCTGACGGTCTATCTCGGAGATGATGTCGGAGATTCGGGAGAGATTAGTGCGCGCGGACTCGAGCCGGGCTTCCGCGGCCCGCTGGCGCACGCGAAACTTTGTGATGCCCGCCGCCTCCTCAATGATCGTGCGACGATCCATCGGCTTGGCGGAAAGAATCTGACCAATACGACCTTGCTCGATGATGGCGTAGTGCCCCCCGGCTAAACCGGTTCCCGAGAAGAGATCCTGAATGTCGCGCAGGCGGCAGGACCGGTCGTTCAAAAGGTATTCGCTCTCGCCCGAGCGATAAAGACGGCGCGTTACCGACACCGCCTCACCAGGGGCAAACTCCAACGCCAGATTTCTTCGACGCCAATGTCGCTTGTGTTGAACTTTTGTTGCGCCGCCCGTCGCGGCTTCCGGATCTTCAACGCCGATTTCAGGAGCAACTCCCGGAGTCACTGGCGATTCCGAGGCACTTGTTTCAGAGGCAACCGCTTGAGTATCCGACTCCTGGTTTGGCGCCGTCTCAACCGGAATAACCGCGTCAATGTCTACAAGTTGTTCATCAATTTGTTCGAGGGTCGAGTCGATGTCCTCAATGTCAGGCTCGTGCTCAATAACCTCGTCGCGGACCATATGCATGACGACTTCAGCCATGCCGCTGGCCGGGCGGTTCCGCGAGCCCTGAAAGATAACGTCCTGCATGGCGCCGCCGCGCAGGTGCTTCACTCGTTGTTCGCCCAAAACCCAGGCAATAGCATCCGCGACATTGCTTTTGCCGCAGCCATTTGGCCCGACAATGGCGGTAATTCCTTCACCTGTGAAGAGAATTTCAGTGTAGTCCGCGAAGGATTTGAAACCGGTAATCTCGAGGCGTTTCAGTTTGAACATGCGAGAAATCGTCTGTTATTGCCTAAGCTAGCACCTAGAATACCGAATTCGGGAAGGCAGTGCACGGGCGTGCCAATATAAGTGGGGTTTGCTTAGAATGTCAACTAAAACCTGAGGTGACAGAACTTTAATGAAGCAGTCAGCAAACTTAACCGCCTGCGCTTAAGGCTGACCAAGCAGAGCACACCCTTCCCCGGTGGGGTTCTGCTAGGGTGCCGGGGATGCTTTGTGGCCCAATATGTAATCAATTCCCTTGCGAATTCCCGCTGGATTAGTTACTTCCGGCCGCAGTTGGCGGCCGTCCAGGAGTATCGTAGGAGTGCCAGTAATTCCCAGCTCGGCCGCCGCGTCCTGATCGGCCGCAATTCGCAATTTCACCTGCTCGCCGTCCATATCACGAACAAAGCGTTCAGAATCCAGACCAAGGTCAGCGGCAAACTTAAGGAAGATGGTTCTCGGGTTGATATCGTCTCTCCATAAGTCCTGATTCTCATACAAGAGGTCATGCATCTCCCAAAAGCGGTTCTGCACCCGGGCCGCCTCGGCAGCCTGTGCAGCTGCAAGCGCGTTCCGATGAATGGTAGTCAGCGGCAGATTGCGGAAAACAAGATTGAGGTTCGGGCCAAACTCCTGTTTTAGCCTTTTAAGCGTGGGATGAAGCTCGCCGCAAGGCGGACACTGGTAGTCGCCAAACTCTTCGAGAGTCACGACGGCATCCGCGGGAGGCTTGCGCTGCGGTTCCGCGCTTGGCTGGGAAACTGTAGAAGGGTCGTTGTTCCCATCCGACCGTAAAAGGAGAAACCCGCCGACGGTTCCGGCTACAAGCACGATCGCGATGATTAAGAAGGGACGATACTTCTGCATTGGTCAGTCAACGCGCGCCGGTCGCCGGGGTTGCAGGGCGTCATTCTTGGCGATCATTGGACGACGTAATCTAACACAACATGCTGATGGGCAGCACCGAGCCATATCTTCCTGGCTGGTGAACTGACGCGCGGAAGACAACGTGAAGTTCTTGCCTTCGCACCCCTTTTATTCAGTTGGTTCGCTTTCCCGCGCAACCCGATGCGCAGATCAAGACAGAGTTGCACCCGGCGACGCCGATCATGCCTATCGAACCAACTCGCGTCGCGCGTAGAGAAGCAAATCCACGCCCGGTCGCAAGGGGAAATTACCCGGCGTATTGAAACCTGAGTGTACCTGCTGATAGCGGTCACCGAAAGTAGCTTGCACTTCTTCGGCCTGATCCTGCCTGGCAATAATTATAGGTTCAGTAGAGGGGGTCATGTGGCCGTAATAGCCCACTCGCTTGTAGTCGCGCAGGTACCAAGGTAAGGGCCAGTACTCTGGCGAGACTATCGTTATGCCGGCTTCTGCTCCCTGATGCGTGCGTTGGCCCAACTGATTGATCTCGTCTACCAGCTTTAACGTTTCCCTGCGAGTGTGGGCATAAACATAGACGTAGTATTGATCGTCGTTGTCGTAGTTTACGAAGTTAAGGTCGATTGTTTGATAGCCTGGAATGAATGTCTTCCAGTTAATTTTCTTTTGTTCGAAGGCCCGGATCACCCCGGGCAGCGGGCTTGTCGCCACCAGCAGGATGCCGGCAAGAACTAACCAGCGCGTGCGCTTGCTTACTTCCCATTTGCCTAGCTCTTCATAGAGCCATTCGATCGCGACGCCGCTAGTAAGGGCCAACGGGACGATAAAATTCAGAATCAACCAGGGCGTCTTATATGCGATCAACGAGTACGCGGCCATAAGCCCGAAAGCCCACAGCGCCGAGAAGAGCGCAAACGATTTCGCGGTTTTCAAAACCACTAGCATCGCACCTATCGCGCCGAGTGTTAGGAGAGGCGACTCCTGAAGCAGCAACCACCAAACATAGGTCGCCAATGGATGAACATGAGCTTCCTTGCCCGTCTTCGTCCAAAACTGAAACGTTTTCAGCGAGTCGTAAACACCCTGCGGATAGTTCGTGAAAAACGACGAATAGAAAAGAACATTCACTGCGATGAAGACGACGAAAGCGATTACCAGCCAGACTGCCAACGTGGTTGGGCCACCGACCCGCCCAAGGAAGTCGCGCGTGTCTTCGTCACCTCCCGAACCGCTGACCCGATTCCTTTTTCTCCCTCTGCGGCTGCCGCTTACCGAGCGTTTTTCGAGCCAGCCATAGACTCGAGTGAGTACAAGGGCGATCACCAGCACCGCAGCAGAGATCACGGCCGTCTCTTTGGTGGCAAAAAGTAGTGCCACCGATAGTGTCGCCAGTATCAAATAAACAGGACTCGGGTCCTTGTAATACTTCAGCGAGGCAACAACGATTCCCAGCGTGAAGAAAACAAATAGCGTCTCATGAATGAAATAGCGAGAGAGGTAAACCGCGCCCGGCGAGATGGCTAACAGCAAGGCAGCGCTAAGCGTAGCGATCGTGCCCAGATTTCGCCGCAGAGTCAGGACGAGACCAACCGTCGCGATGCCGAAGAAAGCCGGAATGCACCTGATCGCAACCGTCGTGAGTCCGTACTTGTCTTGTGCGCCAGGACCAAACAGTAATCTTAGAATCCAGGGGAAAACGGCCGCGAAGTAGTAGAGCGTTGGGCCATGGTAGTTCGCCGGATCGTAACGGTACGCTCCTTCTCTTACAAGCCTGACCAGAAAGTTTCCATTCACACCCTCATCATGATGAAGCGGAACCAGGTTGAGATCGTAAAGACGAAGAAAGGCAGCGATGAGGAGTATCACCGCGCCGGCGATCAACCACGTGCGTTCGGAGATCTCAACTCCAGCGGCTGCTTCGATCGGTTGCACAGCAGCACGTCCTGAGTAACCAAGCACCTTCTCCCGTTCAGCTCGCCGCTTACGGTTGCGTGATTTTGTAGAGGCGGAGTGCACCTACTTCTCCCTCAATTTCAAATTTTGAGAAAAACTGTTCGTTCACATTCATGATATTGCGTTCAAGTGGGCTAACTACGACATAGTCAACGCCATATTTACGGAGAATCGCAGCGGCGTCCGGGGCGCCCGCATAAACTCTCCTAATCTCGGATTCACGCGGGGCAAACTCAAGCCCGTGTGTCCAAACATGTCCGGGATAACCCATGAGTGATCTTCTGCCTGTCAAAAACACCGGATGATTATGAACCGGGGCATGGATGACCATTGCTCTTGGTGCAGTCTTTTGCTTTATCAACTCGGCAAACTTGATTCCCTCAGCATTGAATACTTCGTACCTGCTTGAGCGCAACACTATGGCCGAAACATCCAGGGCCCCAGCCAGGGTTACGCAGACGAATAGAGTCAGCGCGATCGCTCTCTTCAACCCACCCTGCCGCCAGAGCCGCGCAAGCAAAAGGGCCACCAACGGCGCTGATGCGAGCCACCAGTAGAACAGTACCTTTATGTTATCCCAAATCCACGGCGCCAACTTCAGCACGTTAGGAATGATGAAGCAGAGTGTAAACGGCAAAAAGAAGATGAGTAGTCGGCGAGAAACAAGTGGTCCATTTTTTGTGCGCCAGAGTATTGCGGCAACGGTGAGTGGGATGAAGAGTCCAGTGTTCTTAAACCAGAACCAGACGGCATTTTCCTGGCCGTGGTCCCAGCCGAACTGCCAATCAAAGAATTTGCTCGCGTCTACCGCACTATTATGCGTGGACCACCACAACTGCGGCAGCGCGACAACCAAGGCCGCAATAAAGAAGGTGGCCCAGGGACGTCGATGAGCTGGTGGCAACAGTCGCCAAAGACTAAAAACCAAACCCAACGTAATTACTAACAAACTTAACATAATGACTATGGCCGAAGTCGGTGTCCGAAATGCATAGGCCAAGCCAATTAAGACCATAAAGAGCAGAGCAGCAATGCCGAGAGCGGCCCAGGCGCGCCAGTAGGGAACGAACACCAAACAGGCCCCGACAACTATCACAACTACGAAAGTGTGCGCATGGACCAGGGGAAGCAAACCGGCAACAACACCGGCGGCCATCATCCTGC
>Ga0137407_10001580_pt1 | contig 14852 bp, 9 predicted proteins | sample CZOMad2_2_16fung_FD_108410 | JGI IMG/M metagenome (GOLD analysis project Ga0137407, IMG submission 108410) | Vadose zone soil fungal communities from Angelo Coast Range Reserve, California, USA - CZOMad2_2_16fungal (Illumina Assembly) | ecosystem: Environmental > Terrestrial > Soil > Vadose zone...
GGAATTTTACAATTTCAATCAGCGGAACCAATATCCCCTCCGGATCACAGAATTATGTTGTAGCCTACCAAATCATCAATCCTTCCATAACAATAGAATATCCTTTCGGGAATGAAACATGGGTGCCGGCTGATATTGAGAATATTCGCTGGAGCGCTTATGATAATAGTTCAAACTCTTTTACGATTGAGTATTCTGCTGATAATGGCGCTTCATGGAATCTCATTAATAATAATGTGAGCGCAGCGAGCCGCTCTTATCCATGGACAGTTCCCGCCATAGCAACCAATAATTCGCTGATACGCGTAACCCGGAATGGTGGCGGTGTAAGTGACGTGAGTGATTACGATTTCACGATCCTCGGTCAACCATCCATCACCGTTACCAAGCCATGCAGTGGTTATGCACAAATTGACTGGACCGCGATTCCATCCGCTACTCAATATGAGATCATGATGCTGAAAGGAGACAGCATGCAAACGATAGCAACGACTGCTTTAACAACCTACTTACTGCCTGGTTTGAATAAGGATAGCAGTTACTGGCTAAGCGTGCGTGCGATTAACAATACAAATCCCGGTCGTCGCTCACTTGCTGGAAATATTACACCAAATAGCGGCTCCTGTTCCTTAGCCGCTTTCAACAATGATTTTACAATTGATTCACTCATTGCACCTGTTACGGGAAGAATATTTACTTCATCTCAATTAGGAAATACTGCAATGCAGCTTGAACTTAAAAATTTAGGCAGCGTCGGATCAGCCGGCTCTTTCAATATATCATACCAGGTAAATAACGGAACGATCATTACGGAAACAAGTGCTGTACCAATTGCGGGTGGCGCAACTTATAATTATACTTTTTCAAATGCAAATAGTTATGATTTCTCAGCACCCGGGATTTATAATATTAAAATCTGGGTTGACTATCCGGGTGATCCGCAGTTAATCAACGATACGCTGATAAAAACCGTTAAGCATCTGCAAAATGATCCGCTGGTTTTAAATCCTGTTTATACAGAAGGATTTGAAAGCGCAACGGCTCAATCTTACAACAATAAGACGATAGGTTTCGAAGGATTGGATCGTTTTGATTTTTATAATAACAATGCAAATGGAAGAGCCAGAACATTTGTCAATACCGGATTTTCAAAAACAGGAAACAGGTGTGCCACACTTGACCAGATACGCAACAATGGAACTTATTCTGTGGATAGCCTGACCGGCACTTTTAATTTATCGGCTTATGCACCGACCGATCATATCTGGCTGGATTTTTATTATAAAAATCATGGTATAGATTTTAATGTCCCGGGCAACAGGGTTTGGATAAGAGGCAATGACCAGGATGCATGGATAACTGTGGATACCTTGTCTTCAAGTATCAATGATATCGGCATTTATAAGGCCTCAAAGAATATTGACGTTACCGGAATCCTGACAAATGCAATACCCGCTCAGGTTATCAGCAGCAGTTTCCAGGTTAAATTCGGAGAGCAGGGAATCACTTCTGCAAATTCGGTTATACCTGATAGTAACCTGGATGATGGTTATTCTTTTGACGATATCACAATAACCAAATCGGATAATGATGCCGGTATGATAGCACTCGTGCAACCGGCTCTCTCAAATATATGCAGTCTCTCCAATGCAGAAACCATCAGTGTGCAGGTGAAAAACTATACCAATGTCAGCCTGACCAATGTGCCTGTTACTTATGTTGTCAATAATGATACGGTTACAGAGATCGTTCCTTTGATTCTTCCCAATCAAACAATAAATTATATTTTTTCTCAGAAAGCTGATCTGTCGGCTTACCTGGGTTATAGCCTGCGGATATGGGTTAGTAATCCTGCGGATACTTACAGGAAAAATGACAGCTTGCCCAATATCAATTTTCAAACCACGCCGCTGATCAGCACATATCCCTACCTTGAAGGTTTTGAAAATACTAACGGTGATTGGTATTCGCAGGGAGTAAACAATGACTGGCAATGGGGAACTCCTTCGAAAAAAATCATCGGCAGAGCAGCTAATGGTGTCAAGGCGTGGGTTACCAACCTGGCCGCGAACTATGATAACAATCAATTATCATATTTATATTCTCCATGCTTCGACTTAAGCAGCCTTAACAATCCGGTCTTATCATTCAGCCATATTTTCCAGATGGAAGATAATTGTGATTGTGATTATCACTGGGTGGAATATAGTACCGACGATTCTGTATGGACCAAACTCGGAGCCGCAGGAAGTGGCACCAACTGGTACGACAATAGCCTGAAACAGGCATGGCAATTATCAGATACCATCTGGCATGTCTCCAGCATTGATATCCCTGTAAAAGTCAGTAAAGTGCGATTCAGGTTTGTTATGTCCAGTGATCCTGCTGCCAATTTTGAAGGAGTGAGCGTTGATGATATACATATTTTCGATAAAGCACCTATTTATGATAGCACTAATATAAATGGAGGGCTTTCTCAAAATGTTGGAGGAAATAACTGGGTTGATTTCGATATTGCTGGAAAAAGAATTGCTTCCATCAATCCGAACGGCCAGCAGTTGGGCAACACCAGTGTAAAATTATTTATAGATAGCGGAGCAATCCGTGATACGACCAATCAATATTATCTTGGCAGAAATATCGTCATACAACCAGCAAATGTGCCCACAGGAAATGTTTCCTTAAGATTTTATTTCCTCGATTCGGAAGTGAATAAATTAATCGCAGCAACAGGATGCATCAACTGCACTTCGATTCATGATGCTTACCTGTCCGGCGTTACACAATATAGCAGTGCGATGAAAACCGAGGAAGACAGTACGCTAAGCAACAATATCAATGGCAACTATATTTTCCTGAAACCTCAGCAGGATGTCAGTATTATTCCCTACGACAACGGATATTATGCAGAATACCAGGTAAACAGTTTTTCAGAATTCTGGATCAATGGCGGAGGTACAAAACAGGACAGACCGCTTGGCGCAATTTTACAATCTTTTACAGCAACAAAAGTTGATATAAAGGCATTGCTGGAGTGGACGACAATCGAGGAAAAAAATACCGTCACTTTCATCATTCAGAAAAGCAGCGACAGTACGAATTTCTCCGATATCGGTACAGTAACAGCAAAAGGAAATACAGATTCATTGACCGACTACCAGTTCACAGATAAAATTTTATGGAATGGAAATAATTACTACAGGTTAAAAATAGTATACGCCGATGGCCATTTTATTTATTCGCCTGTAAGATTGATTTTGTTTAATCCAGACGGCTTTATTGTTTCTATCTATCCCAACCCGGTTAAGGATAACCTGTTTATAAATACTTCTGTAAATTGTAATCAGATCGTTTTGTTTGATGTTTCCGGCAGGCTTGTAAAATCGATCCATACATTTGGATTTCAAAATACACTGCCTGTACTAAATCTTGCGAAAGGAGTTTATTTTATCATCGTGAAAACCGATGCTGGTAAAAAAACGGAAAAGATTGTAGTGAGATGATTTTAATTCAATTGACATATTAATGTGTGCAGCACTCATTCAACTATCCGGAACTCGTTGAGGTGTCAAATAAACCGACTATTTTTTTTTCTTATTAAAAGATTCCGGTAATCCAGTTTTTTGAAGCAGTTTCAAAGACATTTCTCTTTTTTTGACAAAGTAAGGATCATTAGTATAATCCTTCATGGTTTTATCAATTACAGCTCTCGCTTTTCTAGTCGGATTCTTTTTTGTTGTAGTTGCCACAATAAAAATATTTATGTTTTTAAAATTACAATATTATCTTCTTTTAAGCAAGAAAGCATTGTAATTAACTCCTTGTTTAAAAGGTTGCCAGGTATCGTTTATATAGCCTTGTATTTCAAAAAATTGGTTTATTTCATCCCATACCCTGGCAATACCCATTTGGTATAACCTGGTTCGGGATAAAGTACTACCTGTCGCGATAAGAACGGCGTAAGGATGTTCCTTCATAAATTCGATAACAGTTGCTGCAACAGTAGCCAATACTTTATCACGATCTGCATTGTTAGAAGTAGAAAAGTCATTGATGTGATGATTGTCTTCATCCCAATCACCAAAGGCCAGGTTAAATACCTCTGCTCCCAACTCCGGAAAGCGATAATATTCCACCACTTTCTTTATGTTTCCTTTTGGCCCTTCACTGTAAAATTCATAATAATGGCTTTCAGGATGTTTTGTAAATGGATATGTTTCAAGCTGCATACTTCCTGGCAATGTTCATTATTGGGGTCAATTTTCTTTTCGTGCAGAAATGCCCGTACATGATCTTAAAGACATTATTTATATTTAAGAATTTTTATTTTCTGGTTATCGCAAGTTTAACGGTCATGGTAAAGCAAAATACCAGAAAGAGGAGATTCAAAGATGGGTGAAATCACGCAAAGTGTGAGGTTAAAATCTGTATGAGCCCAACGGTTGTGGTATCGGAAATTTGCGCCTTCAGGTTGTGGCGTTTATCCATCGCTGTATGAATGCATTAACCGTCCCGCTTCTGTTCATAATCCATTGAAATGACAAAATACCTACAGTGCCACATGTAATTCCAGCAAGTACATCCAGCACATAATGATGACTCGTATATATTGCGGAAAACCATATCCCGACCATAATAATGGCAAATAAAAAATTAATTGCCTTCATTCTTTTTTTGATCCCAAAATACAAAACAATTAACGGGTAAGATGCGTGTAATGAAGGCATCGCTGCAAAAATATTTGAGCTTTTGGCATAAATTGATTTGAATATTCCTATATGAAAAAAATGATCAAACCTGCCAAGCCCTGCAGTATTACCGGGAGTAAAAGGATAAAATTTAAATCCATATTGTTCAACATACCATGGCGGAGCCGCGGGATATACATAATATATAATGAAGCCTATTATGTTCACCCAAAAAAAAGTTAATGAAAAAAAGAAAAATTGCCTGCGGTCCGTATAAAATAAATAAATAGCAAACAGTAAGGGAACCGGTACCCAGGTCAGGTAAAATACTCCTGCAAGAATATCCAGAAAAGTATTTCCGTGAGTCAGCCAATATTCATTGGGCGTAATTATGGTACCATTGAAATAAAAGCCAAATAATTTCTTTTCAGCAAGGTATAGATTTTCAATATGTACTGTATTATACTGATAATTCGGGAATGCTTTCATGTAATCGAATATGATCCAGTACACGATAAAAACAGAAAACGCGATGATAAATTTCCTCGTCGGCCAGGAAATAAAATAAAATGTGCAGAAAAATATAATCAGGAAAATTTGCTCCGGTTTAAATCCGACCAGTAAATAAGAAAGCAACAGATAGCCGGCAACGATTGCAGCAATGATCAATGCGTTTCCTGCTCTCCAAAAAGCAACAGCAGGGGCGGGTGAAGTGTTATTCATATTTTCTTCTTGAGTGATCAATGTGCGAATGTGCAGATATGCGAATGTGCGAATTCTTTAAAGCAATCCTACCTGCAGCATTCGCACATTCGCATATCTGCACATTCGCACATTGATCATGCTTTCATTCTTTCCATTAATTCCTTACCCGAGTTAGGATCAATCCCTCTTACCTCAATATATTCAACATTAGGAGACCAAAACGATCCGCCATTGGTCTTAATAAATATCCTGCTTACAATGGCCTGTTTCCGGGCAATGTTCGCATACACATGATATTTATTATCAGCAGCAGACCTCATTAAATAAAGAGGATATTTTTTATAGGACACAAAATGCAATTCAAATTTATCACTACTTATCGGTTTCACTTTTATACCATAAGCAAATACCCGTTGAATGAATGAAAGCTCAGCCTGCTGACCATGTTCTGTATACCTGATCCAAAATACGTGTACAGGATTTTCCGAATCCGGTTGTCCGTTCCTGGTTAAATTCAGTTCGCAAACGATCGTGTTGATATTGTGTGTCCTTTGTAAATAAAATAACTGGTTTTTAATGCCGTGGGGAACCGGAAAAGTATCCTGCGGATCTGCCATTATTGATACAGGAGGTTTCACGGAATTATATAACGGTCTTGTAAAACCGCACAAGGCAGTGCCGATAAAAAATACCCATGTAAATACTTTTATTTTTGAATTCTCTTTTCTTATAGAATAAATTTTTTCTTTTCTTTCTAATGCTTTCTTTGCATCTCTTAACCTGTTGATTGCAGTAATATTAGTCAATACAGCTAAAACAGTAAGCGGGATGATAAATACAGACATGGTCTCAAAAACATGAAAAGGAATTCCGTTGATGAATAATTTATAATTACCCCCGATAAAATTGCCTGTTACTCCACAAGCAATTGCAGCGAGGCCGACAGTCACTACCCGTTCCGGCCGCTGCATTAATCCCCCTTTGCATTCAATGCCCAATCCTTCTGCACGGGCCCTGGTGTAACTGACCATCATGGAACCTATCAAAGCAATGAATGCAATCAAAGAACCTATAAAATAATGATGCGCTACCAGGTAATAGCAAATGCCAAGAAACATGATCAATTCACTATATCTGTCAAGTACAGAATCATATAAAGCGCCGAATGCAGAACTCATATTACCCAATCTGGCTACCTGACCATCGAGCATGTCAAACAAACCAGCGAATAAAACCAATACTCCTGCCCATCCAACATAAGATAAATCACCCCGATTACCTTCTTCGCCACCTACTACAAATATGACAGCTACTCCTATATTCAGCACTAACCCGATACTGGTGATCATATTGGGAGTTAAACCCAATTTAATTAATACTCTTACGAACGGATTGATGATTGTATAAATACCATGCTGCAGATTTGTTTTGAGAGAGTTATTTTTCATGTCATTTTTTTTCTTTTTTAATTTTAGAAATCAAATTTGAATCTGCCACGAATGCCCCAGTTTGCAATACCTTCATGATTCAGATAAGTAAACCGTTTTACAAAGTCGACACGGAACAATTTAAAAATATTTGCAATACCGACGCTACCTTCGATATAAGGGCCGTTATCCAGGGAAAAAGTAGTCTGTTCTCCATTATCATTTGCCGGATATTTGTACTGGTTCAGATTTTGGGCAGGATTATTTTCATTGCGGACCCCTCCGTACAATACCTTTACCGACATCACTTCTCTTAGCTTTAATTTCTTAAGCAAGGGAACTCTGTTGAAAATAAATCCATTGAAGTGGTGATCTAAATTTACACCGGCATAATGATCACTGACGAATTCAAGAAAGTTCATGAGGTTATAGGAATTTAGCTGCAAAGAATAGGTTTGGTTCGCCCTGTGAATAAACTGCAAAGGATAAGGCAATTGATTAAATAAGTAACCGCCCTCAAATGCCATATCGGTGTAACCAAGTTGTGACAGGTAAAACCTTTTTTCAATCCGCATTATAAGATTATCGTAATTATATTCGCTTCCGAATAATCCTTTGATCCCTCTGGTATACCTAAGTGTAAAAATAGGATATTGATTGACGATAGGAATACGGTATACTTTCCCCTGGTAAAACTGTTCATGAGGAGCCCAACGCAGTTCCGCAGACAATTCAGAAGTTGTTAAAGAAGGCACATTTACCACGGAACCATTTTCTTCCTTGGTATATATCAGTGAACCTGCGGGCTCCTGTCGCCAGTTTTTAAAACCAAACGTATAAGAAAAATGGCTGGCAAACTCATGTACATAATCGACCCTGTAAAAATTATTGTATAACCATTTATCATTGTCTCCTCTTTTAAAAGAAAGCAGGAAGTTGTCTTCTTGTACAAACTGTAATTCCTGGCCGGGTATTTTTGTTTCGCGTTGTGCGCTGACCCGGATATAATTCAAAGGATATTCATAAATAGATTTGTTGTTCAGGGAATAGGTAACACCAAGATACCCCTTCCATTTTTCATCTTTAAATCCATAAGCACCATAGGTTTCAAAATAAAGTCTTTTGCTGAGTTTGGCCGTGGTTCTGCCGCCCAATCTTAACCGGAAACCTTCCACAGGATTAAAACTATAAAAAGTGTTAACAGGTCCTACTTCAAATTTGCCGAAAGATTTGTATCCTGCAAGTAATAAAGTAGCGATGTCCATAAACCGGCGGTAAGAAGGCATATTTTTCAGGCTGTCAACATTCTTATATACTTTGGCTTCAGCAGTAGTGAGCGTATCATGGCGTCGATCTACCCAAAAACTATCTTCTCTGATTGATGCGCTATCCAAAACAATTTCTGATGCACCTTTATAAAAATCATTTTCATGTGACTGATGAATTTTATAATTTTTGAATGAAACTGTTCTTTCTCCAAAAAAGCCGCCGCCTTTTTCTTTGTTGAGAGCTGCTTCTGCCATTACATCACTTTTGATGACATGATATTTGCCATCTTCACTTCTTTCAAAATCCTGGTCAATATGCATTTCACGAACAAAGTTGAGGTTGATGTTTTTGCTGATATACATATTCAGTTTTTGAACTGCATAATTACTATCCAATGTAATCATCATCTCCCCCCTGAATAAAAAGTCATTGCTATTACGAGGTGAGAAATACATCCTCACAAATTTATGGCCGGCATCATCCTGGATTGTATCCCGGATATAAAATCTATAGAGCGAAGGAGCGATGTCTGCAATGGGACTTAAAAACTCATTGGTGAATAAAGGAATATTATTATTATAAATATCAATATTCTCATAGAGCCTGTTCAAAAAAGTGCTTATTCCTTTGTTGTCTACAAACTCTCCGAAATCCACTTTTTTGTCACCAAGAACAATTATTTTTCTTTTCTCAGGACTTTTACGGAAATAGATATCCGAAAGCTTTTCTTCCATGTAAACAGGAATGAGTGATTTGCCTTCTAATTTGGTGCTATCGATATTCTCAAATAAAAAATGATATTTTTTCAACAACTTGCTTTTAGTCAGCTTATCTGACACTTTGCTTAACGCGACCTGCATTTTTTCATACTGTTCATATTGTACGTAGTCATAATGATCGGGCCTGTTCCTGTCTTTATTATTAATTACTTTGCGTATGAGTTCAACAGCGGGATTGTCTTTATTCCGGTAACGCGGTTTTTTATTACTTTTTACTGTTACGCTGCTTAGCATACTACTGCTGGCTTGGAGCATAACAATCAACGTATCTTTTTTCAGGTTGCCCGTATCATTGAATTGCCTGACAGTGACAGTTTGAGTTTTAAAACCGATGATCGAAAAAAGTAATTGGGTGGGCATTTTATTTGATTCAATAGCAAAATATCCCAGTGAATCTGTAGTTACTCCCCCTCCACTTGCATTTTTTATTGCAACGCTCACAGACGCCAGCGGTTGTTTCGAAATTGCATCCCTGACCACCCCATTGATTGTTCTTGTTTGGGCCAGACTGTTGAATGCACTTATTAAAAAAATAATAGCCAGGCATTTACTCCTTATCCATTCCGTCGTACACATAATTCACCAATTATTTAAAAACAAATTTTTTCTGCAACCCGTAATTATAACTTATACCAAGTAATATCGAAACACACACTTTAGAAACAATATAATTTGCTCCTCCATAGTGGGTGATTATAAAAACACAACTGGCATTAAGTAAAAGGTACCCTACCCATACCAGCAAATACCTGACTATTTGAGGCAGCATTTTTTTTTCTGTTACAGTAAATACCCATGCACGTCCCAACAAAAAATATGCGATGCCCCCTGCTACTGTGCCCGCGATTGTTCCCCATACATACCAGCAATGTAAAAGCTCTACAACAAGAACTGTAGTTAAAAAATCAATAAATGATGCTGTTAAGGAAGCTGCCTGTGCCTTAATAAAAGTGAACATTACTTAAAAAATTAGTTGCAATTATTAATTGCAATAAAAAATTGGCATACAATCCGGCAAGTATATCGTCAAGCATTACTCCCCAACCTCCAGGTAATTTTTCAACTTTCTTAATAAGAAGGGGTTTGGCAATGTCAAAAAAACGGAATAATAAAAACGCTATCAATAAATATGGCAGCTGTACAGGTATCCATAATAAACTAATACACATGCCCGCGACTTCATCAATCACTATCCGCTGATTATCTTTACCCCATATTTTTTCTACTTCGCCTGAAGACCAAATCCCAACAAGGATTATGGTTGATGTCACAATAATTGATAATAAATGATTGTGTTCATCAACCATAATCCGCCACCAGCAAAAACAACAAACAAGCGCTGCAACCGTTCCCGCACCTCTGCCGATATAACCTATGCCAAGGCTCGTACTGACAAGCCTGTGGAAGATCATCATAATGCTTCCACGAATTCCTGGTAATAATCGAGTCCGAGATGCGTGATCAGATCTTCACCCATAAGATGTCGCAAAGTATTCTGCAACTTGATCAGCTGCTTGAAAATATCATGTTCTGGTCTCAATCCCGGCGCAGTTTGCGGCGATTTAAAATAAAACGATAACCATTCCTGTATTCCGGTCATGTTTGCTCTTTTTGCCAGATCCATAAATAAAGCAAGATCAAGCACGATTGGAGCAGCTAAAATAGAATCACGACATAAGAAATTAATTTTGATCTGCATCGAATAACCTAACCATCCGAAGATGTCGATATTGTCCCAGCTCTCTTTATTATCACCATGCGGTGGATAATAATTGATTCTTACCTTATGATACAATTCACCATACAGGTCAGGATTCGATTCAGGATGTAATATTTCTTCCAACACACTTAATTTGGAAACTTCCTTTGTCCTGAAATTATCCGGATCATCCAACACCAGGCCATCCCTGTTACCTAATATATTTGTAGAAAACCAACCCCGGATACCCAGCGCTCTCGCTTGCAGCCCGGGAGCAACGATTGTTTTCATCAGGGTTTGTCCTGTTTTAAAATCTTTTCCTGCAATTGGAGTATTCGTTTCTTTCGCAAGCTCTATCAATGCTGGTATATCACAGGTAAGGTTAGGCGCTCCATTGGCAAATGGTACCCCCAGTTTAATTGCTGCATATGCATAGATCATGCTGGGCGCAATTCTAGGATCGTTGTCAAGCAAACCCTGCTCAAAACTTTCAATTGTTTCATGCACTTCGGAAGGCTCGATATATTTTTCGGTTGATCCGCACCAAACCATTACCAGCCGGTTGCACTGATTAGCTTCTCTAAAATTTTCTATATCATCAATTAATGCTAATGCAAGTGCATGTTTGGTAGCTGCTTGTTTAACATTCTTTCCATTCAGGTTCCTGACAAAAGATCTGTCAAAAACTGCTTTCATCGGTACCAATGCCTTCAATTCGGGTTTGATTGCATTTAATAAAGATCGCTCCAGCACTTTTGCTTTTGAAGCAGCTTCATACACATTATCTTCATATATATCCCAACCACCAAACACAATATCATCTAAGTCGGCAAGAGGGATAAAATCTTTAATTAACGGCGACCTGTTTTCCGTTCTTTTTCCTAACCGGATATTGCCCATCTGAGTCAGAGATCCGATTGGTTGCGATAATCCTTTTTTAATGGCTTCTACTCCTGCAATCAGGGTGGTAGCTACGGCACCCAGGCCGGGAATCAGTATGCCCAGTTTGCCATCCGGTTTTTGAATTTGCTCTTTCATGGTTCTGATTTATTTGATCAATGAATAAAATTTATTTCATTAAGAGGCAAATACAATCGTCAGAAATTATGTGAAACATTTTACCTGCCAATTCCCTCTACCATCACATCAACGATTACATCCACCCTTTGAGCAAGATCAGGAAACTGGTGATTTGAACACATCGGCAACGATATTCCGGTGAATGCTGCCGTAAACAACAAGGCAAGCAAATCAATATCGGTGCTGCGTATTTTTTTAAATTCTCCGGAAGCAACCCCTTCAGCAATAATTTCCCTTACCATTTTAACCTGGGTATTCTCATGCTTCTTTTTGATTTTCATAACAACATCCATATTATCCATCAGGTCATTTTTAATAACCTGGGATAGATTCCCCAATTTGCTGATCTTACATAGACGAACTTTAGTATATGCTTTTAATTTATCTTTAGCGGTTACTGCTTTTTCAATTGCTTTATAAGCAAGCTTAAAAAGCTCATTGATCTCCTGCTCAACAACAGCTTCAAAAATTTCGTATTTGCTGGGAAAATAATAATATAAAGAGCTTTTGCCTTTTCCTACTTCTTTAGCGATATCCTCCATCGTTGTCTTCTTCAACCCGAATTTTTCGAAAAGAGTTCTGGCCCCCGCAACGATTTCCTGAATAATTATCTCATCTTTTTGAATAATTTCAATCATGACTTTTAGACTAATTTCGTTTTTCAGTCCAAAATTAAAATAATAATAATCGATTATCAAAAAAATTATTCTATCTGCATAAGTAAGCAAGGCGACTCAGGCACCATTGAACGGCTGGCGTCGACGCTTCTCCCGGTATCTTTAAAGGTTTACCATTATTTATTGCTAATCAATTACAAGGATTAATCAACCATTAACAGCGTTGCATAAAAATTGTTATTTTTTTTACAAATAATTCGATAAATAGTTTACACTAAAGACGAATTAGTTTTCCAAAACCGGACAACCGAAGCAAATTTTTTGTAGAATCAAACTTTCTATATATTCATACTGAATATTATGGATAGACTATTACCGCAGCAAAACAGCATTATCAACTCAATGACTATTAAATAACCAATTCCTTTATGCCCGGCGATTCGTTGAATATTAATAGCAAAGCAGTCAAACAAAATACGTACGATGCCATTATCGTTGGTTCAGGCATCAGCGGCGGATGGGCCGCCAAAGAACTATGCGAAAAAGGGCTGAAAGTATTAATGCTCGAGCGGGGGAGTAATATCGTTCATCCCTCCTATCCTACGGCCACTCTCAATCCCTGGGAATTTCCGCATCGGGGCAGACTGACTATTGAAGATAAAAAAACTCATTATATACAGAACCGTCATTATTCATATCGGGATGACAATAAGCATTTTTATATCAATGACGAGGAGAATCCTTATGAAGAGATCAAACGATTTGACTGGGTACGCGGCGATATTGTAGGAGGAAGATCTTTGCTTTGGGCAAGAGCGTGCTATCGATTAAGTGATCTTGATTTTGAAGCTAATCTTAAAGACAAGGTCGGCGTTGACTGGCCGGTTCGCTATAAAGATATCGCGCCATGGTATGACTATGTTGAAGAATTTATTGGGGTAAGCGCAAAGGCAGAAGGACTGGCACATCTGCCCGATGGAAAATTCCAGCCCCCGATGGAAATGAACTGTGTGGAAAAATATTTCAAAACACAGTTAGAGTCAAAATTTCCAGAAAGAAAAGTGACCATTGGAAGAACAGCAAATCTAACGGTACCGGTTAAGGGAAGGGGTGTTTGCCAGAATCGCAATCTTTGTCACCGGGGTTGTCCTTATGGCGCATATTTCAGCACCAACGCAAGCACGTTGCCGGCGGCATTTGCAACAAATAATCTCACCCTCAAAACACATTCCCTGGTTAATAAAATATTGTATGATGAAAAGAAAGGCAGGGCAAGCGGAGTGGAAATGATCAATACGGAAACGAACCGGGTTGAAGAATTCTATGCGCGCGTCATTTTTCTCAATGCAGCTACTCTGGCTACAGCTTTTATTTTACTGAATTCGGTGTCCAGTCGTTTTCCCAATGGACTTGGAAATGGAAGCGACCAGGTGGGCCGCAATCTCATGGATCATCATAAAACGATGGGTATGAGCGCAAGCATTGAAGGTTTTGAGGATAAATATTATTATGGGCGAAGGCCCAATGGAATTTATATTCCGCGTTTCCGGAATATTAAAGAAAAAAGAACTGATTATATCCGCGGATTTGGTGTTCAGGGAAATGCGGCACGTGAAGGAACAAGACGATCAAACAATGATACGGATATTGGAATTTCATTAAAAGAAATGGCAACAGAACCCGGCCGGTGGAATATTGGATTTACCGGCTTTGGTGAATGCCTGCCATATGCCGGAAATCGCATTATCCTGAACACAGACAAAAAAGACCGCTGGGGAAGAAATACACTAAGCGTGGATGCAGAATTCAAAGACAATGAAAAAAAGATGCACCAGGATATATTGCTTGCCGTTAGAGAAATGCTCGAAGAAACCGGATTTAAGAATATCAAAATAGAAGAAGGGATGTCGTTCCCGGGAAATTCGAATCATGAAATGGGTATAGCGCGTATGGGGAAGGATCCAAAAACTTCCGTGTTGAATGCATTCAATCAAATGCATGAAATAAAAAATATTTTTATCACTGATGGTTCATTCATGGCTTCTTCAGCCTGTGTCAATCCATCGCTCACTTTTATGGCATTCACAGCAAGGGCAGCGAATTATGCGGTGGAAGCCATGAAGAAGGGGTATATTTAAGGTATGGGGTATAAGGCGTGAGGTATGGCATACCTCACGCCTTATACCCTAAACCCCAAACCTTAAATCTTTTTTGCCGCTAAAAATCTGCAAATTCTTAAATTTGGCCTCCTTTTCTGATTATTTCTATATACCTTTGCGGGCTCTTTAAAAAAGCACTCATGAACAGCCGTAGAGAATTCGAAATTGCGTTTGTGGGTCTGAAGCCCGGTATCCATGAGTTTAATTACCGGATCACGGACAGGTTCTTTGAAGCATATCAACAGCAGGATTTCAAACACTGCGAAGCGAATGTAAAGCTGTTTTTGGATAAGAAAAACGGTTTCATGTTGCTTAAATTTGAAATCGGCGGTAAAATGGAGGTCATTTGTGATCGCTGCGGCAATACACTTCCTCTGGAACTTTGGGACGAATTCAATATCCTGGTTAAATTGGTAGATAACCACGAGA
>Ga0137407_10001581_pt1 | contig 14851 bp, 10 predicted proteins | sample CZOMad2_2_16fung_FD_108410 | JGI IMG/M metagenome (GOLD analysis project Ga0137407, IMG submission 108410) | Vadose zone soil fungal communities from Angelo Coast Range Reserve, California, USA - CZOMad2_2_16fungal (Illumina Assembly) | ecosystem: Environmental > Terrestrial > Soil > Vadose...
AATCTTCAGGAACAGCTTCTTTACAAAGATATCCCGATCTTAAAGAAAATTTTGCCGGTGGAGTTCGAGGCCGCGCTTATGAAAGGGCGGCAAAATTATCTTTGTCCGCGGCGATTGGAACGCGCCCTTCAGCAGCAAAACGAGCTGTTTACCGGGCCGGAGCAAAATGAGCTGACGCGACTTGCGGAGTGGGCGCGAACGACTCGCGACGGCTCACTCAGCGACTTGTCGATCGAGCCCAACCCAAAAGTTTGGGTCCAGGTCTGCAGCGAGCCGCACATCTGCACGGGAAAAACATGCGGGCAAGGCTCGGGCTGCTTTTATCAGCAGGCGCGCAAGCGGCTTCTCTCATCGGACGTGATCGTGATCAATCACACGTTGCTCTTTATGCTTTTGGGAAGCCCCGACCAACAGGGAGAACGCGAAAGCGGTTATCTTTTTCCAAACGACTTCATCATTTTCGATGAGGCCCACACGGTCGAGCAAGTCGCCTCCCGTCAGATCGGCATCGGTATTTCGCAATACGGACTAAGATCGACAATCCAGCGGCTCTACAATCCGCGCACGCGTAAGGGGCTCTTCACGGTGATGCGCGACGCGGTCGGCGTGCGATTGGCGGCGGACCTTGTCGATGAAGTGGACAGATTTTTCGCCGCAGTCGAATCATCCTGCGATTTTCGAAAGCGTCGCGAATTCCGGGTCCGCGCGCCGGAGGTTGTTCCCGACACAATTACTGGACGCCTGGCTGGGTTGCAGGCGCGTATTGCCGAAGTCGCAAAACGCGCTGACGACGAATTTCTGAAAGCCGAGCTGCAAGAGTTCGGCCGGCGCATTCGCGATTGGCGCGAAGGTATCGCCGTCTTTCTCGAACAGAGCGTTCGCGAATACGTTTACTGGGTCGAGCGGACCGGCAAAACAGCGCAATTTCTCTCGCTAAATGCGGCGCCAATCGACATCGCACCGGTGTTGCGCCGTATGATTTTTCGCGAGGATTGCTCCTGTGTAATGACAAGCGCGACGCTCTCAGTTGGCCGCCCTGATCTCACCTATTTCCGGCGGCGCATCGGGGCAGACGAAGCCGAACCGTTGTTGCTTGGGGGTCCGTTCGATTTTCGCAGCCAGATGAAGTTGTTCGTTGTTCAGAAAATGCCAGACCCCCGGGATGTAGGGTACGAGAAGGCCCTCGAGCATTGGATCGCGCATTTTGTCGAAGAAACAGAGGGACGCGCGTTTGTTCTCTTCACGAATTATCGCGGCATGCAGACGGTGGCCGATCAAATGAGAGAATTTTTTTTGCGAAAGAAATTCAATCTCCTGGTGCAAGGCGGGGGCGCTCCACGGGGCCGTTTACTAGAGCAATTCAAGGCGACACCGCGCAGCGTCCTCTTTGGCACGGACAGCTTCTGGATGGGTGTGGATGTTCCGGGCGAGGCGCTATCCAATGTAATCATCACCCGGCTGCCTTTTGCCGTGCCGGACCATCCGTTGATCGAGGCGAAACTTGAACTCGTGGAGGAACGGGGCGGCGATCCGTTCAGCGAATATTCGTTGCCGGAAGCGATCCTGAAACTTCGACAAGGCGTCGGTCGCTTGATTCGAACGAAGAGCGATCACGGCATAATCGTCATTCTGGACAATCGAATCGTAACCAAGCCGTACGGGCGTGCGTTTCTGCAGGCATTGCCGAAATGCCCGGTGAAGATTATTTGATACGTTCACTTGAACGTGGAGTCCAGTTGGGTTTAATTTGAGCGCATGAAGCGCTCTTCAGGGTCGAATTCCACGGCAGCAAAGGATCGAGAAGCCAGGATTCAGCAGATTTTAGCGATCCTGCACAAGTGGGGGATTCATACGCTCGGCCAGTTCGCTGCCCTCGATAAGGAGCAGGTTGGCGCGCGACTTGGTCCCGAAGCGGTGCGAATGTGGGAACGCGCGAACGGTCAGTCCCATCGGCTGCTCAAACTGGTCCGACCGCCTGAGTCATTCGAGGAGAGCTTCGAATTTGAAAACGAAATTGAAACAGCCGAGCCGCTGCTCTTTATGCTCCGCCGTTTTTTGGAGCAGCTTTCCTTGCGACTGAGCGCGATCTATCTCGTCGCAAAAGAACTGACGCTGCGAATTACTTTTGCCAATCCGCCCACCGTACGGTCGGACGGATTCGCTGGGGCGAACAAGCAGCAGTACGAACGCGTGTTCAAAATTCCGCAGCCGACCAACGATGTCGATCTTCTCTTCCGGATGCTCCATACGCATCTGGAGAATTTTAAATCGGAACATCCGATCACTGCTGTCTCCTTGGAAGCGCAGCCGACTAAACCTCCAAAACAGCAATTTGGATTATTTGAAACGACATTGCGCAATCCGCATCAACTATCGGAAACCCTCGCGCGCTTGACTGCTCTGCTGGGGGCCGATCGAGTTGGCACACCAGTATTGGAAGAAACGCATCGGCCCGGTGCGTTTCGAATGGAACCGTTTTCGTGGAATGTTTCAGCGATGTTCGCAGCCGACACGGCTGCCTCTACAGAAGAGAAGAAGCCAGCGCTACGAAGATTTCGACCGGCTGCATCTGCATCTGTTTTCATTTCAGAAAACTGGCATCTTCAGAGCGAAAAAATTCGCGGCAAAGTCGTCGACCAACGCGGTCCCTATTTGATTTCTGGAAATTGGTGGGACGAAAAATCGTGGGAGCGCGCCGAATGGGACTTGCAACTAGAGAATGGAAGTTTGGTTCGCGCTCATAAAAGCCAGGGAACTTGGAAGATTGATGGAGTTTATGACTAACAAATCGAGTCCTGCGAATTCCCTCACCGCCGTGCTACCGCACGTGCGCCTCTCCCTGAGGGAGAGGGTAGGGTGAGGGCTGACATTTTTGCGAGCTATGTCGTACGTCGAACTTCATGCATGCAGCGCATTTAGTTTTCTGCGCGCCGCTTCGTTTCCGGAGCAATTAGCCGAGGCGGCCGCTGAATTATCAATGCCGGCGTTGGCGTTGCTCGATCGGAATGGGGTTTACGGCGCGCAACGCTTTTCGGTTGCAGCACGCGAGCAAAATATTCGGCCGATCATTGGCTGCGAATTGGAAATGGAAGACGGTGGCATTCTACCCCTGCTCGTCAAAAACCGAACAGGCTACAAAAATTTGTGCGAACTGCTCACTCAAGCCCATTTGCGGAGCGAGAAAGGCAAATGCGCGGTGCGATGGAATGAGCTGCCGCAATTTGCGGAAGGCCTGATCGCGCTCTTTGGATCGGGGAGCGCATGCGCCCTCGCGTGCAACATTCGACGCCTCGCCGAATGTACAACGAACGCCTGTGACATTCTCCACGTTAAAGAAGTTTCCGGCGAGGGCGCCGGAAACAGCACGCGAGGCGCGTGCGCTCCCCAGACCGCTGCCGATCGCGCTCAGTTTTTGATTAATGTTTTCGGGCGCGACAACGTGTTCGTTGAAATTCAGCGGCATTTACTTCGCGGAGAGGAGCGCATCAATCGGGTACTTGTCGATCTTGCGCGCGCTTATCGATTGTCCATTCTGGCCACAAATGGCGTGCAGTACGCAAAGCCTTATGGGTGCGAGGTTCTCGATGTTTTCACCTGTATCCGCAATCACACGCATCTGGATGCCGCTGGAAAACTGCTCACCCAAAACAGCGAGCGGCATTTGAAGAGCGAGGGTGAAATGCGCGAACTCTTTCGCGATTTACCGGAAGCGATCGAAAACACATCGCATCTCGCCGAGCGACTCACCTTTCAGCTCGAAAATCTGGGCTATGAATTTCCGGAATATCCGGTGCAGCCCGGTCACACGATGGATTCGTTTCTGCGCACGATCGTCTGGTTCGGCGCCCAACAACGTTACGCCGCGATCAGCGCCAGGGTGAAACGGCAGCTTGAGGAAGAACTTGCGCTCATTAGCAAGCTCGGGTTCCCAGGATATTTTTTGATCGTCTGGGACATCGTCAATTTTTGCCGCGAACACAACATCATGGTTCAAGGACGCGGCAGCGCAGCCAACAGCGCCGTTTGTTATTGCCTCGGCATTACTCCGGTCGATCCGGTGAGTAATCATTTGGTCTTCGAGCGGTTTTTAAACGAGAGCCGCAAAGGCTGGCCTGATATTGATCTCGATCTTCCGAGCGGCGACCGCCGCGAAGCGGTCGTTCAGGAAATTTATCGCCGTTACGGCAAACGTGGCGCGGCCATGACTGCAAACGTGATCAGTTATCGCGGACGCAGTGCCGCGCGCGAAATTGGCAAGGCATTAAATTTTTCGCCGAGCATTTTGGATCGCTTCTCACATTTATTCGCGAATGGCGATTTTCCGCACACGCTCGATCTCAAATCGCAAATCGAACAGGCGGGTTTGCCCAAAGAACATCCACGAATGCCGGCATTCGTCAGGCTGTATCAATCTATCTACGGTTTGCCGCGACATCTTGGCCAGCATTCCGGCGGAATGATTATTTGCCAGAACAAACTCAGCTCGTTTGTCCCGCTGGAAAATGCGTCGATGCCGGGGCGGGTCGTCGCGCAATGGGACAAGGACGATTGCGAAGATCTCGGCATCGTGAAAGTCGATTTGCTCGGGCTTGGGATGATGTCGGTGATGCAAGACGCAATTGAGTTGTGCCGGGAACGTGGGCGGCCGCTCGATCTTGCTCACATTCCAAAAGATGATGCGGCGACTTTCGATATGATGCAGAAGGCCGACACGATTGGGGTGTTTCAAATCGAGAGTCGTGCCCAAATGGCGACCTTGCCGCGGATGAAGCCGGAATGTTTTTACGACGTCGTGATTGAAGTGGCGATCATCCGGCCAGGGCCGATCCAGGGCGACATGGTGCATCCCTATCTGGCGCGCCGGGCCGGACGCGAACCGATCACATATTTTGATCCGCGTCTGGAGCCAGTTTTACGTCGCACCCTCGGTGTCCCCTTGTTTCAGGAACAGATGCTCAAGATCGCGATGATCATGGCCGATTTTTCCGGTAGTGAAGCCGAGGAGCTGCGGCGGGCGCTCAGCTTTCATCGTTCCGAAGAACGAATGCAGAAAGTAAGCGTGAAATTGCGCGCGGCCATGGAGCGAAAAGGCGTTGCGCCGAACAAGATCGACAAAATCATTCACTTAATCACGTCATTTGCGCTTTACGGATTTCCGGAATCGCACGCGATCAGTTTCGCCATTCTCGCTTATGGGAGCGCGTATTTAAAAGTACATCGGGCGCCGGAGTTTTACGCGAGTCTGCTCAATAATCAGCCGATGGGCTTTTACACCCCGGCAACGATTGTGAAAGACGCGCAGCGACATGGGCTGAGGATCAAACCGGTTTGCGTTTCGCAATCCGATTGGCGTTGTACGGTTGTCGATGACAACACAGTGCGTTTGGGGTTTTGCGTGGTGACCGGATTGCGACAGGAACACGCCGAGGAACTCGTGCGGCAACGCGAAGATCGGCAATTCGAGTCGTTGGACGATTTCAAGCGGCGGGCGGCGCCGCTTTCGAAAGACGAATTGCGCACCTTGGCGGAACTCGGAGCGCTTAATTGTTTCGCTGAAAATCGGCGTGCGGCGATGTGGCGGGTGGAAGAGACGACGCACGATGATTTGCTCGATCGCGGAACTCTGGGGAGCGCACGCGCCTCGCGTGCCACATTCGGCGCCCTCGCCGAATGTCCAACGAAAATTCCAGAGATTTCCCAACGCCGGAAGGTTTCCGGCGAGGGCGCCGGAAACAGCACGCGAGGCGCGTGCGCTCCACTTGCACCGATGACGTTACCAGAGCGTGTCCGAGCGGATTACGAAACGATGAATCTAACGACCGGACCGCATCCGATGAAACTTTTGCGTGGTAGGTTGCCGAATATTTGGCGGGCGAGCGATCTTTCGCGAGCGCGACATGGCGCAATTGTGCAGGTCGCCGGAAATGTGATTTGCCGACAGCGTCCCGGCACAGCAAAAGGGTTTGTTTTTATCAGTTTGGAAGACGAGACCGGGGTCTCAAATGCGATTGTCGATCCTGACTTGTTCGAACGGTTCCGGCTCGCGATCACCGAAGAAGCATTTCTGCTGATCGAAGGCGAAGTGCAGAATTCGGATGAGGTTGTTTTGATTAAAGCACACGAGATCAGAGCGCTCGTGCACGAACAGCTCATCGGAAGCGAGTCGCACGATTTTCACTAGTTCGTTGAAGGGTTGAACCGTTGAGACGTTCAAGCAGTACAGAAATCTTCAACGTTTTAACGCTCTTGTCACTCCCCCGCGTGATGCGGCGCAGGCACTTTCGGTTCGGTCGGTTTCTCGGCTGACTTCTCATCCGCCTCGATCCATTCCGTATGAAAAACGCCCGCCTTGTCCCCGCGCTCGCAGGTATGAGCGCCGAAGAAATCCCGCTGGGCTTGCAACAGATTTGCAGGCAAATGCGGCTGCCGATAACTGTCGAAATAGGCAAGTGAGGCGGAAAATGCAGGGACAGCCACGCCGTGCTTAATAGCTGTTGAGACCGCGACGCGCCAATTACGCTGCGTCTTCCGGATGATCCTGGTGAAATACCGATCGAGCAAAAGATTGTGCAGGGTTGGATTGCGCTGATATGCCTCCACAATCCGGTTCAGAAATTTCGCGCGGATGATGCAGCCGCCTCGCCAGATGGTGGCGATGTCGCTCAGGTTGAGGTTCCACTTGTATTCCGTGCTCGCGGCCCGGAGAAGCTCCATTCCCTGCGCGTAAGAAACGATCTTGGATGCGTAAAGCGCGTCCCGCACTGCGTTGACAAGGCGGGCCCGATTGCCTCTAAACTGTCGAATTCTCGGTTGCGGAAGAATTTCCGACGCGGCCACGCGCTCCTCTTTTCGTGACGAGATAACGCGCGCTTCGACGGCGGCGTTGATTGTCGAAATTACGACGGATTGTCTAATGGCGGCTTGAAGCGTCCAGATCCCTGTTCCTTTCTGGCCGGCTTTATCGAGGATGACATCGACCAGCGGTTTTCCGGTCTGGGGATCGATCTTTCGAAAAATTTGAGAGGTAATTTCAATTAGGTAGCTGTCGAGTTCGCCCTTGTTCCATTCTGCGAAAGTCTCGGCAAGTTGTGCAGCGTCCATTTCCACGATGGCTTTGAGAATGGCATAGGCTTCGCAGATTAATTGAATGTCGCCGTATTCGATGCCGTTGTGGACCATCTTGACGAAATGACCGGCGCCATCCGGTCCCATGTATCGACAACACGGTTCGCCATCGACTTGCGCGGCGATCTTGCGGAAAATGGGCGCAATGATTTCCCAGGACTCGCGCGAGCCACCCGGCATGAGCGACGGGCCCTTGAGCGCGCCTTCTTCACCTCCCGAAACGCCCATCCCGACAAAATGAATTCCTTTGCCCTCTAATTCTTTTCCGCGCCGTTGCGTATCGGCGAAGAGAGAATTTCCTCCATCGATGATGACATCGCCTTCTTCCAACAGTGGGGCGAGTTGATTGATAACGGCGTCAACCGGCGCGCCCGCTTTGACCATCATCATGGCTTTGCACGGTTTTTTGAGAGCGGCGACGAATTCCTCCATCGTGCGCGTAGGCTGAATGTTTTTTCCTTTACCCCGGCCGCTGGCGAATTTCTCAGTGACGTCGGTAGTGCGGTTGAAAACGGCGACCGAAAAGCCCTTTGATTCCATGTTCAGAGCGAGATTTTCGCCCATTACAGCCAGACCGATGAGGCCAATATCGCATTGATTCGCAGTCATTTTAGTATCCTTTTGATCACGACTTGAAATAGAGATAACTCACTGTAACGACCACTTGAAGCGCATGGCAAATCCCGTTTGCGAAGTTTTATTGACGGAGGCGCTGCTTAAAGCGCCAGAGAATGATGGCGATCCTGCAGCCGGCGCGGTCGTTGATTTTTGGGGCGTTGTTCGCGGGGTCGAAGACGGGCGAAAGATCGAAGGGATAGAATACGAAGCACACCGGGAAATGGCCGAGCATCAGCTGCGATTGGTCGCAGAGACCGCGACGGAGAAGTTTCAATTGAAGAAGGTCATGGTTCATCACCGGGTCGGTTTCGTACGCACTGGCGAGGCATCATTATTTCTTCAAGTCAGGGCGCAGCATCGCGCAGCTGCTTTCGAGGCAGGCAAATGGATTGTGGACGAGCTAAAGAAAAAGGTACCAATCTGGAAGCGACCACAATTTAAAACGAAACCCGCCTTCGCGAAGGCTCCGGCGCGGGAAGCAGCGCGACCGAGCAACTTTGATGCGCAGATGAACTGGGCTAATCGTCTAACGCTTAGCCGTCTGGTGCTGACGGTGCTTTTTGTTCTGGCATTAAATTCCTCCTGGCAATATGCGCGCACGTGCGCCCTTGTGATTTTTCTCATCGCCGGTCTCACCGACTTTGTCGATGGGGAAATCGCCCGCCGCTACGGAGTGATCACAAATTTTGGCAAATTAATGGATCCACTGGTGGACAAGATCATGATGGCCGCGGCGTTTATTTCGCTGGTGCCTCTGAAAGCTGTGCCGGCGTGGGCAGCCACAACGGTAGTGGCACGCGACTTTTTGATTACCGGTTTACGCATGATGGCGAGCGCCAAGGGCCGCATCCTTCCCGCCGAGCGTCTCGGCAAACACAAAACATCATGGCAGATCATCACGGTTATATTTTTCCTCGGGCTGCTTTCGATCGCCGAGCTGCGATATGCGAACGCCACATCGACATGGTGGCTGGGGGCGTGGTATGAAGCAGGGCCGGTCCTGGTCTGGATTACGGTGGCGCTGACGATTTATTCAGGCATCGGTTTTGCCTGGCGGAATCGCGAGTTGATTGCGCCGGACCAATAGCGGGCAACGGGAATCGAACCCGCATGGCCAGCTTGGAAGGCTGGAACTTTACCATTAAGCTATGCCCGCACGATGTGAGAAGTGAACTCCGAAAGCTTTCCCGAGTGAATAGTGATTGGCGAATGGCGATTAGTCAAAGGCGGCCGAAATTAATGTTCGGGCGCCTAACTTAAACCACTATTTTTCGAAGGCGGTGGCGACGAGTGTGGCGTTGTGGCCACCGAACCCAAAGGAGTTATTTAGGGCGACACGCACTTTCTTTTCGCGAGCGACATTTGGCGTGTAATCGAGGTCGCATCCTTCTCCCGGATTTTCCAGATTGATCGTTGGCGGGATCACAGAATCGCGGATGGCGAGCGCGCATGCCGCCATTTCTATTCCACCAGCCCCACCTAACAAATGGCCGGTCATCGATTTGGTGGAGCTGATGGAAACTTTGTAGGCCTGTTCGCCGAATACTTGTTTGATCGCGCGCGTCTCGCAAAGATCGCCAATATCAGTGGAGGTCGCGTGAGCATTAATGTAATCAACCTGGTCGGGAGAAACGCGGGCATGCTCGAGCGCCATTTGCATGGCGCGGACGGCGCCTTCGCCGTCCGGGGGTGGTGCCGTCATGTGGTAGGCGTCCGCAGATAGTCCGTAGCCTGTCAGCTCGCAATAAATCTTCGCGCCACGCGCTTTTGCATGTTCCAGCTCCTCTACCACCATGATCCCTGCCCCTTCGCCCATGACAAATCCGTCGCGGTCGCGATCGAACGGCCGCGAAGCGCGTTCAGGTTCATCGTTGCGTAGGCTGAGGGCCTTCATAGCCGAAAATCCGGCAAGGCCAATTGCCACAATCCCAGCCTCCGCACCACCAGCCAGGAAGATGTCGGCGTCGCCAAATTTAATGGTCCGCCAGGATTCCCCGATTGCGTTGTTTGATGTCGCGCAGGCGGTAACGATGCACATGTTGGGTCCTCTTAGGTCGTACTCCATTGAGATGAGTCCGCTGGCCATGTTGCTGATCAGCATCGGAATCGTGAACGGTGAAGTTCGTGATGGCCCTTTCGTCAAGAGTATCGTCAACTGATCCTGCAGCGTTTTCAGCCCGCCAATTCCGCTGCTTACGATGACACCGAAGCGATCGCGGCGCCGCAGGTTTTCTACATCGATCCCGCTGTCTTCGAGGGCCATTTTAGCCGCGGCCAACGCAAGGTGCGCAAATCGATCCGTGCGTCGGATATCTTTCGGATTTTTAAAAAATGCTTTTGGGTCGAAGCCGCGTACTTCGCCACCGATTTTGCAGTCGTAAGCGCTGGTATCGAATGCTTCTATCTTGTGAATACCGCTGACCCCATTCTTTAGATTCCGCCAGAACGTCTCCACGTCGTTGCCGAGGGGCGTGATGGCGCCCAATCCAGTGATGACAACTCTGCGATCGTTGTTCACGTTGTTCATTTAGAGATTCAGAGATTTAGCGATTTACCGATTTAAGGGTGTAATGCTCGAACGATGTAACGCGAGGTCAATCGCTGAATCACTGAATCCCAAGATATTTCAGCTTGTTCCCATCCCGACACTTTGCACGGTCTGGAAAAGTTTTCCCTCGGTCTTGATAGAGGGCGCGATGATAACCTCTGTTTGCTGAAACTCGGCAATATTCCGAGCACCGACATTACCCATGCAGGTGGTGATTGCGCCGACCAAATTTTGGCTGCCATCGTCAACTTCCGCCGGTCCGAAGAGGATTTGTTTCAGCGACCCGGTCGTGCCCACTTTGATCCGCGTCCCCCGTGGGAGATTCGCATGGGGAGTGGCCATCCCCCAATGGTATCCGCAACCAGGCGCTTCCTGCGATTTGGCAAAGGCGCTTCCTACCATCACCGCGTCCGCGCCGCACGCCAGCGCTTTGCAAACGTCGCCACCTCTACTCATTCCGCCGTCCGTGATGATCGGCACGTAACGGGACGTTTTTTTGAAGTAAGCATCGCGCGCCGCCGCGCAATCGACGGTCGCCGTTACTTGCGGAACACCGAGCCCGAGCACGCCGCGTGAAGTGCAAGCTGCTCCGGGTCCCACGCCGATCAAAACCGCGGCCGGCCCACACTCCATGATCTCGAAGGTCACATCATAGCCGACCGTGTTTCCGACAATGACGGGAATTCGCATCTCGCGGCAAAATCTTTCCAGATCAAGCGACTTATACTCTGACGAAATATGCCTGACGGTGGAAACCGTGCTTTGCACCACGAAAACGTCCGCCCCTGCTTCCTGTGCGATCCTGCCGAATTCAGCCGCGCGCTGGGGAATGGAGCTGACTGCGGCCAATGCGCCGCCGTCCTTAATCTGGCGCACGCGCGCGGCGATCAAATCTTCCTGCACCGGTTCCTGGTAAATTCTTTGCAGCAGGCCGGTAATGTCGGATCTATCTGCTTCGACAATTTTTTGTAGCACTTCCTTCGGATTTTTGTAGCGCGTTTGAACTCCTTCGAGATTCAGAACCGCCAGCCCGCCCAGTTGACTCATTGCGATGGCAAAACGGACGTCGACCACTCCATCCATTGCGCTGGCGAGGATAGGGATCTTTAATGCGAGCGGCTCCGCTCCATTCCGCGACAAACGGAAGGTGATATCCACTTCGTTTGGATTAATCGTCACGCGGCCTGGGACAAGGGCGATTTCATCAAACCCATAGGTGACGCGCGCTTTGCGATTGCGGCCGATCCACATTCCCATCTTAAATTTGCTCCATTCTAAATCGTTCGTTTAAACTTCCGCAGCGCGGGCATCGGGGAAGCAATGCGTCCGTTCGGTCTTCAAATTCGAACGCGCAAATCACGCAGCGCAACCGGTGCTCCAGGGCCCGGCGCTCTTTTCGCCGGCGATTCCATTCTCCCACTATCCAAAGGAGAAAAACCGCCGCAAGAAAAAGCAGCAAATAAATCGTGACCAGAGCGGCGAGGCTGACGCGAATCACGGGGTAGCACCTTCTGCCGGTCTGGGCCGGGGGCGCGCGACGTCGCGGCCCCACTCGATTGTCGCTATTCCCCAAGTCAGGAGTGGATCGTTTTTTTCCCCGCTGGCCGGGCCTTTGGAAAATCGGCAGAGCGCGAGATAGCGGCGCGCCTGCTTATCCAGGGCCGGATCGCCTGACGAATTGAGAGGAAAGCAATAGCGCATTTCTCCCATCCCGTTCACGGCAACCCGGAAGTGGGTCGTTTGAGGGGACTCATTATTGGATGCGGCAAAACTTAGCCTCGGCAAAGCGGGAGCGCCGAAAGCCTCCAGCTCTTTTGAAAATGAGACGGATGTTGTTGTCGCACCTATGGCGGGCGCGGTTTGGCGATGGCTGAACGGTGCGGCCCCCGGCGGCTGAGAATCGGGGAGACGCAGATTGGAAACCTCCAACGGAATCTCTTTCAATGCCGGCTCCACCGCGAGATAAGACGGTACGTGCTCAACTTCGGGTAGGGCGCCCAGCCGTGCCTCAGGCGGACGCTGAGTCGTAAAAGCCAGCGCGGGATCTTCCGCGTTGATCCAGCGGAGCAGAGTTCGGCCTTCTTCGGCACTGGACGTAATCACACTGATGCGCGCTGGTGGCGGGAGCAACGAGACTATTGGCGGATATACAATCTGAAAAACATAGAAGCAGAGAGCGTGTGCGACCAAAGAGAGCGCCAGAAACGCGGCGAGCGCAAGCTGGCGGCGCCGAGGCGGCTCCCAACTGAAAAGAAGTGGTTCGACAGCGGTCTCAGAGATAAGGGCCTTCATCGCGGGAGAGCCCCCGCCAGCGCGACGGAGGTGATTCCGTGTTCCAGCACAGCGTTTGTCACCTCCATAACTGTTTCGTAGGGGGTCAGACGGTCCGCTTTGATGATAATGGATTGACCCTCGCGCCTAGCCGCGTCCAGCAACGGCCCAAGCTGCGCAAGCGTGATTTTTTGATCCCGGAAATAAATGGCCGGGGCTGAGCCACCAGTAATGCTGATGATTTGCTGGTTAATCTGCGGGCTAAGCGCAAAACGCGAGAACGGCATCGAAACGGAAATGCCCGGCTGCAAAATAAAATTCGAGCTCAGCAACAGAAAAAAAATCAGAAGGAAAGCAACGTCGACCAACCCCAGGAGGACAAGCCAGCCGAAATTATATTCCTTCGTCCGGCTGAGCTTCATGTGCGCTGAAATATTTGTCGGTTTACAGAACCGTCGGTTCAGGACTCGATACGTGCGCCGGATTGGGCCGCCTCCTCGCGCGGCTGGAAGCTGATGATGCCGCTGACCGGCCGGCTCTCCGTCAACATGTGGACGATCTCAATCCCGGCTCGCTCCATGTCGTGCATCATGGTGCTCACGCGCGAAGAGAGGTAGCTATAAGCGACAAATGTTGGCGTGGCCACCACCAGCCCTCCCGCGGTCGTCAGCAAACTTTTGTAAACGCCGCCGGAAAGCTCCGTCACCGTTGCATAACCACCGCTGGACGCGATCGTGCCAAATGCGTCGATCATTCCGGCAACTGTGCCAAGCAACCCCAGCAATGGCGCAAGGAAAGCAATCGTGGCCAGCACTCCCAGAAACCGCTCCAGCTTGGGCACCTCTAGCTGGGCGGCTTCCTCAACGATGTCGCGCAATTCTGCGCGGGGCGCATCGTGCTGGATAATGGCGGAATGAATCACCCGTGCCACTGGGCCCGGGGTCCCAGCCGATTCATGTAGTGCTTCGGCGAAATTACGGCGGCGGATCAGATTGGAAAGCCCTTTCAAGAATTCGCCAACGTGGATCGTCGCTCGATGCAGGTAGAGCAGGCGCTCGGCAAAAATGGCGATCGAAATAATGCTACAGGCCAGGATAGGCCACATTAATAATCCGCCTTTTTGGATGTAATCAATCACGTCCGTTTTTCTAGTCTTCTTTGGCAGCTGTGGCAAGCTCGGAGCGAACAAGGAGCGGCCGGCTTCCTCGTGAACATCAGCCTACCGCGAACTTTTCTCGCGCGATTTTGGTGAAGGCGACGGCGCGGAAACTAGAGGAGTCTTGCGGCCCAGCAATTTGCCGGACGCGTCGAAAATAGAATAGCCGGTCTGTTTGCCGTTTTGATCGTAACTGTAAACGATCTTATGCAAGAGGGTATCGTTCTCGGCACTTTGGGTTTCTTGCTGGAGACGACCCTCGCTGTCGTAAGTGTACCGGCTCTTGAGCCGAAGGCGGCCATCGGGTCCGAAAATTCGGCCGCCGGAAAAGCGCCCTACATCATCCAGCTCATAACGAATTGTCTGGCGGAGTTTGCCATCCTGCCCGGTAGTTGTGGCGATAGCTTTGTGCTGTGCATCATCGAATTGGTAAACGGTGCGTGACCCATCGGCGTTCATCGACACAGTTACCCTGGCAGCATTGATCTCGGTTTTCTCCGGAGACTGGCTAAATGCGATTTTCGCGTCACTGACGAGAGCCGTGAGAACCATCGCGGACCAGAGCTGGAAAAGCTTCATGATTTGAGGAGCTTACGGTTGAGGGGAGGAGCTGCAAATAGCGATAAAATTTTTATTGACCGCAGAGTTGGGAAGTGGTTAACAGTGGGGGCAAGTGGTGGAAAATGGATGAATTCTCCACCGATAATATGGACCCCTCTTCTCCACCTGAGCGCTTCTACGCCGGAGAATTCCGGCATTCAATCGACGAGAAGAATCGCATCACAATTCCGTCTCGCTGGCGGCGAGGCAAAGCTGAAGACTTCATCCTTTTGCCCGAGGCGAGTCAGCAATTTTTGCTCGTCATGTCCCCGGACGAGTTTGCCCGAATGAGCTCGGCGGCAGAATCGAACGAGATTGTTCCCGCGCGAGATCGCCGGGTTTTCCTGCGCCAGTTGCACTCCCGCGCTCAACACGCAGCTGCGGATCGACAAGGACGTATCGTTGTGCCTGACGAGCTTTGCAGAAAGGTTGGATTGAAAGGCGAGGTCGCCCTCGTCGGTGGCCGGGGACGTTTTGAAATTTGGAATTTGCAACGTTGGAAACGGGCGCACGAGGAGGAGACCCCCACTTAT
>Ga0137407_10001583_pt1 | contig 14843 bp, 16 predicted proteins | sample CZOMad2_2_16fung_FD_108410 | JGI IMG/M metagenome (GOLD analysis project Ga0137407, IMG submission 108410) | Vadose zone soil fungal communities from Angelo Coast Range Reserve, California, USA - CZOMad2_2_16fungal (Illumina Assembly) | ecosystem: Environmental > Terrestrial > Soil > Vadose...
AGAACCACGCGCGACCATAGACGCTGTCCGCATGGGGCGCAAGAAGATGTTTATTACCTCGGCGAAGGCGGAGCGGGAGTTGGGCTGGCGATCGGCTCCGGTAGATGACGCATTGCGGCGGTCGGTAGACTGGTTTCGCGCCAACGGATATGCCTAGGATTGCGATCGTAGCCGCCATCGAGCGGGAAGTGGCGCCGTTGATCCGAGACTGGAAGGTTCGCGAAGTTGAACACGGCGGTCGACGTTACAAGCTCTTTGAAAGCGGGAAAGCTTCGTTGATTTGCGGCGGAGTAGGTCCGGAAGCAGCGCGGCGCGCAACCGAGGCGATTATTCACGAAGTGCGGGCATCTCACATTTTGTCGGTGGGTTTTGTGGGTGCTCTGGATCCGGCTTTGAAGGTCGGAGAAGTTTTCGAACCCCGAACGGTGATCAACGCGGCAGACGGCACTCGGACCGACACCGGATGCGGCAAGGGAACGCTTGTGAGTTTCAGTACAGTGGCCGGGCGGGAGCAGAAAGAGAAGCTGCGCGGTGCTTACTCCGCGGCGGCAGTGGACATGGAAGCTGCGGCGGTGGCTCAAAGTGCCGACTTGCGCGGCGTCCCCTTCGGTGCACTGAAAGTTGTGTCGGACGAAGCGGGATTTGTTATGCCGCCCGTGGAAGATTTTATTGCGGCGGATGGGCGCTTTCGTAGCGCGCGTTTCGCCCTGCATATAGCAGGGCGGCCGTGGTTGTGGGGAGCGACGCTTGCGCTGGCGCGCAACAGCGCGCGGGCGAGTAAGGCTCTGTGCGCTGCGTTGGAGCAGCACCTGAGCCGCCGGGCAACCGAAGAAATTGCAGAGAATCGGTAGGAGGAACGTGTTTCGTTGGATGTTGGTGGTGTTCTTGGCGAGTGTCGGAGTCTTCTGCGTTGCCGATGACGCCGGCAAACGCGTCTACTCCGAGTCGTTCAAGAAAGGCGCCACTCGGGTGACCGAGCAGACGCTGGACGTGACGCTCACTCCTGACCGTGCGAAGCAGGACTTCAGGATTTTGGACTCTTTGGGCAAGCCTCGCTACACCTTGCGTTTTGTGCCGGATATTCAGGCGGGCGACACAAAGATCCTCGGCTGGTTCGTGAGATTGGCTGACGCTCATCATAAGATCTACAACAGTGTGCTTCCAGTGTCACAGGACTTGGCCCGAGATCCGCAATTATGGTGGCTCGATGCCCGGCAATATTCCAAAACGCTGCTTCAGGCTCAGCGCGTCTTCAAAGTGGAACAGTTTTATTGCGTGCTGCAGGTGAAAGATGTGAAGCGGTTGACACCTGGTCAGCCCTATTTAAATCAAATGGATGTAGCCGTGCAATTCACGAATGCGAAACCGTAACCGAGATGCCGGGGACTCTATCCAAATCGACCGCTGTAGCTGAAACGCAAACGATTCCGTCCACCATGAAGGCCGCGGTCTATCGAGGTATGAATGACGTGCGCCTGGAGGAAGTGCAGGTTCCTGAAATCGGGCGCGGAGAGATGCTCGTGCGCGTGCACACATGTGGCATCTGCGGGACGGATCTTAAGAAGATCTCAACTGGTTCGCACCCGGCTCCACGCATCTTCGGGCATGAAACCTCGGGAGTAGTTGCCGGTGTCGGCGAGGGCGTGCGGAAGTTCAGGGTGGGCGATCGTGTGATGGTGTTCCATCATATCCCCTGCCGCGAATGCTATTACTGCCGCACGAAGACGTTCGCCCAGTGCGAGACCTACAAGAAAGTCGGCTGCACGGCCGGATTCGAGCCCGCGGGCGGCGGTTTTGCCGAGTATGTCCGGGTCATGGATTGGATCGTCGAGAAGGGTACAGTAGCGATCCCCGACGGCGTCAGTTTTGAGCAGGCCTGCTTTGTGGAGCCCGTAAACACTTGTATGAAGGGCATCCAGACGCTTCATTTGGAGGCCGGCGAAACCGTACTGGTAATGGGACAAGGCCCGATTGGGCTAATCCTGGCGGTACTAGCCAAAAAGGCCGGGGCTCGCGTGATTACTTCCGATTTGTATCCGGCGAGGCTTACAATATCAGTAAGACTTGGTGTGGACCAGACGATTGACGCTTCGCAGGCGGATGCGGTTCAGACGATCCGCGAGATGACCGAAGGACGCGGGGCTGACGCCGTAATTTTGGCAGTGGGCGGGAGTGCACTCATCCGCTCTGCGATGGACGCAACCCGTCCAGGAGGCCGTGTTTTGTTGTTTGCGCAAACTGTTCGCGGCGAAGCGACCATTGATCCTGCGGCGGTATGCGTGGACGAAAAGACACTATTGGGATCCTATAGCGCGTCCGTGGAATTGCAGGAAGAATCGATAAGATTTGTGATGAACCGCGAAATGGACCTGCAGCAATTGATCAGTCATCGCTTCCCGCTGAGCGAGAGCGTGGAAGCTCTCCATCGGGCTGCCCATCCTCAACCGGACTCGATGAAAATCGTCATACAACCGGGCAGCGCGTGGGAAGGACGCTCATTGTGAATGGCAAAATGACTGCGGCCGTCCTGTACGGCAAGGAAGACATCAAGATCGAAAGAGTGCCTATCCCGCGGGTAGGCGATGGCGAAGTGCTGGTGAAAGTCCAGGTGGCACTTACCTGCGGCACGGACTTGAAGGTCTATCAGCGCGGCTATCACGCGCGGATGATTGTCCCTCCTGCTCTGTTTGGACACGAACTCGCCGGCACGATTGAAGAGGTTGGGCCGGGCGTGCGCGGTTTCAAGAAGGGAATGCGAGTGGTGGCGCTGAATTCCGCGCCCTGCGGGCTGTGTTTCTACTGCTCCAAGCATCAAAGTAATCTTTGCGAGGATCTGCTGTTCAACAACGGCGCCTATGCCGAGTACATCCGCATTCCGAGGCGGATCGTCGAAACAAACATGCTGGTTGTTCCTTCGCAGGTGAGTTTCGAAGATGCCGCTATGACCGAACCGCTAGCCTGCGTGCTGCGCGGATTGCATGAGACAGGAGTCGAGATTGGCGACACGGTGACGGTGATTGGCGGCGGCCCGATCGGATTGATGTTTGTGCAGGTTGCCAAGGCCATCGGCTGTAACGTGATCGCGGTGGTGAAGCGCGATTCACAGGTTTCGCTGGCGCGCCGTAAGGGTGCGCAGGAAGTCGTACAGATCGGTCAGGTCAACGATGCCATCGAAGCCGTGCGGAGCTTGACCGCCGAAAAGCGTGGCTCGGACGTGGTCATCGAAGCGGTGGGCCGTCCCGAGGCGTGGGAATGGGCTGTACAGATGGTGCGCAAAGGTGGCACCGTCAATTTCTTCGGAGGCTGTGCTGCCGGAACCAAGGTGCAGCTCGATACGAATCGATTGCACTATTCCGAAATCACGCTGAAGGCGACCTTTCACCATACTCCGGAGACCGTCCGACGGGCATTCGGACTGATCACCGAGAGGAAAGTGCGGGGCACAGACTACATCACCGGTGAAGCTCCGCTTTCGCGGCTGCATGATGTGTTGCGCCACATGCTAAACCGCAACGGCGATATCAAGACTGCAATCATTCCCGGACATTAGGGCACGTGGCTATAACCCGGTGGCCCTTTATGTCCTCTGTGGTGAAAGAATTTAATTTCCAATGACCACCACCGCCCATCTCGCGACGGTTCCGCCTGCCACAGGATGGAGCGCTCTTCCGCCGGACTACGCGATTCCGGAAGCGGCGCCTTCCGAGGCGGCCGCTCGCGAATATTGCCGTCGGCTGGCTCGCACTCACTACGAAAATTTTTCGGTCGCAACCTGGTTTCTGCCGGCACGACTGCGGCAGCATTTCTTTAATGTCTACGCCTACTGCCGGATCTCGGACGATCTCGGCGACGAAGTGGGCGACAGCGCCGCATCCCTGCAACTTCTTGATCAATGGGAAGGCGAGTTGAATGCCTGCTATGACGGCCATCCCCGGCACCCTGTGTTTGTCGCGCTGGCTGAGACTGTGCGGATGTTTGAAATTCCCAAGCAGGAATTCGCCGACCTCCTCACCGCCTTCCGCCAGGACCAGACCGTCGCTCGCTACGAAACATTCGTGGATCTGCTGGGCTATTGCCGGTACTCCGCGAATCCTGTCGGCCATCTGGTGCTGTACCTGGGCGGGTACCGCGATGACGAGCGCCAGCGCCTTTCTGACTACACCTGCACGGCATTGCAACTCGCCAATTTCTGGCAGGACGTCAGCGCGGACTATGCCAAGAACCGCATCTATCTTCCGCTCGAAGATCTGCGCCGCTTCGGCGTGAGCGAAGAGGAAATCCGCGCCGGGCGTAACACCTCAGCTTTCCGCGAAATGCTGCGCTTTGAAGTCGAGCGCGCGCGGGAGTGGTTTACACAGGGGTTGCCGCTCGCATCCAAAGTAAGCCGGGAACTTGCTATCGATATTGAACTATTCAGCCGCGGGGGCCTGGAAATAGTGAACGCAATCGAACGCCAGGACTATGCGGTTCTGGGCCGGCGGCCCGCCATCTCGAAGACTCGCAAACTGGTGCTGATCGGTCGCGCCACGCTGGGGAAGCTAACAATATGAGTGCCGCCGTGGGGAATGCGCCTGTGCAATTCTCGCCGACACCGTCCCAGCTCGACGTCGCCTATTCGGTGTGCCGGCACATCGCCCGTTCGGCGGCCCGAAATTTCTATTACGGCTTCGCCGTCCTGCCGCGACCCAAGCGCAACTCGCTCAGCGCAGTGTATGCGTTCATGCGGCGCTGCGATGACATCGCCGATGACAACACCCTCAGCTTCTATGAGCGGCGTAACAAGCTGGCGGAGTGGCTCGACACCGTTCACCGCGCGCTCGCGGGCTATCCGATCGACGATGCGTTATTGCTCGCTCTGGCTGATACCCAACGCCGCTTTCAGATTCCAATCGGACTGCTCGACCAGCTGGCCTACGGCACGGCGGCGGACGTGGAGCAGGAGCCCACTCCGGCCGACACAGGAATTCTCGCTCCCCGCTATCAGACTTTCGAAGAGCTGCGGCAGTATTGCTACGGCGTTGCTTCGGTCGTAGGGCTGGTTTGCATCCGGATCTTCGGTTATCGCGATCCTGCCGCCGAATCGCTGGCAGAGAAGTGCGGGCTCGCATTTCAGCTCACTAACATCATCCGCGACGTCAAGGAAGACGTTGCCATGGGCCGCCTTTATTTTCCGGAAGAGGACCTCGCTGAGTTCGGTCTCTCGCCCACCGACTTCGCCGCTCCCGATGCGGGCCGCATACGTCCGCTGCTGGCGAAGCAGGCGGAGCGAGCACGTGAAGGCTACCGTGCCGGCGAAGAGTTGATCCCGCTGGTCAATGAAGACAGCCAACCCGCGCTCTGGGTGCTGATCACGATCTATCGGCGCCTGCTCGAGAAAATCGCCTCGCGCCAGTACGATGTGTTCAGCGAGCGCGTCGGCCTGAGTGTTCGCGAAAAGCTCACCATCCTGGGCAAAGGATACGTGAAGCGCCTGTTGTGATGAACTTCTCCCCGACCCATGGTTCCACCGTCGCCATCGCCGGAGGCGGGCTCGCTGGACTGGCCGCTGGCTGTACCCTTTCGAGCGCCGGATTCCGAGTGACCCTGTTCGAGCGCCGTCCTTACCTGGGCGGACGAGCGTCTTCCTATCAACATCCCGGGACAGGCGAGATTGTGGACAACTGCCAGCACGTACTGCTGGGTTGCTGTACGAACCTGATCGATTTTTATCGCCGCATCGGAGTTGAAAATAAGATCCGCTGGTATGACAGCCTGACATTTTTGGAACCGGGAGGCCGCGCATCCGTGATTCAGCCCTCGGCGCTCCCGGCGCCCCTGCACACTGCGCCTTCTTTTCTGCGCGCTGACTGCCTTACGCTGGCGGACAAGCTCTCCATTGCCCGCGTCATGGCTGCGCTCGCGCCTTCCGCTCCTCCCGAGCGCGGGGAGACGTTTCTTGCCTGGCTGAAGCGGCATGGACAGACGGAGCAAGCGATCGACCGCTTCTGGAAGACGATCCTCGTCAGCGCACTCAACGAAGACCTGGACCAAATCTCCGTTCCGTATGCTGCACAGGTGATCCGCGAATCGTTTTTGAAGTCGGCCACAGCCGGACGCATGGGAGTGCCGACGGTTCCGCTCACGGAGTTGTACAGCGCTGCCGGGGATGCGATCCGAGGTCGTGGCGGAGACGTGCAGTTCCGAACAGGGGTGGAATCCTTTCGCGCGCAGGCTTCCGGCGTGACGGTCGTCGTCAATGGACAGGAACAGAAGTTCGACTATGTGGTGCTGGCGGTTCCGTTTGATGTCCTGGCACGAATACTGCCTGACTCGCCCGCCGCAGCTCCGCTGGCAGAGATGCTGAGCCACTTCAGGACCTCACCGATCACGGGCATTCATCTCTGGTTCGACCGGGTTATCAGCGATCTCGATCATGCCGTTCTGCTCGGCCGCACCATTCAGTGGATGTTCCACAAGTCGCGGCTGATCGAAGCCAGGGAAGCTCGGGAGAACGGAAACGGCAGCTATGTTGAACTGGTCGTGAGTAGTTCGAAGAGCCTGGTCGAGAAGTCCCGGGGCGAAATAGTGGACTTGGCGTTGAAAGAGTTAGGCGAATTTTTTCCCTTCGCCGGGGAAGCGAAGCTGCTGAAATCCACCGTGATCAAGGAAGTGCATGCGACCTACTCGCCCCGTCCGGCAGTGGACCAACATCGGCCCAGACCGGAAACTGCCTGGCCGCGGGTGTTTCTGGCGGGCGACTTTGTTGCTACCGGATGGCCGGCAACCATGGAAGGCGCCGTCCGCAGCGGTTATTTGGCGGCCGAATCGCTCGCGCGCGTTGCCGGTAGCCCGACTGCGAGATTCCTCGTTCCCGATCTTCCCGGCCGTGGCTTCATGCGGCTGTTCGTATGAGTCGTCCTGAGCCGAACCTCGCCGCCGTGGTTATCGGCAACTGCTGAATTCACTTCAGTTACGCCGGATTTAGATAGCATCACTTCAGGGCCATTCTAATGTTCGGCAACCCTGCATACGATCTCTATACGTAATTATGCAGGAGCTGAATCCAGAGAAGCTGGTTCTGCAGGACGACGATCGTCGTCGTAGCCCGCGATTTAGTTGCGGCGGCCTGGCAAAGATCATTTGCCTCCCATCGGACGGGATCTATCTTGCGGGCAGGGTCCGTGACCTCAGCTTGAACGGATGTGGGATCGAAACGGTTACGCCTCTCGAATGTGGGGCGCGCGCTGAGATTTTGGTGCAGGTGAGTGACGCTTCTTTTCGAGCCATCGGCCAGGTGAAGGCGGTTCGTAGGTCCGGTGGGATCGGAATGGAATTCCTTCAGCTCAGCGCTGGCGGACACGACATGCTGGTGGAACTCCTCCGGGAGCTGGCGAAACGGCGGGCGATCGCGACCACCGTGCGAGCCGCCCGCCGGGAACCGGGTCCAGAACAATGGGACGAGGTCAGGGCGGCACTGCTGAAGGAAAGCCGTCCGATGCTCGGCAAAATCGTGGTTTCGCCAATGGAAGCAAACCCGCTAGTTGTAGATCGCTCCGACTTAAACACGGAGGAAGAATCGAAAGTCGTACCGGTGGATTTGTTCATCTAGAATCTCGCTGTTGGGCGCAGGTTTCTAGATCGCCATCAGCGCAACGCCACCCGCGACCAGAAGCGCGGCCATGAGCCGCCGCCGGCCCACTCGCTCATGCAGGAAAAGACGCGCGGCAAATGCGTTAGCAACAAACGTCAGGGAAGCGGAAGCGGGGACAACCAGGCTGAGGTCTCCCCAGGAGAGGCCGAACAGCAGACTGTAGAAGGCGATTCCCATAGCGACCAGGCCGAGGAAGAATGTCGGTGTCGCGAGCACGCGGCTGATCACCTTCAGCAGCCCGTGCCGTTTCCATAGTTCACCCACGTCCCCAACCTTCTTCATTGCGTGGGACAGTAGAATGTCCCCGGTGGTCGAAGCGATAACGATCAGTCCGATTGCCGCCCAGGTGTAGGCCTCTTTCACGATTGGGCCTCCTGCTGCGAGATGACGTCGGTAGCGAGTTTGCGAGACGGCGTGAGAGACGGTCCTGCCGCGACAAAGCCGACCCCCGCGGTGATCAGCGCAATGCCCATCCAGCGCGCCGGAGAGATCGCTTCATGGAATCCGAAGCGCCCCGCCAACGCAACCAGCACATATCCCAGCGAACTGGCGGGAAGCACGTAGGTGAGATCGGCCCAGGAAAGGGCCGACATGTAGGAAGCGAAAAAGGCCAGCAGCAGTAGGATTCCACAGGCCACCCACGGATCGAAGATAGCGAGGACCAAGCTGGAAAGATTGTGCAGGGAGACACCGCCGAGGTCTTTCATCCCGCGCGCCAGCAGGGTGTCGCCCGCTGCACTGAACACGGCGACTCCCGCCAGCACGAGGTATTTTCGGAAAGTCACTACCGATCCGACTCCCGGGCCTAAGCCTTGGCCGGCTCAACCGCCGGGGACTCTTCCTTACGGTTCTCTTTGACCCACTTATGGCGCTGCGAGCGCAGCTTAAGGAACGCCCGCGCCTCTTTGTAGAGGCGCTTGCGCTCAGAGTTATTGAATACCGCTTTGCGAAGAATGCGGTACGCGGCCTTGGGCCGGAAATAGTACTCGTCGTAGAACTTGTGCACCATTTCCATAACTTCGGCCGCAGGCAGTCCGGGGTATTCGACCTGCACCATCTGGTGGCCGCCGTCGTCCACCATCTTGCTCTCCTGGGTCATGAAGCCGTTCTTCATGGCGAATTCATGCAATTCCGTGCCGGGATACGCATGCGCCACCGAAACCTGAATCGTTTCCACGTCCAGATCCTTGGCGAAGTTGATGGTGTTGCGAATCGTCTCGCGTGTTTCTCCCGGGAGGCCAAGAATAAAGTCGCCGTGCACGACCAGACCCAGCTTGTGACAGTCCTTGGTAAACTGGCGGGCACGCTCAACGGTGGCGCCCTTCTTGATGTTCTTGAGAATCTGCGGATCGCCCGACTCGTAGCCCACAATCAGCAGGCGGCATCCGGCTTCCTTCTGGGCTTTGAGCGTTTCGTAGTCGGTGGTGACGCGCGACGTGCACGACCACGTCAGACCCAGTGGCTTCAGCTTGGCGCACAGTTCGATGGTGCGCGCTTTCTGGATGTTGAACGTGTCGTCGTCGAAGAAGAACTCCTTTACGTAGGGCCAATACTCTTTGGCCTTCGCCATCTCGCGGGCCACATCGTCTGTGGACCGTTTGCGCCAGGGATGCCCCATAAGCGTCTGCGGCCAGAGGCAGAACGTGCACTGCGCGGGGCAGCCACGCGTGGTGTAGAGCGCAACGAACGGATGCAACAGAAACGGTACGGTGTAGCGCCGCACGTCGAGATCGCGACGATAAACCTCGGTCACGTGCGGAAGAGCGTCCAGGTTCTCGATCTGCGGCCGATCGGCATTGTGCACGACGCCGCCATTCTTGCGATACGAGAGGCCGAGAATGTCTTCCAGCGGCTTCCCGTTGGCGTACTCGACGATCGTATGGTCGAATTCCTTGCGGCAAACCACATCGATGGCCTTGCAATCCTGCAGCGACTTCTCCGGCAACACGCTGACGTGTGGTCCAACAAAGGCGATCTTGATATGCGGATTGCTGTCTTTGATCGCTTGCGCAAGGCGGATGTCGCCGGGGAATCCCGGAGTGCTGGTGAAAAGAACCAGCAACTCGTAATCACGACAGGTGCGAATTGTCTCTTCCGCGGTCACATGGTGGGGCGGAGCATCCAACAGACGCGCTCCCTCGAGCATTCCGGTGGGATAAGCGAGCCAAACGGGGTACCAGTAGGACTCGATCTCGCGCGTGGCTGGCCAGCGGGAACCCGCGCCTCCATCGAAGTTTTCAAACGAGGGCGGATTCAGAAACAGTGTCTTTAGAGGCATATGGCTGTGTCTCTTATTCTACCATTCTAGGGTGTGGAACCCCGTGCGGGACGCTACCATCCAGGTACGCCCCATTTCGGATTGGCGACCGTGGAAACCCTTACTCCAGTATGCCTTAGCGATTCCTCGAACAGCAAAGCCGAGACGCTGAACGTCACTATGCAGCATTAAGCCGCGAGAATTGGCCTCGGGTGGCGCAGGTCATTTTGCGGGGTTCTGCAGCGCCCATTTTTCGAGCTCCCCGGTGGCGCGCAGCAGGTTTACACGTACACGCTGATATTCGAAATCGGCATCCTGGAATAGGAGGTAACGCTCGCTGGCCTGGCCGCGGGCATCGACGATGTCGTGGAGCGTACCAGTTCCAGCATCTTGCCTCGTTTGGGCCGCCTCAAGTCCGGACTGCGCGAGCTGATACTCCAGTTGCGCGACTTCGCGAGCCGCCGCAAGTTGCTCAACAGCTCGTTGCAGTTTAAGCGTTTCTTCCGAAACCTTGTCGCGTGCGGCCTCGGCTTGCTTCTTGGCCTTACGAGCCTCGGCGGCTGCACCCTGGGCCCGTGCCCGTTGCGCAGCGTTAAAAATCGGGAAACGGAAGGACATACCGATCGTGGCATTATCGGGTTGGAAATTCTTGTAGTACTGATCGTAATTGTTGTATTTCGAAAGGCGTGCATACTGGGCGGCAAGATCCAGGGAGGGAAGGAGGGCCCGATGTTCGCCTGATGCGCGGAAGGCTTCCGCGATCGCATGCTGGTCGGCGGATTGAATAGCTGGACTCGATGCTACGGCTTTAGCAGGAAGATCGTCATCCGAGCTGACGGCCGGCATGGCCGGAATAGTGTCTGATGCAATCTCGATCGAAAACACTGGTAGTCCGGTCAATACCGAGAGATGACGACGTAGCACATCGGAGGCACCGCGGGCTTCGGTCATGCGAAGACGCGCCCTGGCGGCTGCCAATTTTGCCTTATTCAAATCCACGGCGCTGTCCACCCCCTCCTGCAAGCGTTGTGCAACAGCTTTTTCCAACTGCGATGCCTGCGTTTCATCCTCCTGCAGACGTGAAAGCCGGGCTTCCCATTTGACGAGCTCGGCATACGTGATTGCAACGTCCTGGATCACGGCGTTGCGCTGATCCTTGTCCTGGAGCTGGGAGGCGCGCCATTCAGTTTTGGCTGCGTTCTGGAACTGCCGTTGGGTGGGATTGAAGACCGTGCTCTGCGCGACCACGTTCACGATGGCTGGTGCGGAGCCTTCCAGGGTCAGCGGAAATCCGTAGGAGTAGCCCAATCCTGAACCCACGGTTAGTTGCGGTATGTAGGCATTGCGGGCTTCGCGATATGCTGCGAAGGTTCGCTGGACATCCGCATTCGCAACCGCCGAGCTTGTGCTGTGCGCAAGCGCCAGTTGAATGGCGCGTGCAAGCGGAAGCGTCTCCGCGTGCAGGCAGTTTCCGGCTAACAGCATGGTGGACAGGACAAGCAGGTTGAATCGGAGTTTCATCTCGTCACCTGTGATCAGGCCGCGACTCGGCGGCGACGCACAAATTGTAGTGCCGGAACCGGAGCCGGGCAGTGCATTGGTAGGAATGATTCGGAACGGGTGCGCGATCGGGAATGAGGCGCACCATCTTCAGGGAGCAACCCGCTTAAGCCCTTGGCGGCAGGGTTCGAAATTGCGGGCCAGGGCAAGGCACGCGCGGTACTCTGTTGTGGCGCCAGTCTTGTCGCCCTGCTTTTCAAGTATTTGTCCTAAGAGATTATGAGCTTTGAATGCAGGCGCTTCCTCAACCGGGCCTTCGGCAAAATAGCGCCGGAGCAATTGGATAGCAAACATGAAGGCTCTGCCCGTGCGGAACAGTGAATTCGCCGCTTCCATCAGGACTTCGCGATGCGGCATGGGTGCTTGATTCATCTTGATGAAGGCCTGCTCCATCTCGTCGTAGCGCTTCCGGTTGCGATAGAAAAAACCCATATTCAGCCAAGCCTCGGCTTCGCCTTTGGCGGCGTCGATCATCTGGTGATATTCGCGTTCAGCAAGGGCGTAGTCCTTGTTCTTCTCGGCAATGCGAGCGTAAACCCAGTGCTCCTGGGCCGGACTGACTCTCCCGAGGATCTTTGCCTGCTCGCGCGCCTTATCGTTGCCGCCGCCCATGATGCCCGGCGCTTCGAGGTAGTACTCGGCCACGTCCACTAAGGCATCAGCGTCACGGGGATCCAGTTGTGCGGCGCGCTGCAACTCATCGCGCGCCTTGATCGCGAGGCCAGCGGCGCTCAGGATATTTGCCCGGTCGGCCTTTACGCCGTAGACCCGGCCCAGCCAGCGATGGTACCGGGAAATATTCGGGTCGAGCTCAACTGCTCTCTTGCAGCGTGATTCCGCGCGATCCCAGTCCTCATACTGAAAGTACGCGCGGCAGAGCAGGTTAAATGCCTCCGCATCCCGCGGATTGGAAGCGACCCGCTGGTCCAGAGCGGCGATGGCATCATCGACGCGTCCAGCCCTCAACATATCCTGAGGAGAATCCGCCGCCATCGCGGATAACGAGAAAACGAAGAAAAGAAAAAGAATCAGAACTCGGACAGTCTGCTTAACCATTTAGTACTTGACCTGTGTCCCGTCACCGATCGTCTTACCGTTTGACGAACTGATTGCGACGATGTCGTTGAGCGAGAGCCCGCGCGTAATTTCAACTTGGGTAAGATTGGAAATCGATGTTTCCACGTCTTTCCGCTTAAGCTGACGCCCGACCACCTGAAGCACATAGGGCCTACTGTCATCCATTCGGACGGCCTCGCGCGGCACCACCAGCGCGTTGTCGCGTTGGGCAGTCGCGATCGTTACCCCTACATTTACGTTGGGCAGGAGCTTCATGTCCTTGTTATCTACGATGCTGATTGTCTCGCCCACGTTCCGGGATCCGCGTAACTTCACCGTAGATGGGACGGCAGTGACGGTGGCTTTCCATAGTCTTCCGGGAACGGCGTCCCAGGTAATCTCGATGGCGTTTCCGGGCGCCAGTTTGCCAACATCGGGTTCGTCGACGAACGCGCGAACCTGTACTTTCCTTAGATCGGCCAACTGCAGCAGCAGATCGCCACTGGCGACAAAGGCTCCTTGTTTTACCGGAAGGGAGTAGACGATGCCGTCAAATGGCGCGCGGACATTGGACTTGGCGAGAATATCCTGCGAGGCATTGTAGGCTGCCTGCGCTTCACGGCGCTGCGCTTCGACGCGCGCCAATTCGGGCTTGGAATAACGTCGGGTTTGCTTCTGCTGGAGCAGATTGAGTTGGGCATCGGCCTGCGCCAGTGCATTCTCGGCCGCGCGGACTTCACCGGCCGAAGCCGAACCCTGCTGTTGAAGCCTCTTGAGTGCGTTCAAGTTGCGCTGTGCCGCCTCACGATCTCCGCGTGCTTTCACCATCTGCGCATCGAGGCTCAACACTTCTTCTTGATTTCCGCCGCGTTCCATGGCATTGACCTCGGCCATCGCGGCCTTCACTTGGGTTAGTGCCCGTGCTGCCTGCGTGCGCGCGTCGGCGTCGTCGAGAGTCAGCAGAAGTTGGCCCTTTCTGACGGCGTCGCTTTCCTTGACCAGCACACGCTTCACGGTGGTGGTGAGCGGAGAGTGAGCCTCAAAATTTTGCACCGGCTCGATCTTGCCATTGGTCGAAATCAGACTGCGGATTTGTCCCTGCTCCACGTGCGCAATTCGGACCGGGATCGAGTCATCCCTTCGAGTGACGAAGGCAGCGAAAATAAGGACCGCTCCCAGAATCGACAAACCGGTTCCCCACCAGCGGCGCTTCTGACTCACTGAACTGTTTCCATTCAATGGCATAGCAAGAAAATCGTAAGTATCAATGTATCACCGGAGCACGCGTCGGCAGCAGGCAAAAGCAGTTTCAGGACTTATCGGGTTAGATGCCGCGATTCCAACGTTCGCCCCAACGTTTGTGCATCCGCGGCGCTGCTCGAGGACTGGGTACAATATGCGAATGCCGAAATCTTCCCGCTATACCGCGGCACATGCCGGCGCCGGACTGAATCACAAATTTCCAGAAATCGAAACCTGGCCCAATCAGTTTCCCGGTTACGAGATCGTGATCGACGATCCCGAGTTTACCTCGGTCTGCCCAAAAACAGGCCTACCAGACTTCGGAAAAATCGAGATCCGATACATGCCGGATAGTCTCTGCCTGGAACTGAAGTCACTCAAAGAATACCTGCAGTCATATCGAAACCTCGGCATCTTTCAGGAAAATGTTGTCAATCAGGTGCTAAATGACGTCGTGCGATGTGCAAAACCGGTATGGGCTGAGGTCAAGGGAGACTTTCGTCCGCGCGGCGGGATTTCTACGGTGGTGATAGCGAGGTGGCCGCGGCCGAAGAAAGCGCGGCGGAGGGAGAGGTAAGAGGTCAAATTGCAGAAGCCGCTTCAATCACCGCGATGCGGTCGCTCTCGCGGCTCAATCAATTCAATCTCGTCCGCATGCTCAGCCTTGACGCGGCTCACTTCGTATGCCCCTTGCAAGTTCAGCCAGAATTGTTCGGTGGTCCCGAAGAAACGCGCCAGGCGGACGGCCGTGTCCGCACTGACGCCGCGCCGTTCCAGAACAATGTCATTGATGCGGGGCACAGGGACCCGTAGTCGTTTCGCCAGTTCGTAAACTGACATCTGCAGTGGCGCAAGGAACTCCTCGCGCAGGATTTCGCCGGGATGAATTCTCCAGTTCGGAGTGCTTTTTCTGGCCACACTCATAATAGTTTGGCCCTCAATGATAGTCGGTGATCTCCACTTCGAAAGCCTCGTGGTCCCTCCACAGGAAACAGATGCGGTATTGATCGTTGATCCGAATGCTGTACTGCCCCGGCCGGTCGCCGCGCAACTTCTCTAACCGGTTTCCGGGGGGAACCTTCAAATCATCGAGGGCTG
>Ga0137407_10001584_pt1 | contig 14842 bp, 21 predicted proteins | sample CZOMad2_2_16fung_FD_108410 | JGI IMG/M metagenome (GOLD analysis project Ga0137407, IMG submission 108410) | Vadose zone soil fungal communities from Angelo Coast Range Reserve, California, USA - CZOMad2_2_16fungal (Illumina Assembly) | ecosystem: Environmental > Terrestrial > Soil > Vadose...
CCAAAGTACCCCGACATTACCGTGCCACTCACCGGCACCGATGGCAACGCCTTTGCGGTGCTCGGCACGGTCAACCGCGCCTTGCGCCAGGCCGGCGTCAGCCAGACCGAGCGGGACGCCTTCCTGCAGGAGGCGACCGCCGGCGACTACGACGCCTTGCTCCAAGTCGTGATGCAGTGGGTCGAGGTCAGGTAAGGAGGTGTGGATGAGAGAACCGACCGTGCAGGTTGGTACCCCGGCAGGGTGCGCTAACACCCCGCCAGGGCGAGGCAATGCAGTTCCCGAGTATCCACCCAAGAACCGGCTCATAGTATGAGCCTGAAGGAGCAACGATGTCAAGCCGTTACATCCCTGAACCCTCCCAGATTGACTATCACGCCGAGATCCAGGCCCAGCGCGTGGCGCGGGCCAGGAAACGCATCTTTCCCGCCGAAGTCCTGGAACAGATCGACGCCATGATCGCCGCGGAACCGGACCCGAGGAAACATCCACTCTACCACCTGGTGGAATTCTTGCTGGACCGGGAGATCGCGGTGCATGGCGGCGAATTCTTCGATACCTGCAAGGCGCTGTGCCTCGACGCCATTGACCGCTGTGTGGACGACGTCCTGAGCCAGGAGGACTAGGCCATGACCTTTGACCCCCAGCCCCATCTCCTCAAACTGCCACGCAAAGTCAAGGACAAGGCTACCGGCCACTACACCACCGTCTATGACGACTATCTGGAAGTGAAGTGGCGGCTCGTGATGTTCCGCGAGCGCTACCCCCACGGCGTCATCACCACGGAAGAGGTCTGCGTCGACCTGGCGCAGGGGTATGCGCGCTACAAAGCCACCGTGGAGGATGGCGAAGGCGGCAAAGCCACCGGCTACGGCACCGAGACCGCGGCCGACTTTGGCGACTACTGCGAGCGGGCGGAGACGCGCGCACTAGGCCGGGCCCTGGCGGTCCTGGGCTTCGGCACGCAGTTCGTCGGCCAGGACCTCACCGAGGGCGACCACGTGGCGGATGCGCCGGTGCGTGCAACCACGGCGCCGTCTGTGAATGGCCACGCCCCCGCTGAGCTGGTAGTAGAAGATGCAACCGCGGTGGCGCCGCCCAACGGCGACGCACGCCCCACGACGATCCCCCCTGACAGCGGCTTGCCCTGTGCCGGCCAGGTCATCGTCGACTTGAAACCGGCCTCACTCTCGATGTTGATCAACAAGGTGGCGCGGCTGCTGCAGGACGAGGGCGAACGCTGGGTGGCGCTGCTGCATGCCCTGGAGCGCGAGCGGAACGCCCGCCTGGAGCGTGGTCGCAAGACCGTCCCCACCACCGGGGAGGGCTGAGCCATGGAGCACCTCCTCATCCTCGCCTACTGGCCCGATCGTGTCGAGACCTATGGCGGCCGCCGCCGGGAGCTGCCGCGCCTGCTGCGGCGCTACTGCCGGGGCGCCACCCGCGTGGTGATCTATGAGGCCCGCGAAACCATCTGGGACGTGCGCCAGGTGACGCGCGCCCTGGAGCGCTGGCAAGCGGCCGGAGGGCACGTCTAAATGGCCACCCCGACGGGCAGCACCTGGTGGTGTGAGCTGTGCCGGGTCGAGGTCTGGGTGGCCCACGTGCCGAAGCGGTTGCGGCATGCCGTCTGTCGGAAGTGGATGGTACGAAAACGGTAGCCTTCGGACCACAAGATCGGATAGAAAGGAGGGCAGGACCCCCACCACTGCTCGCACCAGTGGTGTACAGAACAACGGGGAGCGGGCGGCGAGGCCCGGCTCCCCAGCGACACAGACGATCCACCCGGTAAGGAGAACTGCGCCTATGTCTACTGAGATGTTAGCACAAGTCCTCCGGCTGTCCAATCCTCTCCTGTCCCGTCCGCAGAAAAACCTCTTGCTGGTGCTAGCCTATCACACCAACCGCGAAACCGGCCTGGCCTACCCGGGGCATCGCCTCCTGAGCCAGGAGCTCATGATCACCACCCGGCAGGTCCGCAACCTCGTGCACCAAGTGGAGAAAGCCGGCTGGGTCGAGGTCCGCCGCGGCCAGGGGCGCGGGCATCTCACCGTCTACCGGTTGAAGCTCGACCCCGAGGAGGTTATCCCCAGAAAAGGGGAAATGGTGTACGCGCCATCCTCAGAGAAAAGGGGAAATCCAGCGCCGGAAAAGGGGAAATCGGCGGCCGAAAAGGGGAAATCGACGGTCACGCCTATATATGAAGTGGAAAGAGAGAAAAAAGAGATGGAAACAGGGTTGGCACCAGTTCAATCACGACGAGGGACCTACAGCCAGTGCCCCCTCTGCGGCGTCCACCATCAACCGGGGCCCTGCCGTGACCCCTGGGAAGCTCGGCAGTCCACCCCGATGCCGAGGCGTCTGGCACCCAGGATCTCATAAGCGGTGTCCTGTCAACTGCGGCGGGAATGATCAACATTGATAAAAGCGGAGGTAGGGAGGGCTCACCAGATCGGCTCAGGCGCGACGATCGCGGGGGGCCTGGACCCTGGGGTAGGACCCTGAAGGTGATCGGCAGGCGCGGGGGCGAGGCGGGCAGGGTAAACGCTTCAATAAACGACGCGACAACCTGCAGGAGAAACGGCCGAAGCTGGTGCAGCGAATTAAGGCGCTGCAGCCGAAGGCGTCGAACCGGGCGATTGCCAAGGCGATCGGGGTGAGCCACGTCACCGTCAATCGTGACGTTGATCCTGGAACAAATGTTCCAGCCGTCTCTGACACATCCGCGATTGAAGAGGCTTCACCGGGCGCGCCTGGAACAAATGTTCCATCAGCCGCGCCTAAAGCCGCGCCAGTCGCGGAGTCACCAGCACCGAGTGGCCCAAATGGGCACCTGCGCCCGACAACCCCGCGCCAGTCGCGGAGGCGCCAGAGCCGGGTGCGCAAAATTACGCACCCGAGCCCGATAACCCCGCGCCAGTCGCGGAGGCGCCAGAGTTACGTGCGACCCCTGTGGCACCGCCGGCCGAGGCGGGTGATCGTGATGCGAGGGACCGCGGGAGTGATCCCGGGTAGACCTCAGGGGTAGATGAGTCACCAGGGGATGAGTCGGCAGGAGGAGTCTCCACGCGCGCGGGGGCTTACCACCATTCGCCAATGGTGTTTGAAGTTTGGGCAGGGTCTCTCCACGCGCGCGGGCTCACCCCTGGAGGAACTCGCGGTGCAGCCGGGCCAGCACCGCGATGGCGCATGGACCCCGGCTCCATCACGGATTCTCTGTCGGCGTGGCTAAGAACCCGTGCGTGATTCCCGTGGTCGGATCAGTAAAATAGCCGACAATCTGCCCGTACTGATTGATCGCCTCAGCGGCGCCCGGTGGGCTGTTCACTCCAGGACCGGGGAGCACCGTGAACACCCCCTTGGACAGGACGAATCCATGGGAGGCTTGCGGCGCGCTCGTATCTTGGTATGCCCCGACGATCTGCCCAGCATCGTTGATGCCAAAGAGCTCAGTCCTCAGGCTGTTCGGGGCATCAATGGTGGTGAACACGCCCTTGTCATACAGGAAGCCTCGCGGCCTCCCGGTCGTGGGATCGCTATAGGTCCCCACCACTTGACCTTTGTCATTGAGACTCGCCAGAGGCAGTGGGCTGCCAGGCGGATCGATGGTGGTGAACTGATCCTTAGACCAGAGAAAGTCGTGGTCCACCCCCTGCGCATCCTGGTAATACCCCGCGACCTCCCCCCGGTTATTGATCCCTCCCACGTAGGTGACCCGACTGCCCGGCACGTTGATGCTCGTGACCTGGGTGAGGGAGAAGATGAAGCCCTCGGCCCCATTGATCCCAGCGATGGTGCCCTGGTTGTTGATCCCATAAGGGGAGCCCCCAAAGCCATTCGGCTCCAGGAAGTCAAACGTGATGAACTGTCCGTCGATCAAGAGAAATGCGTGCCCTAGGCTTTCAGCGCTGACGTAATTGCCGACAATGGTGCCGCTCGCATTAATCCCCCGGGCTTGCGTCCCACGACTGTTCGGCACATCGATCATGGTCACGGTATACGAGGCGGCGTGGGCCGCGATAAGGGTACTGAGCAGGACACTCAGGGACAGCACAGCCGACAGTAGAGAACGGCGCATGGGAGGACCTCTTTCTGTTGAGGGGGGTCGGGTCAGCACACATAGGAGACGTGGGGCGAACCTATCCGACTGGGCGGAGAAAGTATAGCATAATCGCGACGTGGGGCGGGTCGAGGCGGTGCGGTCGTCTCACCCCGTCCCTCCCATCGGACCGAGACGCCCTGCTCTCGGGGGGCCTGGGTCTCCCCCAGGGGTCGGGGTGATCGTCGCGTGCTGGGGCGCGGAGGCCCTCACGCGCGCGCGTTTTTATGGTGGTGGCTGCATTGGCTGCATACTATACCGTCACCCGCACGCCCTGCACCGTCGTGCACTGGGTCAGCGGCAGGGTGCGCAGGCTGGCGCCGTTGGCCTGCAGTGCGGCGATGACCTTCGCCTCTTCCAGCACCACCGCGCCATAGCTCGCACACCAGCGGGCATACGCGCCGTAGAGCTGATCGACCTCTACGGCGGCCTCGGGGATAAACTCCAGCCGATCGCGGGCGAAGGCCTCCCACCCGGCCGCGGGGTCCGGGGGTAGCGGGGGTGCTGCCTGCAGGGCCGTGCGCGCCTCAGCCAACTCCTGGATGGCCCACGCCAGCACCGTCCGCAGTGGGGGCTCAAGGGGGTCCGCGTCGTCGGGGTCGTCTGCCGTGGCGGGCCTCGCCTCGGGGTCGTCCTCGGCCTGGTCGTCCGCGAGGGCCAGCTGATCGAGCAGCGTCGGCTGTTTCCTGCGCACGTCGAGCTCGTGCTCGTCCAGCCGATCGGGGTCCACCGGCGCAGGAGGCGCGCCCAGCACCCACTTCAGCAGCAGCTCGACGGCCGGCAAATGTCCGCGCTTGGCGATGCGGATCACCTGCCGCAGGATGGTCCGCACGTCGGCCGGCGTCACCTCAGTCAGCAGCGCCGCCCGCAACTCGGCTTGATAGCGCGCGAACGGATTCGCGACGGGGCGGCCAGGTCCTGGCGGCGCCCCAGCGACGAAGCGCCCCTTGTGATCGCGCCCGGTTTTGCCGGTTTCAAGTCCGTTTAAAACCGTCCGGGCGGGCAGGTGTCGCGCCATGGTCTTCACCTCCGCTCGCACGCTAGGTCGTGCCGGCGTCGTCCTCGTCGTCGGGATCAAGGACCCCGGCCGGCGTGGTCTTGGCGACCTTAAACAGCACGTGCTCGACCGTCCGGCCGTCCTCCAGAGTCACGGCCACCTTGCGCTCGGAGACGGTGGCGCGACTCTTCAGCTGCGCGCCGGCCGTGGCCAGAATGTGGTTGACCACGCCCTTGTCCAACGTCCGCACCCCATACCCGCCCGAGTAGAGGTACGTCTCCCGCTGGTCGAGGCCGCCGCACAGCTCGGTGATCAGCTGGACCACGCACGCTTCCGCCGCCTGGGCGCGGGCCAGCGCCGTGCGGGCCTTGGTGCGCAGCGCGTCGCGCTGGTCGGCCCACTCCTGCCGCTCATCGGCCAGCGCAGCCTCGACCTCCGCCTCAAACCGCGCGTTGGTGTCGGCCTCGATCTGCCGCTTCTCCTGCGCTAGCGTATCGTAGAGCCGCTCGCGCTGGTCATTGAAGTCTTCCTGCAGGCGCTGGCGGGCCTCGTGCACCGCCTCGTCCTTGACCAGGCCCAGCAGCTCCTCGGTGACGGCGGCTTTGATGGCGGCCACGGCCTCGGGGTCCAGGCGCGACAACAACACGCGTCCGAGAGCCGCCGGGGCGATCGTGGGGGTCTCCACGTCGGTCATACGGGTCTCCTCCTGCAGGGGGCCGTGGCGCAGAGCCCACGCCTCGCGCCAGGTCTGGACGCGTCCCGTCAGCGCGGCCCAGCGGCGGCGCAGGCCGCGCCACCACGGCCCCAGATGACGCTCGATCACGTAATAATGCCACTCGTTGGCGCTCCACATCTTAGGACCGCAGCACCGCGGGCTGGCCGGTCCTGGGGTCGCGCAAGACCTGGCCCCGTGGCCGCTCGGCCGAGGCCTGCAGGTCCCACGAGGCTCTCACGTGCCGGGCGGTAGCAGCCCGCAGCCAGCCGCGCTCCAGCATCTCAGCCTTGACCGCGATCCGCTCCGTTGGCCCCATCTGGCACTTCGTCAACAAGTCCTCGACCTCCATCTGAGAATAACTGCGGCCCGTCGTCTCTAACTGCGCTTTGCGGAACAGCGCCCGTAGCTCGGGGCTCAACGGCGCCATCTCCGGCGTATGGCGACTCACATCGGTGGCCAGCGTGCCGGGCGGGTAGTTCTGGTCGGTCGCCAGGCTGGCGCTGATCCGCGTCTCGGCCCGACAGGCGTCGATTTCGATGCGCACCGCGGCGCGCTCGGTGGAATCACAGTGGAGTGACTGCAGGGCGGCGTCAACGGCGGCATCCGACCGGCCGCTCAGGTCGCGGCCCCACTTGGCGATGTCTCGGGGGGTAAGCATACGATCTCCTTTCGCTAGACGGGCGTCCGGTTCGCCAACCAGTTCACCACGGCACTGGCCGCCGACGTCCGCGCCCATACTTGGTTGAGATTACTCACCGACAGCGTCACGGACCCGCCACCGGAGAGCATCATGGTCTGATTGGCCGAGCCGCCGACGAAGATCGGCTTGGCGTTGTCCGGGTGCGCTTGCACGATGACCTCGGTACAGGCCATGGAGCCCAGGGCGCTGCCTTCGGCCGACACCGACAGGGTCCCCGCCGATAACGCGATCAGCGGCATCTCACTGGCCCTCCCCGTTGGCGTAGAGCGCCCGCAGCTCCGCCAGCGACGCCTGGTCCGCATACTCGCCGGTGGCCTCCAGCAGGAGGGCCGTTTGCAGGCGCTCCAGGGCGCGAATGACCTTCGTCGCTTCCATGTAGGCGCTGGTCGCGCTGCCCAGCGCGCCCTTGACCGTCGCCCGCACCTCCAGGCTGTCGGCCCGGAGGGCGCATAGCTGGTCGCCTAGGTCGCGATGGTCCGCGAGGCTCAACCCCGCGCGAGGGATAGATGTGCGTCCCATACTCCTCCTTTCAGGGCGCCGGGATGGACGCCGCGATGCTGCCCCCGCCGAACACTTCGACGCGTACCGTGGCGGGGGTATCTCCCGGCACGCCCAGGAACAAAGCGCTGATCGAGCCGCCCAAGATGAGTTGCAAGACGGCCGAGAGCATGCTGGCGTTGCTGGCGTTCAGGCGGACATCCAGGGGCTGGTTCGTGGTCAGGCGCAACACACTGCCGGGGTCGCTGGCGGTGATCGGCGCCAGGTTGATGGCTTGGTTCACCACCCCGGCACTCACAGTATAGAGCTGGCTGTCGTGGCGCAAGACCCCGGTGACGCGCAGCGTGTCCACCCGATGCACGGTGGTGCGGGCCTCGGTGTTGAACGAGTCAGCCTCACTAATTCTCAGGCTGTGTTGCAAAAACGCGCTGCAGCTCATCCTCCCCCCTCCGGCCCAGCCGGCGCGGCCCTGGGCTTCTTGACCACCTCCAGGTGGCGTGGCGCCAAGTAGATGACGGGCTGGCTCAGCCCCGGCAGTTTGCCGGCGCGCACCTCGCCCCGGAGCCAGACCCGATCGCCCTTGCGGAAGCCGGCCACCGGGTGGTCGGGCAGCACGGGCAGCCGGGAGGGCGCGTCGCCGGTGGCCACCTCGACGACCAGGCCGGCGATCAGGCCGCCGTCGGTGTGCAGGAAGGCGACCAGGTCGCCGATGACGACGCAGTCGCAAAAGTGCCCAGGCGTGCTGCGCATGGTGGACCTCGCCTCAGGGTCAGGCATCGGCGGCCTCCTCGCGCGATCGTTCAGGTGCGGGCTTAACTCAGATTCACGGCCTCAGCCCCCCAGGCTTGAAAACCTTCGTGGGGTGCCCTGGCGAACATTTCCAGCCGTGGGCCTGGGCTTGCCTCACGCACCCGCTCATAGAACACGTCAGGCTTCACCGAATGGCCCTGTACCGCTGCAGAGAACGACAAGCGCAAGCCGTTCTGCAGGAGGTCCAGGTGCCCCATGCGACCGAAGAGCACGTGTTCCGTATCGTACATCCATGAAAATGGGGTGATGCCGACGTTCTTGACCCACGTCATCTGGCATTGATACCGGATACCCCAAGCTTCAAAGAGCCGTAGGCCTGCAGGCAGGAAGTGATGCGTGACCCACAGGTAGACGTGGCAGCCGTCAGGCTCCGCGAGCGTCGGAATCGGCAAGGCTTCAATCTCTTGTAGGGTCATGGTGGCATAGTCCAGCGCCCAGGACTGCACGGTGCGCACCTCTCGGATAATCTTCTCGACGGGCCATGGCGGGTCGATGACGAGGCACCGATAGGCGGTTGTGGGGAAGGGTGGCGTGTCGGCTGTCGCGGCCAGTTCATGGCGCTTAGACTCACGGAAGACGCCTGCTGACGTGAGTTCCCTTCCAGCCGCTTTGATGGTCGCAATGTGTTCCTCAAACTTGGGCGCTGGTAGCCGTGCAATCGCCTGCCAGCGATGCGATTGGTTATGGTCAATCCCTAGATCGTCCAGGCTAATTCTCTCAGGGTGAGAGAATAGCGGATTCCCAGGCGACACTTGCTCAGCCAGCAATTCACCCGCGCGACGTTCGGCCCTCAACTTGATCTCTGCACACCAATTCTGCATTTCCAGCCCATCGCCGGCTTGCTTCGTATAGAGCCGCAAGGCTTCGGCCTTGTCGCGTATCTCTTTGACTTCATCAAACGACTTCGCTTGCATCAGCGCCTGTCGGGCCTGATCGAACCAGACCAGCGCGGTCGTAGCTGATTCCATATTGTCAGACCTCTCCCTCAGTGAGATCCGTCATCGGGTCCGCCCGGCCCACGGCGGGGGGCTGCCGTCGCCAGCCGTGACGCCGCGGGCCTGGGGCGCCGGGGTCTCAGTCCTCGCGGGGTGTCTGCCGGCGCTCGAACTGCTGGCGCCGTTTGAGCCACTTGCCGCGTTTCAGGGCGGCGGCCATCTCGGCCGGGGTCAAGACCACCCAGGCTGTGCCGATGTCGAGCACCACCCAATGGCCCGCCACCCAGCGCGGCTGGGCCGGGTGGATGTTGCCAATCCGCACGTCCGTGGCACTCGCCATGACTCAGGTCGTCCTCCCGTGTCCCGTGGTGATCACCCCCTGCCGCAGGGCCTCGTCCAGGATAGCCGCCTCCACGCGGGTTTTCAGGCTGCCGGTCAGCGCCACCAGCGGCACGTAGTGCACCTTGCCGTCGCGGTCCTCCCACTTCTCGGTGGGCATGCTGACCCAAGGCCGCTGCGCCGGCTGTTGCACGACCCTGACCTTGTGCAACACCAACGCCGGGCCAATGCGCACGCTAACCAGGGCTTTCAGGTTGCCGGCCGATATCGCCGATACGGCGATAACTTCGATGGCTGCGGCCGTGGTGGTAGTGGCCATCACGCGGTCCCTCCCATCGGCACTTTCCGTGGCCTCATCGCGGGTCCTCCTGGTAAGGCTGTTCACACCGACACGCGAGGTGTGAACCAGGTGTGAACAGAGGTATGAACAGCTAACCCATGGTTTTTCAAGGGTTGTTCATACCTGTTCACACGTTCACACCTTTTTCGTGATCCCTACACGCGCACGCCCGTCGTCTCGCGCGCGCGATATATACCCCTCAAAAGGTATGAACAGGTGTGAACAATAAGAAAAACCCCTATACTATCAACGTGTTCATACCTGTTCATACCTCTGTTCATACCTGTTCACACCTCCAGGCTTACGGCGCTGGGTGCCAATCCGTCCCCGGCCGCCAGGGAACGATCAGACCGGCGTCGCCTTGACGCTCGCGCTTATCCTTGTACCACCCGAGGGCCTTGAGCGCTTTGGCCACTTCCATCTGCAACCGCCGGTCGGCCCAGCGCTCGCGGGGCAGCTGGAGGTAGTCCTGCGCGAGCTGTTCCCACCAGGTCACGGCTTTCCGCGTGCGTTCCAGCCACGCGCCGAGGTCGTCCTCATACACGCTGCGCTGCCGGCGCTCCTCTCGGGCCTCTTCGGCAGCCGAGGCGCCGTCGCTGGAGAGCTGCCACCAATCCGCGGGATGGTCACGGTAGTACTGCAGCGCCTCGGCAAAGAGTTGGTCACGGACCGCCTCGAAGCCTTCCAGGTTGATGTCGTACACGCCGATCGGCAGGTAGCGGGTATTCCCCGTCTGCCCACGCAGGTAGGTGTTATCACCCTCGGGGTTGACGGTGCCGATGAACACCGTACGCCGCTGGTGCACCACCTCGAAGTTGGAAAACTTTGGGATATAGGCGTCTTCGTTCAGCGTGAAAAACGATTTCAGCCGGGACTCTTCCGTCCGGCTGAGGCTCGACAACTCCGCCAGCTCCGCGACCCAGGCCCGTTTGATCCGCATATGGGCTTCTTTGCCATCGAGCCCATGTGATAACTCGCGGTACCAGGCCGGCGTGGCGAGGGCGCGCACCAGCTTGGTTTTGCCGGTGTCCTCCGGCCCCTCGAGAATGACCACAAAGCGGTACTGACACCCCGGATCGAGCGCGCGGGCCACCATGCTGACGGGTAGCAGGCGGCTGAGGTCCGCGGCGTAGGCGCGAGGCTCGGCGTGGGCGTAGGTCGTGAGCCAGGTCGTCAGGCGCGGCATGCCGTCCCATGGGGGGAGGGCCTCCAGCCTCTCCCGTAACAGGTCGCGCGGGTGCTGGTGGCAGAGGTAGGTGAGGGCGGTGGGGATGAGGTGCGTGGACCGGATCGGCATCCCGGTCGTGGCTTCGATGGTCAAGCCGGCGGTGGTGACCATGGTATCGTCCAATTCGTGGTCGCCCACCATGCGCAGATCGCGCACCACGTCATACCAACACGCCGTGGCCCACGGCGGCAGGTGCTGGAGGGCCAGGGTGACGTTGCCCAGCGTTTCCCGCACGTCGCCGCCCTTGGTCGTCGACAGCTGCGCCAGCCAGTCGCCATCGGCCTCCGCCCCCGGCGGCTGCCCGTTGCCGAGATGGCTCCCCGGCGTCCAATGCTCCCGGTCCTGGCTCAACACCGTGGCGATCGTCCGCGCCCCGTAGGTCGTCTCGCCATGAGCTTCGTCCCACTTGTCGCGAAACAGCTGGGAGCGTCGAAAGAGCCGATCCAGCTGGGCGGGGTCCTGGGTCCAGAAGGCCAGCAGGGCACACAGGGCGAGATCGGCCTCGCTGGGGCTGGGGTAGTCGGACGTATCCCCCGCCCAGAGCTGGGCGAACTTCGCTCCGTTCTTGGCCGCGAGGGCTTTCTCCACGAGCACGTCATCGTCGAGCAGGGTCCTATGGCCGTTGCCCTCGTATGGTGGCGCCTGGGGCGAGCCTGACGACTCTTGGCCGAAGACCTCGGCATGGAGGGCGTCGAGAGCGGCTTGCCGGGCCTCAATCGTCGCGGGCGTGTCCCGGAGATGGTTCCCCGTCACGGTGAGGTAGTGGCCATGGCTGTAGACCTCGATGTGGCCCTTCTTGCGACCCCGCGGGGGTAGGGTGCCCCTGGCCCAGAGGCGCAGGCCGGTCCCAGAGGGGCTCACCTCGGCGTAGGTGTCCAGGCGCGTCACGATGGCCAGGGCCCAGTCCTCAATCACGCCGGTGTCGGGATCGCGGCAGTGATCGAGATCGACCCCCACCAGGCCGTTGGCCTCAGTGGGCGCAAAGCCCACGCCGTCGAGATCGCTCCGCTCGTAGGCGCTGAGCGCGTCGGCAAAGGGGCTCCAGGTCTTGGGGTTGGTACTGCTCGCGGCCTTCCCGGTGCGGGCCCGCTTCGGCGGTTTATCCCAGAGCTGGCGGTCCTCCAACCACGTATAGCGCCAGGTGACCCATTGCGGCAGGGCTTTGAGTTGGTCGGGAATGGCGGTGGCGCTGACCGGCAACGCGACAGGACGCGGCGGCGGTTGTGGTGATCGGGCTTTCATCGGCCACCTCCTGGCTGGAGGCCGCGGCTGGGGCGGGTGGCGCTAACTGTCGATTGGGCTTGCAGAATTTGGGACAGGTATGTTAATGTGGTGGGCATACACACCTCCGTCAGACGACGCGCCAAGTGGCTTGCAGCGGACAAGGCTGCACGCCATGGTCGTGTGATGGGACGATGACAGCGCCCAGTCTTCGCTTGCCTCCCCTCGAGGTCGGACTGGGCGCTGCCGCTTCTACGCGATGACTACACGTCGGCTATTATCCTATATCGCACCCCAAAAATATAGAAAATAATTCGACAAATCAGGCACTTGTGCGCTCCCATGCCGACGAGGTGACGGCCTCGGTCGACGGTCGCCGGCGCTCCTGGACGTGCTGCTCCAGCACCGCAAACACGTAGGCGTAGAGCTTCAAGCCCTCGCCTTTGGCGAGCTCGTGCAGGGCCTGCCGCAGCTCGCGCGAGCATGGTCTGAGGTTCAGGCCTGGTCCTGGTGCCCACATCTCGCTGCCCTCCTGTCAGGATTGCTCATCGCCGCCCTCCAGTGCTGAAGACCTCGTCACGGCGTATCGTAACAGGTCCCCGCCTGACTTCCTAGGGAAAAATTTTGTCAAGCCCTTGAAATGTCAGTCGATTGTGCCCTCGGCCGTGCCCTGAACATGCGTCTTTTCAAGGGCTTAGCGCGGGGCCGCTCCCACCCGCTCGTCGGTGGGGGCTCGGCGCGGGTCGTGTCAAGCCCTTCCTGTGGCACCAGCGGGGGGCCTCGGGGGTCCGTGTCTCCATGTCTCCATATCTCCATATCTACTTGTCTACTTGTCTACGTCGATACGGCGGGCGGTCATGGGGTCTCTGGCGGCTGGCGGGCCTGGGCGCGGCGGCTGGGATAGTCGCCCCCGCGTGGCCTGGGCTGAATCAGCCCCTGCTGCTGCAAGCGATGGGCGCGGGATTGCGCCGCGGTCCAGGTGATGCCGAGCGCCGCCGCGATGGCCTTGACCTCCAACCCTTGCTCCCAGAGCGCGATGAGCTGCGCCTGGGCGTCGGAGAGATCCGCGACTGGCGGGATGTCCGGTGCATTACTAGTCACCTTCGAATCATTACTAGTCATGCGGTCGACGGGGATCGCCGGGGTCCGAGACGGCGAGGGTTGTCCCTCCTGGGCTTCCAACGCCCGCAAGGCCCGGCGGATCACCTGGGTCTTGCTTTCACCGGGGCGGCGCAACGCGGCTAGGCGGGAGTCGCTGGCGGGGTCGATCCATACCTCGATCGTGTACTCGGCGTCTGCCCGCCGTTTCCGGCGGAAGCGGGACACGCGCAGGCGGTTTAACTCACGACTCTGCAGTTGAGCCTGGGTCATCGCCCTTCCTCTCTGGCCGTCGGCGTCTTTCATGACTAGTAATGCGTACTAGTAATGCTTCACTGCGGTGGTCAGCCCCTCAGCCCACCAGTCCCTCGAACGATTCTGCCACTTGCCAGTAAATTTACTGGCAAAGTAGTCCGTCTCATGTCTCAAGACCCTCAGTCCCTCGAACGATTCTGCCACCTGGTCCCTCTTCTAGCCCGCTATGGACGCGGGCTCGTGGGGCAGTTTCCGAGCATCGCGCGCATGAGGCCGTGTGGCATCCCCTCCAGCCCTTATACCTTCGTTCCGCCAGCTTCGATGCTCGGCATCTTCCCAGGCGCTCCGGTGTGTCGTCGGCACCGCTCATCGACACCTGACCTCCACCTGCCGCGTCCTCGGATTCATCTGCCCCGTGCAGGTCTGCCCCGGCGGCGGCGTGACGGTGGTGTCCCAGCGCTCCAGCGTCCGGTTGTAGGTCGAGACCGCCCGCGTGCCGTCGTCGCACACCGTCTGCAGCCGGCCGAGGGTCTTCTCTTCGTAGGTCTGACAGCGCACGCTCGGGCCGGCCAGGGCGGGGCTCGCCAGGGTGAGGAGCAGGACCGCCAGCGTGAGCGCTAACCGATGAATATCCATGCGCATTTCACCCTATTCACAACTTCGTGTCAGCGGGGCGACCCGGTTTGGCCCCTCGGGGGTGAGGTCCACCAAGGGACCCCTCAACCTTTCAGGGCCTGAATCGCCTGGATCATTTCGCGCTGGCGGTCGTCGGCGCGTTGATCCATGCGCTCCAAGATCTGGCCGAGACTCTGCTGACTCTCCCGAAAGCCCTTGGCGATGTCGGCCAACGTGGTCTGCGTGGCCGTATGACTATCGGCCTGGAGGCGCTTGGTCTGCCAGGTGCCGATGAGCCCCAAGACGAGGCCACCGACGCTGGCCGCGCCGGCCAGCACCCCGAACCAGGCCAGGGCGGTCGTCCAGGTGAGCTCAGGCATGGCGGTCCTCCGGCGGCGGGGTCGACGGGCGGTCCTTCGGTGGCGGACGCAGCGGTTTCCGCCCCCGGCGCTTGGCGGGCGTGGCCCGGGTGATCTGCGCCAGGACCTCGACCGGCACGCCGAAGGTCTCATGAATCTGGCGCAACAGCTCCAGGCTGAGGGCGATCTTGCCGTGCCAGAGCAGCCAGGCATACTGCTTGGGCAGGCCGAGCCCTCGGGCGAGCTCGGTCAAGGTGCGACAGCCGTAGTCGGGTAACACCTCGCGTAAGACCATAGACGCTATGCTAGGCATGGGTCCCTCCTGAGTCAAATTATTTTATGACAATGATACTATAACATATTTACTTTTACCTCGTCAAGGTATATAATCATAAGTACCGAGCAGACGGCGCGCAAGGGGTGATAGGCAGCGGCAAACCTGGCCTTGAGAGGCCTGCGAAACCGGTAGGCATCACCCGCGCCACAAGAGGAGAGGAGGTGTGAATGGTTCCAAAGTACCCCGACATTACCGTGCCACTCACCGGCACCGATGGCAACGCCTTTGCGGTGCTCGGCACGGTCAACCGCGCCTTGCGCCAGGCCGGCGTCAGCCAGACCGAGCGGGACGCCTTC
>Ga0137407_10001589_pt1 | contig 14826 bp, 8 predicted proteins | sample CZOMad2_2_16fung_FD_108410 | JGI IMG/M metagenome (GOLD analysis project Ga0137407, IMG submission 108410) | Vadose zone soil fungal communities from Angelo Coast Range Reserve, California, USA - CZOMad2_2_16fungal (Illumina Assembly) | ecosystem: Environmental > Terrestrial > Soil > Vadose zone...
CGACCTCGACATGTGGGAATTTCAGGCCGACGCATTGACCCCCGACTATCGAGTCGTGCGGCTGGATAGGCGCGGGTTCGGCCTCTCATCCGGTCTACCCTCCCTGGCCCAAGACGTGCTCGATGTCGCGGCTCTGTGCCGGCATCTAGAAATCAACCGCATCGCGCTCGTGGGAATGTCGCAGGGAGCACGGGTTGCGCTGGATCTGGCGAACGCCGCGCTCGTCGCGGTCTCTTGCATGGTTCTCGATGGACCGCCTCAACTCGCTCTGGTGAGTGCATCAGGGACTTCCACCGATTTGCCCTACGAGCACTATCGCAGCGTCGCTCGGCGCGACGGCATGTCGGCATTTCGGCACGAATGGCTGCTGCATCCCCTCGCCAGCCTCAGAACCCACGATCGGCGCGCGCAGCAGATTCTCTCGCGCATGATTGAGCGATATCCCGGTCACGATTTGCTCGGGCTCGAAACGGACAATCGGCGCATCACAATCGCTCCTCAGCATCACTCCCGGTTGCCGCCGCTCTTGCTCATTAGCGGCGAGCACGACCTCGACAGCCGCCGGTGCTTCGCCAAGCAGGTGGCGTCCGAGCTTCCCCAACCCGAACACGTCGACATTGCCGGTGCAGGTCATCTGTGCAACCTCGACAATCCGCGCGCGTATAACGCGGCATTGAAACGCTTTCTCGCCATGCATGCTGTTGAGCAGGCCCACCGATGAGGAATTCCAACCATGTGCAAAATTTTGGTTGTGTACTCCTATTGAACCGATGCTTTGGCCGGAAAAATGAGACGGCCAAGCAAAAAGTCTCATGATGAAAGGCGAAAAGTCTCGTTATGAAAGCAAACCGCCAGCCTCAGATGGTTCCGACACCATGCACTCGCCAGGCTGGAAACTCGTCACCTGATTTCGGTGGCTCGATTAGGCCACATGCCAGCAGCCCATCGTCGCTGCGAGCCTCGCACATATACACTGCAATTGCACCTCGTTGCTGAGCGGTATACACCAGCCACCAGTGATCGGGCAGCAGCCGCTTCTGCATTGACAAGTCCACCTCGAGGTGAACCGACATATCGGCCTCCAGGATCTCTCGTCCCGGCTCCGCAACGAGCCTGCGCACGACCGCAATTTCTACATTGAGATACAAGGGCTCGCTTGGTTCTTCTACCGTCAATCCGTGTCCCGCGAGGTGTCTTGCGATATTCGCAGGGACGGCGTAGGCAAGCGGCCTTTTGATGAATTTCTCGCCGACGAATTTCGCGATATGCGGGACATTCACTTCAATTGGCTCGCCGGTCAATTCGTAGGGCTCGCGCGTGAGCACGGTCAATTTACGATCTTCGAACGCCTCCAAGCGATAACCCACCGCGATTCGCGGCGGCGGCTCACGGCACCGCTCCAGAAGCTTGACCACCTCATCTGCATGCGCCGCAACATAGATCAAAGATTCGCGCAAAAATCCATACGACGCGCGCACGCGTTCATCGAACGGCAAGTACGCGTAAGTTTCCAGCAACAGATCCAACCGATTGGTGAGCCCGCGATAATTGCCCCCGAAGCGCGGGTGATGGGTATATGTGATCCAACCGGTCCCGTGGCCGCCTTCGTCGCGCTGAAAATTACCGTACCAGGAAGAATCGAGCCCATCGCGCGCTTTGACCGCGGATTGCACTGCGGGCAGCATTCGGCTTCGCATATACTCTATCGGCTCGCGCCGAGTACTGTCGACAACATGCGGAATATCGAAGGTCATGGCGAAACGGTGGATCGAGCCATTAGTCGTGTGAGAGTCGATCACCAAATGCGGATTCCATGGCTGGCAAACTCGGTGCTGCAGCGCGCGCATTTCGGCGCTGTCTTGGCGCATGTAGTCGCGATTGAGATTGATGCCGGCGGCGTTCTCGCGTGTGCCCACGCCGCCGGCGGGACCGATCTGCCCACGCAAATGCTGGATGTCGAGTCTGCGATTATGTGGATCGATCCGGTCGTTTCCATCGGCGTTGAATAGTGGCGCGACCAGCAATGTGATTCGATCGAGCAACTCGCCATGACGGCCGCGAAGAATGTCCCGCACCAGCATCAACGCCGATTCCTTTCCCTCCACTTCACCGGCATGAATCCCGCAAAGAATGAGCACGATTGGAAGATCGGCGCGCAGCGCCTCTTGGGGGGTAAAATATCCCCGATTCGAAAGGACCAACAACGGCAACACACGCCCTTCCGGCGTCTTGCCGAAGTCAGTGACATACAGAGAACTGCCGCCGATTTTGCGCAGCGCTTCGATGAACGTGAGGACGTCCGCATGCGAAGACGTTTCCGAATAGCCGCTCATCTCGGCGCGCGTCAACGGATGCTCGGTTAGGCTTTGCGACATCGCGCCTCCGTACGCATGACGCTTCGGAACCCCAGCCCGAGCGCCGCCCAAAGGGCGATGAGTTTCCATTCGAGTGGAATGCCGTGTCGCAGCCACAGGGGCTGAAATAGCGCGAAAGCCGCCATGAGCGCGGCACCCGTCAGGCAAAAAGGAACAGTAAAACTCCCGGCTGGAACTGAAAAGCCGGGCGACGGTTCCCGGCGCCGGTGAATTGCCAACGCGATCACCATGAGAACGATGACCATCGACACGCAAATGGTTGCCATGTTGACGATGGGTACGATCGCGCCGCGACCGAGAAAGATGCCCATGATGCTGGCGCCCGTGACCAGCAATATCGCGTTGGTCGGCGTTCGGCCGCGTACATCGAGGCGGCCAAACATGGCTGGCAGAAGCGCTGCCTGCGACTGCGCCAGGACCAGTCTCGATGCCATCATGATAATTGCATTCCAAGTTTTCCCGAGTGAGAAGATTGCGACGATGAGGATTAGTCTTTTGATCATACCGCCGGGATACAATGCATCGAAGGCGGCGACCGAAGGTAAATCGGCAACAAGAATGCTGCGCCAGGGCACGATGCTGCAGGCGGATAATACGACGGCCGCGTAAAACGCGGCTGCCACGATGATGCCAAAAACCATGCACATGGTCGCCGCACGGACATCCACATCGGGCGCGCGCTCTTCGATGAGATACAGCGATGTCTGGAAACCGTACAACAGCATCGCGCAGGTGGCGAATATCCATGAGGACCCTAGAAGCCAAGATTTGCCTTCCGGAGGAGAAAACAAGGGCTGAAGGCGGCTCACATCCCCGAATACCAGGCCTGCGACGATCAGCGCGGCCATGAGTGCGATGAAGGAGTAGGTAATCAGGCGCTGGATCAGGACCGAAACACGCAAACCGCTCAAATTCAGTGCGCATGTCACCGCTGCCCCCCCACAGCCTACGGCCAGATCGTAGCCCGTAACGGCCTCCCCCAGCAGGTGATAGACAGTCATCGGATGTCGGGCGGGGAGCAGCAGACTGCTGAGCCATGCCAATGCCGTGCCCTCAAACGCGCATATGGCGACCAAGAATAGGGTCAGGAACCAACCTACCGTAAACGCGACTTTTGGACCGAGTGTTTCCAAGGCATAACGCAGCTCGCCGCCGGCTCGCGGCATCCGGGCAGCCAACTCTGCATAGCACATGCCGATCGCCGACATGAAGAGGCCGCCTGCAAGCAGCGCGAGCAGCGCGCCCCCGGGAGCTGCGAGGCGCAACCAACCCCCAAGCAACATGATCCAGCCGGATCCGACGATGCTGCCGAAAGACAATGCAAAGAAACCGCCGCGGCCGATCACCCCTGAGAGAGCCGCGGCGGCGCCGGAATGTACGTTCGATGGATTCAGAATTTAAAGTCGAACGTTAGGCCGACTGTTCGCGGCGTATCGATCGCGATGCGCCGCGTCGTCGGCAGGTCCGCCGCGACCGCCACCGGCAGTGCTGTTTCTCCGATCTTGTTGAACGCGTTGTCGAGAAAAACAGCAGCTTTCCACCGTTCCCCCTGCTCCACGCCCAGACGAAGATTCGTCTGCGAGAATCCGTCGTAGTGATAGAACGGACTGGTTCGATCATACAGAGCATTAGCACCCGCGCGATCGGTGAAATCGGCACGGACGAAGCCTGCAAGAATATCGCTCAACGGATGCTCGTATTGTCCGGATATCGCAGTGCTCCAACGCGGCACGTCGGTCAGTTGGTCACCCTTTTTTGCTGGACTTCCGGGGATGTCATTTCCGAGCGTTGCATCGGTATATCCGCCCGATGCCGATAACGTCAAGCCACGTACCGGTACGTATTCCGCTTCAATTTCCGCGCCCTTACTGGTGGCTGATCCGAAGTTGGCGGTTATATTGAAGCCACACTGCAACACGATCTGTTGTTGCACGTCGTGCCAATCGATGTAGTAGATCGAGCTGTTTATCGTCAGCTTGCGATCCAGCCAGCGCGTTTTGGCGCCAAGTTCGTAATTCCAGAGATTGTCCGAGCCGTACTTAGTCAACGCACTTTCACTCAACCCTAACTTCCCTACCTCGGCACCGCAGACCGATGCCGGCGCGGGATTATTCGGACCGCCCGCACGAAATCCCTTGGATGCCGTCGCGTAAAGCAGATCATCCGCACCCAACTGTTTGGAGACCGTGAATTTCGGATTGATCCCATGGTCGGCGGAATCGCTGTTCGTAAAGGTCGTACCGCCATTGAACACGCCGTCGCCTTCTTGAAAGAAGGTTTGATTGACCTTGAATGCGCGTGCGCCCACGGTGATCTTCCAGCCGTCATCAAAAGCGTAGGACCCTTCGCTGTAGGCAGCATATTCGCGCAGGCCGGCTTTACGAATGCCGTGAAAGAAAGTCTCGCCGCCGAACGGCGAACCGAACTTGGCATCGTATCCTGGCGGATCGGGAATCGCGGATTCGAGCGGCGCCGATACATTGTGGTAGAACAACCCGCCGGTAACCTGCCACGGCCCCTGAAAAGTCGACGTGAAGCGGAATTCCTGGGTCCATTCGTTGTTGCGGTAGTCACCCGCGATAAATGCGGGATATACCGAATTCTGGGGAACCGGCGAGAAGAAGAAATAGAGGACGTTCGACGCATCTTCGCTCAACCGGATGTCGCGATTATAGTAGGACGTGGATGACAGAAGCTCGAAACTTGGAAGCACCTGACGGATCGTGACGTTTCCCAACCACGTTTTTTGCGTCGAGGGCTCGGCCGTGTCGCGCGCCTGAATCAGGCGGCCGAAATTTCCCTGCGGCTCATCGATGTTGAACGGACCACCGAGACGGGTTTCCTGAAAGATAGCCGACGGGGTCACCGACAAGCCGGACGGCAAATCAATCTTGATTGCCGCGCGTACGCCGTCGCTGTTCTCGGAGTTGACTCTGCGGTCGACTATCGATGGATTGATGTTGAGATAACTAGTCGGGTTGATGCCGAAACGATCGATGAATCCGTCATTGTGCCGGTAGAACGCTGTGATGCGCGCCGCGGCCGACTCCGTAAGCGGTAGATTCACGGTCCCGATCTGCTCGACATTCGGGCCGCCGCCCTCCGTGTAAGAAACCGTCGACCGACTCGTCGCCTCGAACTGCTTTACATCCGGCTGGTTGGTCACGTACTTGATGGTGCCGCCCATCGAACTCGATCCGTATAAAGTGCCTTGCGGGCCGCGCAACACTTCCACCCGCGCCAGATCGAAAAGCGCGGGATCAAAGACGCCGCGGGCTGAAAGTTGCGAGGCATTGCTCGACGCCTGAATGGGCGTGTCATCCAAATAGAATCCCACCGTGCCGGTCGTACCCGCGGTCGAAGAGATGCCGCGGATGATCAAAATGTTTTGCCCAGGACCGGACGAGACCACGTTCAGTCCGGGCACTTGCCGCGCCAGATCGTACAGTCGCGTAAGTCCTAATTGTTCGAGACTCGCGCCATCGAGGGCAGTGACGCTGAGCGGTACTCTTTGGAGGCTCTCGCTGCGCCGTTGAGCCGTAATCACAATGTCCGGCAGGCCGACTTCGCCTTCGCCGTCATCACTATCCGTGGCGCTAACCGTGGTCGGAACCATCAACCAGATCGCCGCAGCGGCGACCGGGAGCTTGAGCATGGAAAGGTTTATTGCGCTAAGCGGCATCGATGGGCACCCCTAACTTATGATTTGATTGAATGCGCTGGACATCCCGGCATCGATGATGCCATCGAAGTTTTTTACTGTCAAAAATATTTGATATGTAAATAATATTTGACACAAGAGCTTCATCAGGCGAGCCTTCGAGTTTTTTAGAGCGACGCCAATGGCATCGGAAAAAACGCAACGCCGCAGCACTGAAGCCTTCGACGGCAAGATATCCTGCGACGTCACGTCGGAAAGAGCAGAGCGGGAGATCAAAGAAGTGCTGGCTTGCAGTGTGGACGCCTGGAACGCTGGGAATTTGGCCCGCTTCCTCGATTGCTATGAGAATTCACCGCATACGAGTTACCTCACGTCGGATCAGATCGTGATCGGGTATGCTGACATCGTGCGACTTTATTCCGAGCGATTCTCTTTATTTGGCGTTGCGAGCAGGGGTACGCTGAGCATGTCGCTGACGCGCGTTGTTCGACTGGGCGCTGCGCATTCACTGGCACTTGGTCGGTACCGGTTGAGTCGCGATGAGCTAAACGGCGGATCGACGGATGGCGTGTTTTCATTGGTCGTGCGCAAAACTTCGCTCGGATGGCGAATTGCCGCCGACCATACGTCGGCCTGAATTTACGGGAGTTGCTCGTTCATGCCGCGCAAAAAGAGGGCAGCATCCGCCCACAGCCTACCCATCGCGTCGGCCATTCGTGCACGGCGGCGCCGATTGGGTCTTACGCTGCAGGAATTGGCGCAAAAAGCCGGCTTGTCGGCTCCCTTTCTATCGCAGGTGGAGCGCAATCAAGCGACGCCGTCGATCACTTCGCTCATCTCCATTGCCCAGGCCTTGGATGTCGACATTCATTATTTCATCAATCCGCCGCCCTACAGTGAAGTCGTGCGGCGCGCCGCCGATCCCGAGTTCCTGGAAACGGGCTCGGAACTCCGTCACGTCAGACTGTCCGGGGGACATGCTGAGCGGCAGATGGAGGCGTTGTTGATCATCATCCCACCCAACTTTGTTGCGCCCACGACCGCCCGTGAAGGTGAGGGTTTTTACTACGTATTGGAAGGCAAGTTGACCGTGACCCTTGGCAAGAGCACGTTCATTCTCGGTCGCGGCGACAGCGCACATTTCGATCAACGCCACGCTTTTCAAATGTCGAATGCCGGAAAAAGCGTCTTGCGTATTCTGTGGGTTGGTACGCCGGCTATTTTCTAGGGCAAGGAATGATCTCGGTGCGCGCAGGCGCCGGGCGATAAGCAGCACAAGAATGCCGTAAGGTGTAGAGCACCGAATAACATTGGAATCCGATGATCGGAAAATTGGAGGCGGTCGTTTTCCCCATCGATGTTCAGTCTGTCTTCGTTGAGAGCCACGCCGCCGCAATCAAACAAACTGTAATCAGAGTTGAGAAAACGATGGGGGTGGTGAAGGCGTATCTCCAGCTCAAAGCCGTGACTGCGACAAAGCAAATGGCGAGCGCCCACGCAATGCTGCGCACGCGTGCCATCTCGGCCGCAAGTCCCCCCAGCAGCCACGCCAATACCGCCGCGAACAAAAGAAACACGGAGAAAAAAAGCCCGAACGCGCTGAAGAAGTCCCAATAAGTCCGGCTAAACCCTTGCGCTTCAAAGTGGATGGAGCGCATTAACCCAATAACCGCGCCCGCCCCCCACTGCGGATTATTCTGGCGAAACCCAAACGTATGTCCGGCGGCAAAAAGCAGCAGAAGAACAGAAGCGATTCGATAAAGAATTGGCGCTTTCACGCACTGCCTCCTGAACATTCGCGGACCCAGTTTACCACTCTAGATCGCGTTCACCCGGAACTGGTTGGAATGGCCACTCAGATTCTGGCGATTCCCGTTGAGCGAACTGACCGCCGACTGATTCACTCTCTCACGCGTGAAGAGATTGACGCGGGGATCGCATACGCGTGTTCATCGTCTACGGCACGGCGATTGCCACCGAGAAGGGCAATGTGCTGTTCTTCGACGACATCTACCGGCACGATGAGCGGCTGGAAACGACGCTCGAAGCGAAGCGTGTGCGGAATTGATCGGCAATATGCTCGGCTTGGCCTGTCGACGGGTGCACATCCGTCCTGCGGATGTTTTCTGTCTCGCGTCGCCAAATAACAACAGAAAAATTATTTTATGCGCTGATAATTCTGCGCTGGAATGCTAATGTTTCGCCCTTAAATAATCTGAGCTTGTCGCAGTAGCGCAACGTTCAGTGTTTGATTAATTTTTTTCTATGCACAGAGCCGTGGCCGCGAGCGGCGCAGCCGACGCACAACCGCAGGCGAATGCGGGTGGTATTGACATGACAAGGAGCATCGAATGATGTCGAGTAAATTTTGTGGGATCAGGCAAGCTGCAGGCTTGGCAGTTGCAGTGGCAATTGCAACCGGCGCAACGGCGCAAACGGTGTCGCAGTCCGCCACGGACGACAAAAAGGAGTTGCAAGAAATCGTCGTGACGGGTTCCTTGCTTCATCGCACGGACACCGAAACCGAATCGCCGGTTACCACCTTTACGGTAGAGCAGATCAAGGAGACCGGTCTTACGACGATCTCCGATGTCGTACGGACCATTTCCGCCGACAATAGCGGCACCCTGCCCACCGCGTTCGGCATCGGTTTCGCCGCAGGCGCCTCCGGCGTCGCGTTGCGCGGCTTGACTGTCAACTCTACCTTGGTACTCATCGACGGCCGCCGCGCCGCGCCGTACGCTCTCGCCGACGACGGGCAGCGCTCGTTCGTCGACCTCAATACCATCCCCCTCGACTCGGTCGAACGCATCGAAATCTTGAAGGACGGCGCTTCATCGATTTACGGCGCCGATGCCATCGCGGGCGTGGTCAACGTCATCCTCAAGAAGCAGTACAGCGGCGCCGAAGTCAACGTCGAAGTGGGCAAGGGTCAACACCCGGGCGGTGGCGAAACTCGTCTGACCGCGAGCGCCGGCCACGGCGACTTGGATACCGACCGTTTCAATGCCTATGTGAACTTGGAGTGGCAAGGCGATAGTCGCATCCTCAACAGCGACCGGCCCTTTCCATTCAACACCAGTAACCTGTCATCCATCGGCGGCATCGATGGACGATACGGCACGCCGAACTCCTTTACGGGCACGACCAGCGCCGTCGTCGCTCCGTCGACCTACACTCCCGGCTCGGCTACACCGGCCATATTGAACACCACCCAAGTCGGTGCGTTCCAACCGCTGACATCGTGCACCGGCCCGGCAAACACAGCGGCAACGGCTCCATCATCGGTCATTGCCGGCGCAACGGACAGCTACTGCCTGCAGAACAGGGCGGGATACAGCGACGCGCAACCTGCCGAGCAACGGCTCGGTGTCTCAGCCCGCTTTACCATCAAGCTCAACGACGATACCCAGGCGTACACCAACGTCAGCTACTACCAGAACACCGTATTGGTCGACAGCACGCCGGCGCAAATTCAGAGCAGCGTTTCGCTGAACACGAACAACATCGCCCTGCCCCCGACTTTGCCCGGCGGTGGGCTGAATCCCAACGATCCGTTCGCGGCGGCCGGCCAATACGCATTGATCCAATACGGCTTCGGCGATATTCAGAACCTGGACATCCTCAAGAACCATGACTTCCGATGGGTGACCGGACTCAAAGGATCCGGACTGGGATGGGAGTACGACACAGCCTTGGTGATCAACCACACTTGGCTGGATAACAACCAGGAAGGCTTTCTGAATGGCCCGGCGTTGTTCGCGGCGGTGACGAACGGAACCTATAACTTCGTCAACCCGTCGGCAAATACCGGAGCGCAACGCGCGGCCATTGCGCCGGCATTGGTGAAGACCTCGACCACGGATTTGGATTCGATCGATTTCAAGGCGACTCGCGACCTTTTCGCACTGCCCGGCGGTCCGCTGGGAGTGGCATTGGGCGCCGAAGCTCGGTACGAGGCGCAAGCCGATCCGGCACTGAATCCCAACAACGAGGTGCAGGGTCTAGGCATTGCTCAGACCGCCGGCTCCCGCAAAGTGGAGGCCGCTTACTTCGAATTCGGCGTGCCGGTAGTGAAAATGCTGAATATCGATGTCTCCGGACGTTACGACCACTATTCGGATTTCGGCAGCGCCTTTACGCCGAAGGCCGGATTCAAATTGAAGCCGATCAAGGAACTTGCTTTCCGGGGCACCTACTCGAGGGGCTTCCGCGCACCGGCGTTCGCGGAGAATGGATCCAGTTCGTCCGAGGGATTCATCACCCTGACGCCGACGGCGGGTGATCCGTTCCCGGACAACTACTGCAAGGCCACTAAAGCGGGTCCTGCGCAGCACAGTGCGGGCTACTGCCTGCCCTATAGCGTGGGCCTGCTCTCGTCGGCGAATCCGAACATCAAGCCCGAGAAGTCCGACAGTTTCACTTTCGGCGTGATCTTCGAGCCCATTTCGAACTTCAGCGCCTCGGTGGACGCCTATGCGATCAAGAAGACGAACGTGATCGAGCCGCCTGCCACCTTCCCGGCTCTCGTCGCCTACCTGGGCCGCCAACCACTGCCTCCGGGCGACACCGTGACGCCGGATTTGCCGGATCCCGCTTTTCCGCGCTCGCTGGCGCGGCCGGCGGTCGCCGCGGGTCTCTATGCCAACCAGAATTCGCTGCGCACGGACGGCATCGACATCGACCTTCGCGGCAACCTCGAATTCGGCGACTTCGGCAAGTGGATGAGCGACTTGTCAGTCACGAAGATTTTCAGCTTCAAGCTGGTCTTCCCGGATGGAACGAGCAATCAGTACGTCGGAACACAGGCGCCGTATATTCTGTCCTCGGGCGCCGGCACACCTCGGTACCGCGGTACCTGGTCGAATTCGTATATCTACGGACCGGCCTCTCTGACCCTGTCTACGTACTACACCAGCGGCTTTGCCGGAACGGGTATCGATGCTACCGGCCCCGGCACTCCCCCCGATGGACCAGCTTGCTTGTATAACACCACTTTCTGCCACGTGGCGTCGTTCATCTCCATGGACTTGGTCGGCATCTACAAAGTCAACGAGCACCTGACGACGTCGTTTTCCATTGCGAATCTATTGGACCGATTGCCGCCGATCGATCCTGCTGACTATGCCGGGCAAAACTACAACCCGACCTACCACCAGTCTGGAATCATCGGCCGGTACTTCAAGCTGGGTGTTGGTTACAAGTTCTGATTCTGACATGACTCCCTCGTGCCGGCCGGCGCGAGGGATTGTCTGACATCACAAGCGGGCGCCGGCAGCAATGCAGGCGCCCGCCGTTTTTAGAGCGGAGCCCCCTCCTCGCCCATCATTTCCTTGCGCAGCAAGGGAATCGAAGGACTTGCTGATACTTCGGCGGCCGAACCGCCCAACGACCGATGCGGCGTCAAATTAGTGTCATCTTCGACTCTTACGATCGTGCGCTTCAAAAACAATTCGACATCACGAGGAGTCAAGAATCATGTCGACTATTCGACGAGCAATCGCCCTGACCTGTGCGCTTTCCGGCCTCGCCGCGCCGCCGGCGTTTTCCGACGAGAATGCCGGGGACGCGGTAAGCCGCCACGTGCTGCTCATCAGCATCGACGGCATGCACGCCCTCGATTTTCACAATTGCGCGATTGCGAACACCTGCCCGAATCTCGCCGCCTTGGCCGGCAGCGGAGTCAACTACACACGCACCTCGACGTCCAAGCCCTCCGATTCCTTCCCCGGATTGATGGCGATCGTGACCGGCGGCACTCCCAAGCTGGTTGGGGCGTACTACGACGTGGCTTACGACCGTGTACTCGCGCCGCCGGCCGCCGATACCGGAAACGGCGTGCTGCATGGCAACTGCTTCGCCGGGCATGCAAATGGCACGCGCACGGAATACGAAGAAGGCGTCGATCTCGATCAAAGCCTTCTCAATGGCGGCGGTCCGTACGGCACCTTCGACGGCGGCGTCAAGTCCATCGATCCGAACAAGCTCCCGCGAGATCCGTTTCAGGGCTGCGCTCCGGTCTATCCCTGGAATTTCGTTCGAGCCAACACTATTTACGGGGTCATCCACAAGGCCGGCGGATTTACCGCTTGGTCCGACAAGCACTCGGTCTACGCGGTGGTTTCGGGGCCGACCGGTACGGCTCTGCCGAGTAACCTTGATGATTACTATTCGCCCGAGGTCAACTCCAATTCGATTCCACTCCCAGGCGTCAAGACTGCTACCGGCCTCGATTGCACTTCAATACCGAATAATAACGGCGGCGACTGGACCACTGATTTCAACAACATCAAATGCTACGACCAGCTGAAGGTGAATGCGGTCCTGAATTGGATTCGCGGCAAGACCCATCTCGGCGATGCCAACGCTCGGGTGCCGGCAATCTTCGGCATGAACTTTCAATCCGTCAGCGTCGGCCAGAAATTGATCGAAGGAGGAGTCAAAGGCGGGTACTCGGACGCGGCGGGTACGCCGACGTTCAGCATGCAAGGCGAGATCGAGTTCGTGGATGGTGCAATTGGACAGTTCATCAGCGAACTGAGGAAAGAACGTCTGCTCGATTCGACCACGATCATCATTACAGCCAAGCACGGCCAATCGCCCATCGACACGAATCGCTTCTTCCCGATTCCCGGCCATAGCGGCACGAACGGCGCAGCGCCGTCGGCGATACTGGGATCGGCATTCCTGCCGGGTTCGGAAATCAACCAGATTGGCCCGACCGAGGACGACATCTCGCTGCTCTGGTTGAATCCGGGCGCGAGCACAGCGGCCGCAGTCGGCCTGCTTGAAAGCAACGCCAAAGCGGCCGGCATCGGACAAATCTTTTACGGTCCATCGATGGCGGCAATTTATGGCACGCCGGGTCTACCGGCCAATGGCGGTGATCCACGCACGCCCGATATCATCGTACAGCCGAACGTCGGCGTGATTTACACGGGGAGCCTGAAGAAGCAGGCAGAGCACGGCGGATTTGCTCAGGATGACACCAACGTCATACTGTTGGTCTCGAATCCCAAGCTCAAGCCGCGGACGGTGACCAGCTTCGTGGAGACCACGCAGGTGGCTCCGACAATCTTGAAATTGTTGGGGCTCGATCCGGCCGGCCTCGATGCCGTTCGGAAAGAGGGCACTCCGGTTCTGCCTGGGCTGCACTTTGCCGAGTAGTTGAGGTGGAATGATTCCACGGATGCGGCGCGATGGCACCGCCGGTTACCGGCAATGCCATCGCGCTGTCTCCCTCCCGCCGGACGGCCGGTCCGCGCTTAAACTCAGACCCCTTGATCAACCGCCTGCTGGTCTCCGCTCGCTCTCGCCGAGTGGCCGCCGATGACGAAGTTGGTCGGCAACGCCTTGATATCGCCGTTCGCCTTTGAATCGTTTGACCATGGGCGTGATCCTTGGTGACCATTTCAAATGGCATCGGTCCAAGGTACTCTAGATTCAAGGGAGAGCAAGCACATTGAAAAACTCACGCAGGCGTTTCTTGACCGGCGCATCTCTGGGTGTTGTCGGAGCCACCATGGGGGCGTACGAACCGGCCCCAGCGCAGACCGATTCACCTCCCGGTACTCCCTCTGCATTTGCCACCTCGCCGCCTGTGGGACCTGAAGTCTCCGCCGCCACCTTCGCGGAAGCCGGGAAATTGATGCAGGTGGAATTGAGCAACCAGGAACTTCATGACGCCGCCGGCAGTTGGCGAGAGGCCATGGCCCCTCTTTATGAGCGGCGAACGGGACCCAAGGCAATAAAGTTGGAAGCTGCACTTGCGCCGGCTTCGCGATGGGAACCCAATCAATACGGACAAAAGACGGATCTGCGTCGAGAACGGTTTGTCCGCAGCAAGATCGAGGCGCGGCGTCTGCCCTCCGGCGATGCAGATATTGCCTATGCATCCGTGACGCAGCTTTCGCACTGGATCGAGACGCGGCAACTCTCTTCAGAAAGGCTCACGCACATCTATCTCGAGCGGTTGGAACGCTTCGATCCGAAGCTGCGGTGTGTCATCACACCGACACGCGAGCTGGCGCTTGAACAGGCGAAGCGCGCAGACGCCGAGATTGCGGCCGGAAAGTATAGGGGACCGCTGCATGGTATCCCGTGGGGCGCCAAGGACCTGCTCGACACGGCGGGTATCGCGACGACTTATGGCGCGGAACCATTCAGGGATCGCATACCCACGGCGGATGCCACGGTGGTTCGGCGGCTTCACGAGGCGGGTGCCGTACTGGTAGCCAAGCTGAGCCTGGGAGCCCTGGCGCTCAACGATGTCTGGTTCGGCGGCCAGACCATGAATCCGTGGCTCCTCGAGGAGGGGTCTTCGGGATCAAGTGCCGGGCCGGGCGCCGCCACAGCCGCAGGACTGGTTGGGTTTTCCATGGGCAGCGAGACCGGCGGCAGTATCGTGTCCCCGAGCATGCGCTGCGGTGTTGCGGGACTGCGTCCGACTTATGGCCGCGTACCGCGCACGGGGGCGATGACGCTTTGTTGGTCGCTCGACAAACTCGGCCCGATGGCGCGCAGCGTCGAAGATACGCTGCTGGTTTTGCGTGCCATCTCAGGGCCGGACAACCGGGACGTCGCCTGCGTACCGAGCACGCTGGACTATGACGCGGCCGCGCCGATCGCCGGCTTGCGTGTCGGCTATTTTCCTCAGTGGATGAAGGAAGCCACCGATGTGGACCGTGCCGCTCTCGAGGCAGTTCGCAAACTTGGCGCAACTGCGACCGAAGTCTCGATCCCGGACTGGCCTTATGATTCGCTGAACGTGATTCTATTCGCGGAGGCGGC
>Ga0137407_10001591_pt1 | contig 14814 bp, 19 predicted proteins | sample CZOMad2_2_16fung_FD_108410 | JGI IMG/M metagenome (GOLD analysis project Ga0137407, IMG submission 108410) | Vadose zone soil fungal communities from Angelo Coast Range Reserve, California, USA - CZOMad2_2_16fungal (Illumina Assembly) | ecosystem: Environmental > Terrestrial > Soil > Vadose...
ACCGCCGGGTGCTGAATACCTGTGAGTACCGTATGTGACATTATAATCGAAAAGACTACTCACCTGCCAAATGGTTTTAATATGCGGATACTTAGGCGCGTCCACATCTAGGACAACAAGGTCACCTTGATGTCGATTGACCCACACCCAGTATAGGGAACCAGGAGAATGTCTGCAAGGCGAAAGTAGAGCCGGCAAATAACCTTCCTCTCTAATATGTTGCATGATTCGTGGAACAAGGCATGCTTTCGTACATTCAGCGCATCCTGGGCCGCCGCAATTGTTTTGGATGACCATAACGAGCCAAACGGTAGCGTCTAAGGTGACTATGTTTAACTTTACATACCTATAGTTTTTGCCCCAGTCTGACCGCCATATCGGATGGGGTAGAATTGATTTCGGTTTCGGTTGCGGTTTCGGTTTCGGTTTCGGTTTCTGTCTCGCCTTCGGTGTCGGTTCGATTGTTGATTTCTTGTCCTTCCAGCCAACATCTTTCTCATTGGACAAGTTCCAAAACATCTGAAGACAATCAGATTTCCGACAGTGCTGACGCGCCGGGATGTCCGATCAATGTGTGAAGTAATTACTGTGCGAAAACCCACAAGCTAGGTCAACACACCTCACAATTACACAGTACGAAATGAAATTTAACTAATGCGATGTTGTTCTACTCTACGTGCCTTGTAACAGTCAAATGGATAGCTTATAAGTACGACTGGCGTCCAAAATCGACCACTGAGGCATCAGTGCAGCAAATCTATCATACCAATCCTCCTCGCTGATATCCTGCCAACACGAGATCATGCACTCAAGATCCTCTAGATTCTCCGCGCCGTCGACTACACGACAAATCCAGCAACTCCTAGTGCAGATTGCTTCGCTGAAGTGAGAGATAGCTGAACGCAAGGGTTTTATTGGTGGCTGTAGCGCCCAAATACTGGTCATTTCGTCACGTTCAAACAAGTACCGGCGGCAAGAGAACTCGTGTTTATCGAAGGCGTGGAACCTTGCGTGTGCTATTCGAAACTGCGGAGATAACTGGATGGCGCTGACGCCAGACCACATCTCAAATCTTTGCAATGAGGAGTCAACTAGCCACTGGCGTACAACGTTCTCAGTTGCTGTAGTGGTCTCGGAGACTGTTTTGTTGGCTGATCTCCGCCAACACGTATCTTCGCAGATAAAGGCGATCGTCCTGACGTGCGACCATTCTTTAAACCAATCTCTCCACCGCACAACGCTCCTCTCATGCATAAACAATTTATCAATAATTTCCCCAGCGGGAATCTGAAAACGATTGTGAGTACAAGCGTATTCAGATGTTAAAATACCTACTGACCTGAATGGATAACTGCTGCAGGCTGGACGGTGCATGCTCAGGCAAGTACTTTCCCAGCAGTACATTCCAAATATATTGGTCCCAACTCCTCAACACAATATACAGCGAGCGAATGTTATCTAGCAGAGGCAGAATAGATGCTATGCTGCCATAAAATTCCTCTTCCGAGTAGTTTTCCGGGGCATCCACGTAGATGTAACGAACAAAACGCTCCAAGTGCAGGCGTTGAGCGCCCCTCCGCGTGGCTGGATTGTCAGGACCCAGGTTGCGCACGAAAGCTTCGACGAATAGCTGCGCACGAACAGGGCATTTTAAAATGACCGCTCGAAAAAGCTCGGCCTGGGCTGGATCACACCACGAACGTTGAACAAGGGCCACGTTTGTGAGATCGCGTCCAGAGTCCAGCCAACCCACGATCTGCGCGACAATATCGATAGGAATGTGGACCGCCGGGTGCTGAATACCTGTGAGTACCGTATGTGACATTATAATCGAAAAGACTGCTGACCTGCCAAATGGTTTTAATATGCGGATACTCAGGCGTATTCAAATCTACGTCAACAAGGTCGCCGAAATATTGATTGACCCACACCCAGTAGGGAGCATTTGTAGCACATTTGCAAGGAGACAAAAGCCCAGGTAGACAGCCTTCGTCCTCGATGTGCTGGATGATGCGGGGTTTAAGACATACTTTTGTACATTCTCTCCCAGCGCAATTATTTGGTAGCATGATGTGGTGGCTGGCGGAAACGAACATCCGGGTGAAAATTCGTACCTCGCTTTAAGGGTTTAAAGTGTTTAAGCACAATTAGAACCAGTTTGACCATCTGAATGGTCAAAATGATTTCGGCTGCCGATTTCTCTGCCCGTCGAAAATGACCTGCACAAAAATAAGTTCGAACGGCGCATGGAATCGGATTCGGCTCATCGTTTTGTCCATCGGCTCCTAAAGGTGGCCGATGCCAAACGACTGTCCTCGGAAGTTTAAATTATCAGGACAGCCGTACCATGCTGCAGCTGCTTCGTAGCAGCTATTTTAAAATTTATTATTGACAACGTAGAATACACTCTGGATTCTTCTCAAGCGGTTCCTACAACCCTAAGCTACGGATGAGAATTACATCGTTACTTAAAATATGTCAGAAGGATCGTCAGCTTTAACAATGTTGAACTGCAAAGCCGCTTGTTGGGCCAGTCTGCTCCACATGCTCTCCAACTTGAGGGCGTAGCATATATGTCCTTGGCTGTGTCGGATGTTCAGTTCAGACTCAACGCTGATATGGCCATCAGGTAATGCAGGGTCAGATGTTTCAATGGCTAGAGCCTTCCAGCGAGATGCTCGATGGCGGAAAAACCGTTCAGTCCATTCCATTTCGGATGCCAGCAAGATTTGCTCTTCCCGCCAGCGGTCTCGTCTGGACTTAGCCTTCAGCCAATGTACACGATAAACTATCATACTCCTGTAAGCCGACAGGACACAACATGATAGATGTGGGTGACTCACATTCATTCATGCCATTGGCTACTTTCCCATCAGCCTGGACATCCATTGACCAGAACCAGGCCAATGACGAGTCCCTTTGCCCCCGCAAAGACGGATCTATGCGGGCTGTTGTTACACTGAGTTGTGCTCGAGTCAGCGGCTGAAATCTAATCATCTCAGAAGCGTTCATTCCCAGCCGCATAGCAGCACCTCGTGCCCGACAGTACATACGGGCGTGATGACGAACGCTGCCGTCTACCTGAAGGATCTCATCCCAGGATCTCGTTTTCTGATTTTTGCTTCTAGAGCTTCGCAAGCCCTCTCTAAAAATGACTGCTTTCCGGCTTATTGCCAATCTCAGCCCCTGCAAGGCGTCATTCATCTGCCCAACCCGGAGAGCCTTTTCCTGCATGACAAAAGTCTCATACCCAAGTGCAATGCACCTATCCAACCCGATATTAGACGGAAGCAAGAGAACCGCTCTTTCTGGGCCTTCCTGTACAATGACCTGGCTTGAGGAAAACAGTTCTTCTTCTTCCTCAGAGTCCGAGGGAAGAAGGACGGATGGGTCGGCTGCTGTTCCCTCCAGCCAAAGATTGTCGTTGTCAACGGGCCATAGCTGTGTGGCACGGTTCTGGAAGTCATTGATTCTCAACTGTAAACGTTGCTGACGCCCCACCAGTTCGAGCTTTTCTTTTGTTGGTGCTTTGCAGCCGAGTCTACGCGTAATTGTGGAAAGAAGGAGCCTAGAAATTATCGTGAGTTGGCGGTCAATCTAGATTTCTAATCTACGTACTGTGAATCTTCAATTTTTAGGCCTTGGCCTAATAAAGCCGCCGCTCCCTTGGCGCCTGCAGGAGTTCGTTCGTTGCTCATAAGTTGAAGTTGCATCTCATCTTTTGATGGACCTAGAATATTATTAGTCATTAAGACAAGAGCACGCAAATTACCGCAGACCTTTTTGAACTTTGATGTCGTAGATATCCATCGATTCTGGGTGTTGATTCCTACCAGCCACGGCGGCAATCTCTTGCTCCTCCCAAGCTCTGACGAGCTCTGGGTCAGCAGAACTGTTCAACGCATTGAAATCCTGCTCGCTACTCTTCACAGATTTCCCCGCTTTCGGAAACTTCTCGCAGAGTCGCTCAACTGAAAACGGATGGTCAGCAGGAATCACAGTTCGGAAATCATTCTATATCCTACTAAGGTTGACAAGTTTTTTCCAGTTAGAATTGTTCATGTGATCATCGATTGTTTCACGGCGGTGGGCAGTCGATTGACTACGGGTACTATCGGCAATCTTGTTGAGAGCAGCCCACAGGGTCTCGAGAATTTCGCCATCGACCATCCCCGCCCCCGGTATGAAGGTGGGTGCAAACCTGGCATAGCAGTGATGTACGTGCCCATGAACATGGAAAAGACCAATGGCCCTCAAAATCTCTACCGCTTGGGGAGATGTCAAATGCGGGTTACCTTCGAAGCGCCTTTCGAGATTTTTCCAAAATTGACACATAAGGTCATATGAGAGCAACGCCTGCTTTATGCCGTCCATATTATATTTCATAGCCTCGCTGAGACAGAAGTCAATATTCATTTGTCTGCTCAGGCCGAATTTAGTCAAATATTAAATATTAAAATCAGGACCTGATACGCGCCGCTCGCCTTTGTGAAAATCAACCACTGAGTGAGGAACAAAACAGCCGTGTCTGGGACATGCTGCTGCTCCGATTCCTGTATGGAGCAGATGTTGCTTGAGCATGTTGGCTTTGTGTACAGCGGTGAAATCATGGCACGTTCGTTGCTAACCAATTATCATTATAGCGAACCTTTGGTATACAGCGCCAAGGCGTACCTCTCTGATTTCTAGTGCGACTTTGAGATGGTCGTAGTACGGCTTGCGAGTTGTGAAAAAAGCATCGCCATCGGTTAAATGGACATCGTCCTCGGGATTCTTCATTTTAAGCTGCTCCGCTGTAAAATTTCCATCGAACATGAAACCGCGCATATATTTCCATCTTACACAAACATAAGTTAGCAATAAAATGTGCATAAATAAATAAACTCACCTAACAGGGTCTTTATCCCACCCTGCGGGTAGATTGACATTGGGCTGAGGACAAGCGGCACAGAAAAGCGCCAAGCTTCCAGGCCCAGGTTGTCTGCTATTGCGATGACCAAAGCCATTCCACTTGCGGTATTTGATGTTCCTCCACAAACGAGAGGTTCTCAATAGTTCCCGATACCTGTCCTATACATAACGTCAGCTTCTGACGGCCGTAAAGGACTAGAATAATCACCGGAACCGACTTAGGAAACTCGTTAGAAGTGATGCGAACAACTTTGTGCCAGTAATTCAACCCCGCAGTTTTACATTCGAGATTATCCATCCGAAAGTCGTCTAAAACTCCAAAAGTGAAGGCAGTTTTAATATTTTGTAAGCTCGCAGGAAACAAACCCATAGCTAGATAATGGGTATATCGTTCCTCGCCTTTCGGAGCGTCGGCGCAGCCGCAAGGTATGATCCTGATTCGATGGACGCCAGAGCGATCGACAACTACATGGCAATTAGGACCTTTGAGTTTGGGGAGGCCATTTCCGAAGACTGTGTTGCCTGTTGGAGGTTGGCCTAAATCTCTGAAATCAGAGCTGGCCTCGTCATCAGATACCACAATACTTGGGCAGGGCAGGCCCGCATGGCCCAGGTGTACAACCACGTTTGCCTGGCACAGCCAAGCGGGCTCGAAGAACGTGCCAGTCCAGTGTTCAACACGGTGGTATGGCAATGAACTGTGGCGAATCCGGACACATTGGTCACAGAGATTGGTACATCCAACGCAGTCGAGGCATTTCCACATAATCTGCCGTATGTTGCATGACAAGCAGATGCCCCCATTCGCAGGTGCCTCCATTTGTAGCGATATGTTGAGAATTTTGTCGATGACGGGCGCAAACTCCCTAAGGTAGTCGTTCTGTGACTGTTCAACAGAAAACTTGAGGTCAGCTGTTCATTGTTTATTAACATCTGAGAAAAAACTCACTTTGCCTTTGTATTGAATCAATGGTTCATCGAATCTGTCTTCGAAATCATGCGCGCCAGTACTAGTAGCCAGGGAAGGGCCGGAAGGCTTTGATGGGGAGCGCAATGGCGAGTTCGTTTTTAAAGCGGACTGCTTGTAGCGTATTCCTCTTGTTGTGTGTTTTGCTGTGAATTCAACCCGTTTTACAGGTGACCTGATTTTATAAATGACGGTGCCAGCCATGGTCAATGTTTGTGTCACGAATCTAGCATCTCGGACTCGGACTCGGAAGTAGATAAGTTTCCTATTCTGGCATCATCCCGGATGATTTATCTATCATCTACTGAAACTGTGCTACGAAATCTCTGCCAACGCGGCGTCAACCTTGCACTGCAAACTGGTGCAGGCACGGTTGACACTTCCAATAATGTGGTAAGCCTGAATATACAGTGCCTTCCATTGTTGAACATCATCCGGCAATTCTCCTTCCATCACACGAGCGACGTAATTCAAAAGTGATCTTCCAGCGATGACTTTCTGACTGGCAGCGATAAGGCACAGAGAGGCTGATGGGCTATTTTTGAGGGTATGCCACTCCTTGGCGAACGCCTCTGACCAATCATCAACGGGGCCTTTATACTTCACTTCTGCATATATCAGCCATCGCTGGATAAATGCCATCCGCTCGTTCGCGCTGAGGGAGTCCCATTTTTGTGGATCGATGCTCCTGGAATCTCCGATAATTGGGGCTAACGTGACGGAAGCAATATTTCGGTCGGACGGGGCTATTGGCATTCGATTTTCGTCTTCGGCGGCCGTTGGGTCTGCTGATACGGCAGAACGCCCCCGAAAAACGCCTCCGGGGAGTTCTAACATCCCCAAAACATCGACAGATTTTTTCGGGACCGATGCAGTGCCTCCGCGACCATTCGACCGGAGGTTGAGTGGACTGGCCCTACCAGAGCTGGTAGAACGAGAAGCGATCCCCCCACTCAAGTGGGCAGGGTCTACGTTATTATTTGACTGTAGCTTGGGTGCTTCGTTTGTCTGATCATGCACTCTGTTACAACCAATCAGCCAGAGCCTAGTCACAGTGCGGAAAACTGACTTGTGCCATCGGTCTCGAGCTCGCTGCCGTTCTTTCTCTATGTTTCTAATTATGCAAAACGATTTTAAAATCTGATGTATATGAGAGAATTTTACTTACTTCCAATAACGATTACGTTCCACAGCAGCCCTTCTTTCCCTTCGTTTTACTTCGCCATCCGAAACGGCACGGATATCACTGGTTTTTGAGTGGCTTTTTTGCCGGGAGTGTTCGTAAGAATCGCTTCCCAGAGATGGTCTGCGTTTCATAGTGCTGGAGCGGATAATCAAGGGGCAGCAAGAAAATGAATCAGCGGATCCAGGAGGAAGGTGGGAGTAGCCAAAGAAATCGACCGATAGTAATACGAATCAAAGAGGCCAGGAAGCAACCAGGAAGTCCCAAAAAGGATATCAGGAAGTTCGAAATTATGAAATGTACGCAATTACCAAACTTATTTACATAAAGTCCTTTGCACCCTGATCAACATTAAAGAAACATTGAGTTTATTAGGTATCCTTTAAGAATAGTTCAGACCAGAAGACAGGAGCCAAAATATTATTATCGCTTCTGGGCAGCTTTGACCTCGGGGCCAAGGGCCACCGAACCTTATTTAAGCTCGTGTTCAAACAAAACTTTGTTTCATTTTTCTGTCAGATGTGTGTGGGGGGAGGTGGGGTGGGCCTGTGTGCGTGATGAAACAAACAAGCATTGTAGGTGGGTGCGACGTGTTCCGATCAGAGATCCTTCAATGTAGTGGCTTCCAGGTGACCCCAGCTTATCAACAGCCATCGAATCGGTGAAGGGGGGCTTCGCTGACGTTTTTAGATCCAAGTTTGCATTGATAATGGCTTAAATTCGGGATGAAAGTCCATGTGTAGTACTTTTACGATTGCTGGGTGTATAGTAATAGGCGCGAAATGTTATTGGCATTATGGAGGCTCAAAATTGCTTAAGACCTGCTCGATGTGCCTAGACACGGCTTAATATACTTCAGCAACGCAGAAACAGCTGAATTTCGGCTTAAATTTTCATTATATTGCACTTAAAACCCTAGCAAGTCGATTAAGCAGGGTACGGTCAAGAATTTCCGTGTTGCCTTGATGTGGCGAATAAAGGGCGCCGTTCATCAGGCTCTTCAGAGTCCGTTGGTGAAAATGACAGGCAAATGCAGGGTTAATTCAAATCTCACCTCAACGAGGACATATTTTAATTGACACACCGACTCTTGAGTGTATTCAAACGGTATACAGCTCAGGCAAAACATCATTTTTAAAGCTTGGTAAGGCGATCCCGGGCCCATGGTCCCCTCGATTTCCAGATGACACCCAAGTTGCATTAATAAGTGTTTAGGGACACTACCAACGATTCTATTGTATTGTATAGATCCCACCCTCTTCTACAACGGCTGTCGCTCTCTGACAAATATCGCTGATAAGCGACTTTATCCTGCTTCTTCAAGTCTTTGACGGTCAATCCTTCACACCAAGCGTGCCTAAACAAGCCGCCTGCTGTGTACATGGTGAACGAATAACGAATTTCATGTCGATGGGGCTCTAGTCGGTAGTGTTCGACAACGGCTTCAAATGCTTTTTCAGCAGTGCCGTATACTTTATCCTGTCCTTTCGACGGTTGTTGGGCGTCCGAAAGAACTTGAGCCACGCTGCAATTTAATTAAGTAAGCGCCTCTCGCAACCATACGCAAGCAAACCTAAGGTCATTCCTAACGTATCGGTAGCCTTGGTTAATAAGGGCCTTGACCATGGGGTCGCAGTCGGGGTTTACATATGCCAGGAATTCTTCGGCCATAATGCTGTCAAGGTTGACAGGCATCGAGGCTTGCAGCTGGGCCTTGAGCTGTTTCGCACTCTGCCTGTCGTCTAAGCCTGCGAATCCTAGGGCCGTGTAGGAAAGGGATTTCGCGTCTAGGTCCATCGAAACAACCTGAGCCCTGCGTAATATTGGACCAATAACTTTGGCGGGCATGGACCCTTGCTTCATTTTTTCACTTTGCGTTCTGGATGGCGACTCGGCTTTTCTTCGCGTTTACTTCAGCCATTGGAAGGTAAGGACAGAGGGATTTTTCGTTTTGGAACTTTAATGCACGTGAAGTAAGTGCGCCGTCGAAGGGAATCTTCTGTTTGTATTCGGCTGGCCCTATTTCTACTACAAAAAACAAAAACACAAACATATGTATGTCATTGCTACCGGCAAAAAGCAGCGGACTCACCGACCCAAGTCCAACTGGCCAATATTCCCCTCAGTGAACCCATCTTCAGATGAGACACTTCGAATGCGGCTTTCAAAGTCGAAGGTAGACGTGGTGTAAATGACTGATTTGAGAACGGTGCCGCCAGCCAAAGGCGCCTGTCAAATGCATTTAAACGACAAGAAGGGGGCAGGAAGCTTTAAGAAAACCCGCATTTTTTCGTGCATAACAACTTGGTGCTAATAAAAGTGGAGTTAGGCGTTGACTTATGTTTAATAGACGCTGCCAATCTGCCTTCGCCCCCGAAACACCGGGTTCAACCCATGAAGTGATAGTTTAACTAACATTCAGATCATGGAAGGAGCCCCGCATTTCGGTCGCGAAGGCGGATCAACTTCAAGTGATGTGACTTACGGTCAAACAGGCGGCTTTTGCTGCAACGTTGCTAGGTAAATGGGGACAGCAAACGTTCATGTGATGAGACAACGGTCACGTGTTTGGTTCGCGTAAGTTTTCGAAGGTTTTCGATCAAAGTTTTCCCCTGCCTCGATACCAAACGCACATCAATGCGTCCCAAATTGTCAAATCACTGCTTTCTTCGACTTATTTCCGACTTATTTGTACCTATTCAGCAATGAGCGTGCCAAGTACAAATTAAGTTTTTTTTCTTCTGGTTTTCTGATGGCCTGCGGGCCACGATGTAATGATCCTTATACTATCTAAATTGGGGAGCGCCAACACATCCAGCGATGGCGATACTTAAACCATGCTTAGGTCAGCACTTTGTTTGGATGATGTAACTCAAATCAGTAGCATCTATAACTCCACTGTGATGATCTCTACCCAGGATTACCGCTTAAAACACTAATTGGTGCGCGAAATATTCATTCATGTATGTATGGTTATTGCTCGTCCGAAGTGTGCGTCCACGTGTCAGCCTTGTAGCAATGTGAGGGCTAATCTGCCCTTCAGCTCAATTGTTGCTCCAAGACCCGTTATAGAGGCCAAAGTAAGGAAAAGAGAAGCATGCGACGTCACTTTCCGACCAACCGAAGCTAAATTTAGACAGGGAACTCATCACCAGCTCACAGGGTTCTCCACCTCATTCGTCTTGGCGGTTTGTACGGCTGCCGTGGAACCGGCGCCGAAGCTGCACGGCCAGAAAGCTCCGGAGTACCCGAGGTGTGAGCCTATTAGCTTTGATAAGTGGTGCTTCCAGCAGGTTCTTTGCCGCCCCCTTATACGAAGAGTCACTCAACGTTCTATCTTCTTTGCCGCAGTTTACCCATCTTGACTTCTGACATGTCTGACGACGAGGAATCTGGTTCATCCTTACCCCCGAATGATGTAAATCTTATTCGACAACTCCTAGACGATTTCAGATCAGCCAAGAAAAGCGAACGAAAACATATTATCAGAAAAGGCGTTACAGTGATAATGGCATCCAAGGACATCGACCGCCTCCAACCCCTCGCACAAGCAAAAATAATTGCGCAAGTCAAAGAGGTGCATCTAAAATGAGTTAGAGATTCACAAATAAGTAAACTGATGTCTACACAGCAAGTCAAAACTTGGTTTCATAATCATGGGCGCAGCCGAAAACCGAAAGATTTGGTTAAATATGTGCGAAGATGGAACGTCCGGCAGGTAGTAGGAGCGCTGCATCAAAAGGAGGTCGAGCAGCTTTGCAGGGACCACTCGCAAGCGGTTCCAGGTGAAAAAGCGTATCTCAAAAGCTATCAGAACGTTTTAAAAAGGTATGCCGAAAGCCTCCCGGGCGATCAACAAACCAAATACCAAAACATGGCGAACGAATGGTCGAACCGCCACCCACCACAGGACGTTCAACAAAAGTGAGGCCTCAATGCCGGAAAATTATGCATAACGTTGACTCCTTTGCTAGAATGGCCGAGCTTCACGCGGCAAAATACGCCAAACAATTCTCTCGGGTCATGTGGCAGCAGTGCGGCATGAGGCTTATCGTTCTTGAGGCGCATCATGACACCAAGGGGGAACTTTGTATCGCATCGTGAGCCATTATTCCGGCAGTTTCATTGGAAGAAATTCTCATTGTTTGCCGTATGTATGATAGGCATGACTTCAACCATGAGCTTGGGGGTGAAGCATTTGCTGACGTCCGGCCTGAATGGCAGACCGAAAGTATTATGGATGAATGGGCGAATTACGCTCAGTCAACGATGGGTGAGCGCCAGATTATTTCCGTTTACATGTTGATTCTTAAAATTTGTTTTTGTAGGTACTGATGTGCAGGATGAGGACGGAGGGCCTCTTCCGAATACAAAGAGGAAGAAAAAACTATTGGAATTTGACCGGGATGATAATGACGTCCCAATCCTCGAAGATCCTTCGAAGATGATTGCTCGGGTGATGGAACCGGTTGTTAGGCGATTCTTATCAATTCATTACAGTGAGTCCATTTACCCTCGACGGCGCAACCTAATGTATCTTATATTCATTCTATCCAGACATTTTTTCCAATGGAAAGAAGACTGCCGTCGACTGGACGGCGCTTTCCGAAAACCAAGATGACATGGTTGACCCCAAATACCTCCCTGCCGACTTCAAGTTCCGCGATCCCTCAAAAATGAAGAAGGCACACTATCAGGCACTCTTGGAACATTGGTATGGGCGCCAGCAGAACGCAAAAATTAATATTGCATTCGAATTTAAAGGCTACTGGGATTCCTCCAGCGAATCGGTACTTGGCTCCAATGATAGCCGGCGTCTTTCGCGTCGAAGCCAGCCGAAGCCTAAGCGTGCCAACTCGGGTGTCAATGCATCCAAAAATCGACCGGGCCCACCGGGCATTCGGGCAGGGGATCCTGGATTTGTCTTCAATTCGTCATCGTCGTCGGATGGGGAGGATGAGGACAGCGAGGGCGAGGATGACGAAGATGACCACCCTCGTGGGATATACTCGAAGAAATCACCACTCGATCTTCCTTTTGCTGCAAAGCAAGTCCGTTACTCTGGTTCTGGAGTAGCTGGCCTGCATCTACACAAAAAACGTACGAAGCAGTCGAAATCGGTGAACCAACCACGTGAACCCGAATCCGCTAAAATTATACCAGCAGTGGTGAAAGGCACACCTGCGTCTAAGCCTACGTCTCCCGGGAGCAAGGGCGATGTTTTTCCTACCCAAGTCCACCCCCTTCCCGCCGCTTCTCCGCCTCCAATTGCGAAGAAAGCCAGAAGGCCGAGATACCTATCTCAGCCACCTAATCTGGGCCCTCAGTTCGAACGTCCTGCTACACGGCATGGGGGAAAGCGCAAGGTCGAAGCCGCAGGATTGCCGGAGACGAAAGAGTCTAAGACAAAGAGGGTTAAAATGGATACGACGAGAAACGGTGGAAAGGGTGAGACATAAATACGCACACATAGCTTTTACCAGCCCCAATAAAATTCGTATTCTCTATCCCGCTTGAAGGCGCAAATATAGATACGTATGAATTCTTTAACAACCCTTTGTATAGTAGAGAACCGGTTTAATTCCTCTTACTCTTCTTCACCCCCACCTTCTTCACCTCCCAAAGATGTACAACAATCAATTTCGGCCCACGTTTACCGTAGTCGATGCTAACCTTGTGACCGATGTCACAATTTCTCTGTGTAATAAGTAAGTATCTATTATTCGATATAAAACTTCTACTCACCCCTTTGATATTTTTGACGTCAAGCTCGATATAAAGCGCGCATCTGAGGATGCGCGATTCGGGCGATCCTTTGCGTTTACCGCGCTTATCCCAGCACTCGACCCAGACTTTGTCCTCGTTCTGTGGCGCGATTAGCACAAGCGCGAAACATATGAAAGGACAACTCACTTCGAAGCGGTCAGTGAAATTTCCCTGTTAATAAATAAGCAAGTGCCCGTACTGATGAAAAGAAAGCACTTACAAACATTGGTGGAGGAAAGAATTGCGATAAAAAGCGTTTGGGAAGGTCTAAAAGTGATAGAATGAGGTGAAGTATTTAGTTGCGCGAGAAAGTGTCTCGAAATCCTTTGAAAACGACTGAACGAAATAAAATTGCATGAATTGCCATTAATCAGAGGGTTCTGATTCCTTAGACCATTTGCAGAAAGATATATATTTTAAATGGATGGCATCACCGAGCTCACGCAATAAACTGTTTTCAAACTGCATGTTCAACTGTTTTCGCTCAATCAGGCTAGTGCACTTAACTTAGGAATGACCATAGACGCCCGGAACGAGGAAGCTGTGCAGATCACTTCGATCACTCGATCACTCCGATCACTTCGGTCCGACGATATTGTAATGCCTATTTCGGCGTCTTATATTGATTTTAGTTGAACAGATTAAGAGCTGATTTGAAAAAGAAACTATATATCCGTACAAAACACCGTACAAAACATACACCTCTAGCTATGCATCGGAAATCATTTTCGAATACTCTTCGGTTCCGCGTCGTTCAGCGCTAATGCTTGCTCATCAAAAGGAGCTGCTGCAGGAGATTCGTTAGAAATAGCTGTGTGCAGGTGGTAAACATTGTGTAGCGTAGAAGAATTATTTGACAAACGACGTCTAGGCATGACGAGCATTGACAGATCGATAGGAGGGTTGTATACAGCTACAGAACCCCATGTATGTCAGGTAAGGGTAAAAAGATTCAAAAAGACTTACGGCGTGGAGGCATCTCGATCTGGTCCAACGTAATTTGATCGATAAGTGCGGGGGATAAACTACTGCTCTTGGTAGCTAGGAATAATGAGTTTTGTACTGGCATAAACAAATAAAAACGAGCTTACGGCGTGGAGGCATCAAAAGCATTGACAATGATGGTTGGTTAGATGGGAAGGACGAAGCGTCATCATGTGAAGTGTTGTCTTTAGCAGCTAGAAATTCCGTTAACATAGTACGGCTATAGAATCAGTCCACGTACAATGTTGAGCCATAGCATAAGTGTTTCGAGGGCGGTACTACCATGCGGCAGCGAGTCAGTGCTGCATACTAAAGCACATTGAAATCGTGATGACGACTTCGGTTACGATTACGTTTTCGGGTTCGGGTTCGGGTTCGGTTTCGGTTTCGGTTATTTCGCCGCCGTAGACGTAAATTGCGGTCAGCATTACGTAGGGAGACCACGACATGGATCACCAATCTTTCAGGCCTTGCACTGGCTTTCACCGCCATTTCACCTATCTCACAGAATTTGACATGGGGAAACCGTCCGAATTGCAACTTTGGGAAGACAATTTCCCAAAGTTCATCGCAGATAAGGATTTCCAGAAGGTACTAGATGGTGTAGTAAGCATATTTTAAACCCAAAATTATAACGTAGCGACTCAACCATATTCATTAGCTTCGTATGATCGCAATAGTAAAAGGAGGTTATGGTGGTGTATGCGATGCCCTCATGCTTAGTGCTAGAGCAGAGCTCCATGCTAGTAAACTTAACCCACAGTCGTTCGACTGGTCGAGAGTCTCCTATTCCGACTCTAGAGTCGATTCGGATTGGCTGGAGTCGAGGGCGGGTGAGTACTATTTATTACATTCGGCCTTCAATTTACCATCTGCAACTAGGGAACGTTGATCCGGTCAACAACGCTAACGACTCAGAGCCGCGGTTTGGGGTATTTCCCGTGAATCCTGAAGGGTCGGTTCAGGGCCCTACTACAAGTAAGTGGAATTCAATACCATAATC
>Ga0137407_10001593_pt1 | contig 14807 bp, 19 predicted proteins | sample CZOMad2_2_16fung_FD_108410 | JGI IMG/M metagenome (GOLD analysis project Ga0137407, IMG submission 108410) | Vadose zone soil fungal communities from Angelo Coast Range Reserve, California, USA - CZOMad2_2_16fungal (Illumina Assembly) | ecosystem: Environmental > Terrestrial > Soil > Vadose...
CTCCGTTTGCGCCGGCTCGGTGGAGACAGTCAGGCTGTACGTGTCGGCTTCAACGACGATTTCATCCGGCTTTAGTCCGGGGACCGGGATCTCGATCACGTATGCGTCGGCGCACGGAGTCTCGTAAATATCCGCCAAGAGCGCCGAGGTAGCGGGCTCTGTAAATACCGGTGTGCGCATTTCGATTACTTCTTCCATGTTTTACCGGCGCAAAAATTCGAAATTCGAATTTCGAAATCCTAAACAATTTGCAAAATTCAAATCGGTAAATTCAAAACCGAACTCACCGTTTGTAATTTTTTTAATTAGTTTCGAGCTCCGGATCCTTCGACATAGCTCAGGTTTCGTGCTTCGGATTTTCTCCTTAATTGTTTGTTCAAACTTCAAAAGGATACGTCAGCGGCACCTTCTCGCTTGCCTCCCCTCGGTTGTGCTCGATCGCTTCGACTGCGCGCGTTTTATCGAAGTAGAAGACAGCGTCAAACTGCTCGGCCACACGTGCGGTAAAATAGTGCGCGGCGCGCTCGACCGCGGGCGTTTGGGAATGATAGACCGCTCCGATGGAGCGCTCCGGTCGATCATGACGCAAAGCCTCCGGCACTTTGTCGCGCTCGCGATGAGAAATCATAAAGCGGCCGAGTTGGGTGTCGTGAAACAGCGCTTCATAGCTGTCGGACAACGCCGGCCGGAGCTCTCTGATCTCCGGCGGCCCGTCCCAATCGGACGCTGCGGTCACGGTACCGCCGTTGGTCGTGAAACAAATCAGCATGGTTTCACCGACATGCTGCTCGCGTACGAGCTGGCCGACGTTGACCAACCGGTCTTCACGCTTTTCAGTCGCGCGAGCGTCGCCAAGGTGCGAGGTATGCGCCCACACCGCGATCTTAACCCGCCCTCCTCCTTGCTTATTGAGATGCGTCCCTAGATCGTCGAGGGTCACCGCCATGTGCTGCTCGCGCAGATTCCATGCCGGCGCCTGCGAGCGGTACATCGACGCGTAGACACCCTCCGCGTTCTTTACGACGCGGGCGTTCTGCAGAGCGTTAAAGTACTCTTCCTCCGGTTCAGCACCAGCGCCTCGCGCCTCTCTCACAGCGCGGCTTTGCTGAAGTTCCACCACGCCGGCGACGGCCGCGTCGCGACAGGGTCGGCCAACGCCACCAAAAACGGCGTAGCCTCGCGCGTTGTCGGCGAAGTGATCGAAGCAGGCATACTGCGCGCGGGCGCGATCGGCTGCCTTGGGGTCGATCCTCTCGAGGTATCGGAGCACGGCTTCCCTGGAAGCGCGCAGGCTATAGAGATCGAGACCGTAAAAGCCGATCTTCGTAGCGCCGGCGGAAAGCTTATCGTTATATGCGCGCAGCCAGTCGACGAGCTCGATCACCGCGGTGTTGCGCCACATCCACGCGGGAAAGCGCCTGAGCCCGGCGAGCGCTTCTACTGCGTCGGTGTCGCTCTTCTCGCCGCGCACGTAGCGATTCACGCGATAGGCGCCGGGCCAATCGGCCTCTGCGGCAACGGCCGTAAAACCTTTTTCTTGGATGAGCCGCTTGGTGATCTCGGCGCGCTCCCGATAAAACTCGTAGGTGCCGTGCGACGCCGCCCCCAGCAAGACGAAGCGCGCATTGTCGACGAGATCCATGAGCGGATCATAGTCATGAGCGGCGCCGTCCAGCGGATGCGCGATTGCGCGCACCGACTCGACAGACCGGCCATCAGTCGCGCTGCGATTGGGTTGGCGCATTATTCTCGCCGGCTTCATGGCCAAAGGTCTCGCATCTCGGCGGGCAACACCTGCTTTACATCCTCGATTTCTCCCTGGCTTACCCGGTGTTCGATGACAAAAAAGACCGCGCGCGCGACCACGCCAGGATCGATGCTATCGTCGTCCTTGAATTGCTCCTCGATGCCGGCCAGGAACTGTTCTCTATGACGCTCGCGCAATGGCTTGTCCGTGGGATCCCAGCCTTCGTAGTAGAAACCACGGATCAGCATCGGCAGCTGGGCGCCGAGTTGCGCCACTTCATCCACCGTGAGACGGTCGCGCAGCGCGTGCAAGGTCGCTCTCAAAGCCAGATAGGCCTTATGCTTGTCCGCCCACTGGAGAACCTGCATGAGGTCATGGAGCCAGCTGTTGGTCTTCTGCACCGTTCTGTCGAAAACCTCGAGACCAGTCGTACTCATTGGATCGTCTCCTTATCGATTAATGGGACCAGATTGAGGCCTTGAGCGTCCACACGCTCCCCGGATATTTCTCTTTGAGCTCGTCCGCTATTTTGCTCAGCACCGCGTGATCGTTGGTCGCCTTATAGCGGCTCACTCCTCGCCAATAGATGGCCTCCGGCGCGGCAGTAGTGTTCGAATATCTCTCGACTACCTCGTTGTAGCGCCGCTCTGCCTCGACCCATTGCTTGTGCATGAAGGCGATCCTCGCCAAACCCATTTCCAACCGCGCGCGGAATTCTCTGTTCGGCAAGTAACCTTCGTTTCGCTCCCTCTCAATTCCATTTGAGTCCAGAATCAGCACCGTCGGCGTCCACAATACGTCGAAACGGTGAAAGTAGACTGGATGTTTTTCGATGTGTGCCTCGACAGGTACAAAGTTTTCGTGGATGAACGTCGCGGTCGCGTCGTCCGCATAGGATTCGGCCTCCAGCCGAACGCATCCGCCTCACGCCGGAGCCGCGCTGAAGTCGATCAGCAGCGGTTGGTTGCGCGCTTTCGCCTCGGCGAGCGCTGTATCGACGTCTTCGTTCCATTTGACAGCCATCTGCCATTCCTCCGTTACAATAATTTGATTTTTAAACCGCCCAACACGTGACGACTGATTTTATGGTGGCTCCGCTGGTCGAGCTCTTACTGGATGACGATAAAAGATCTTCTCCCGGTTCTTGATAGCGGATGAAGTGATCGTAGAGCTGCGACGGATGATTTATAGATGTCGGCAGGGTCACCTTCTCGGGCCGGACAATGAAGGTCTGCATCTCATCGGCTGACGGCCCGGCGTGAGCGCCCATCTCAGGGATGAATGAGACGTGACCCTCGGAAGCACCAATGCCGTAGATCACGAGGTCGCCCGCGCTCGGCATCGCCATTAGATCCGCAATCCCCTGAACCACCAGAGTAGCGTCCGCGCGACTTTCGAAAGGTCCCGCTACGGACTCGGATAAGCGATAGCGCTTGCCCTTACAGAAGCAGACCGGCCCAGTGGTGGACCGCGCCAATACCAGTCCCACGCCCGGGCTCTGTGAGAGTTTCTCAGCCAACCCGGGAAAACGCTGCTCGAGCGCGTCGACGTCACACGGCTCCTTAGCGTCCAGGATGTACAAGAACGCGTTGGGACCGGCGGAAATCACACGGATGCCATCCTGCTCGTGCGCCTCCGGGTCCTTGCACCGCAGATAATCTTCATCGACGTAGTTGAGATAGTGCTGAAAGAATCCTGATACTCCCTTTGACCGGGAGCGTATTCCATGGGCTAGACCCTGGTCTACGCTGCTGTCGGGCTTAGCAGCGCGCGGCGAATTGGTCAGCAACTGATCGAAGATCCAACGCTCGAAGCGCTGGCCGCCATTGACGTCCCGATAAGGTTTGCAAGATGTCTGGCCGTGGTCGGAAAGAATATAGAAATCATAGCGGTGTTCGGGCACGCGCCGCACAACGCGCCAGAGATGATAAATCGCTCGGTCCACGCGACCCAAGGTTACGAAAGCGGGACGGCTGCGCGGACCGAAGGCGTGCGCAGCCTCATCGTAATCGACATAGTTCACATACACGGCTGGAACACCGGCATAGAGATCGCGAGAAACCGCCATGGTAAAAAACCCGCGCATCCAGACCGAAATGCCGACCTTGATCATGAACCACCGCCGGCTCTGTTGTCTTGTTTGGCGATTCGCCAGGTGCGGCAGGGCCTTCACCAGCTCGATGATCGTTCGCAGCAGACTCGTCGCGCATACCCACCCAAGCACCACAAACGGCGAAAGCGCGGCGAGCAGACCGCGGCCGCTTGGACGCGTGAGAGTCGCGAACGTAAAGAGATTGTTGTCGGCGCCGCCAGTAAACACGCAGCCATAGGCGCTGCCTCCTTCCAGGATGCCGCGCCGGCCCGCCGATAGTTTTTTCTCGACCAGCGCCGCGTGTCCACGGCGCGGAAAGTGGATATCCGATTGGAGCTCGCGGAAGTAGTAGTGAAAGCCTGGAATGTCGGGACGCACGCCATACATCGCCGCCATCTGGAACGCAGGCGTGGAGGTCGGTAGGCCGACGGACATCGGTTGCACGCGATGGCCGTGACGGCGCAATAATCGTTTGAGAAAACGCATGCGTCGAGATGCAAGCGCCTGATCCAGAACAGCGCGCGAGAGACCGTCGATCTGCACGATGAGAAATCGCCGGCCAGTGACGGCGGGCGCCTTGCCACGGCGCAGCCGACGGACCAAGCGATCGATCGCTAGCTGTAAAGACAGAATTCTGTCATGCGGGCGCAACGCCATTTTTTAACCAACTCCTCTTGACCTAGTCTGTTGTTCTTACCCCCATCTCATCCAAGTGATTCAGCAGATCGGCAGGGTCTTGGTAGACTCGATACGCGCCGGCTCTTTCCAATTCATCTTGACCGTAACCTCCCGATAGTAGTCCTACACCAACAGCCCGCGCGCGGCGGGCCGCGAGAAGATCCCAAACGCTATCTCCGACCACGATCGAATCAGTGATCTCTACTCCCAGACGCGCGGCTGCGGCTAGAAATAAGTCAGGATTAGGCTTGGCGTGGGCCACCTGGTCTCGAGTAATCACAGCGGCTTCCGAGCCGACCCCAAGCAGCCGCAGAGCCGGGCGCGCGCTGTCGAGCCAACTGCTGGTGGCAATGGCCCACGGAACGCGATTCTTCGTCAAATAGGCCAACAGTTCCCTCGCGCTGGGTAACGGTCGCAGTTGAGCAACCTGTCGGGCATAAGCTTCGGCATGAATTCTTTGCAGCTCCGCCGCTTCCGAAGTGCTTACGCGATGACCGGTTTCCCGCAGTAATGCATTGACGAGCAATCCTCCGCTCATGCCGATCCGGCGGTGAATTCGCCATACGGCCAATTCGATTCCGGTTTTTTCCAAGGCTTCGCGCCACGCCAGAACATGTTGGTAGACGCTGTCAACCAATGTGCCGTCGAGATCGAATAAAAATGCAATTTCTTCCCTTTTGTTTTTGCTCATTGTGAATGTCTTGATTCATTCTTATTCGGGCTGCTCCGTTCGATTTGCTTGCGCGGCAAGCGGAAACCCTACGCAATGCGAAGGACAATCTTGCCCCGAGCGTGGCCACTCTGACTGATCTCCTGGCCGCGCCTCGCCTCGGCCAGTGGGAGAATGGTTTCGACGACAGCTCGTAATTTTCCGGAGTCAACCAGCTTCGCCAGCTCCGCTAGCTGGGTCGCATTAGGCTCGATAAAAACGAATGCCTGACGAACGCCGTACTCTTTTGCCATCTCCGGCGATGGCGGACTGACAATCGAAACCAGAATCCCGCCGCGTTTGAGGACCTTCCAAGAACGCTGTTGGGTATCGCCGCCGATAGTGTCGAGCACTACATCTACGTCACGCGCCACGTCCTCGAACTTAACAGCTTGGTAGTCGATGATTTCGTCTGCTCCCAGTTGCCGGACAAGATCGTGATTGCGCGCCGACGCCGTGCCGATCACGTAGGCGCCTTTCCACTTGGCCAGTTGCACCGCCAAGGTGCCGACCCCTCCTGCTGCGGCGTGAATGAGCACTTTCTGCCCGGATGAAATCTCGGCGGCGTCAACAAGTGATTGCCACGCGGTCAGTCCGGCAAGCGGTATGGCGGCGGCGTGAATATGGTCGACGGATCTAGGCTTTCGCGCAATTTCCGGTTCTCGGACGACGATATATTCAGCGTACGCCCCGTCCCTCGATAGATCCGGCCGGCTGTAGATCTCATCGCCGATCTTCAATTGGCTAACGCCGGCAGCAGTGGCCTCCACCACGCCCGACAAATCCCATCCCAGAATGAGAGGCAGCGAATGTTTGAGCCGTTCTCTGAGATAGCCTTCGCGAACCTTCCAGTCCACCGGGTTGACAGCGGCGGCATGGACGCGGATGAGAACATCGCCGGGCATCGGATTCGGCTGCGGCGCCTCTTCATACTTCAGCACTTCCGGACCGCCGTATTGATGAATGCGCACCGCTTTCATCGTTCGCGCTCACCTTTCACCCTAGACGTGCTCCCCTTCGAGAAAGGATCTGAACATCCAGGCCATTTTTTCATGGCGCTCCATCAACCCGGCTAGAAAATCATTCGTGCCGAGGTCATGGAATTTTTCATCGCAAGTTTCCGCGTCCGCGCGCAGTTGTCGAATCAGGGATTCATGATCGGTCAAAAGGTTGGAGAGCATATGCCGGGCATCTGGATATTCTTGCGGATGTTCCCTAAGTCTGGTGCGTTGGACAAACTCCGTCATGGTTCCCAAAGCAAAACCGCCAAGAGCACGAGCCCGCTCCGCAACCTCATCGACGACTTCCTCCAGTTCTTCATAGTGACCTTCGAAGAACTTGTGCAGGTCATTGAACTGCGGCCCGAAAACGTTCCAGTGGTAATTCCGTGTCTTGGTGTAAAGAACATATTCATCCGAGAGCAATGTATTAAGGATAGCGACGACGCCCTCACGTTGTCCGTCAGAGAGTCCAATGGTCGGTTTCATATATTTTCCTCCGTATGATTTGATTTTCTCTTCCTCATGAAGTCGTTTCAAATGGAGCGGACGACCTTTTGGTTCGTAGTAAGTCGACCAGCATCGCGATTCCGTCATTCCAGCGAATGCCGGAATCCAGTCTTGGTCTTATTCATCCGGCCTGCGCTGGCGTGACGAACTCTCAACTTCGGCGGAAGCATGTCCTGAGAGCGGTCGAAGAGCCGGAATCCAGTCTTCGTCAGGTCGACGACCTTTTCCGCTCTTCCTCGACCAGCTTCAAAGCTTTCTTGCGCAGTTCCTCGTCGCTGTTTATTTGGTTATAGATCGCGTTGTACTTCTCAACCGTCAGATTTTGTTTGGCGAGAGACTTTTTCAGTTCCGCGTTGGCCCGGTCCTGAATCTGCTGATCCTTCTCCGAATCGGTACTGTCTTTCAACGACGGTTCGTATTGCTGACGGATCTTTTGATTGTCTACGTAAGCCTTAACAAATGCTCTGAGATCAGCATCGCTGACTTTAGTCTGCTGGTCTGTCTGCGCTTTGGGGCCTTCTTGGGCAACGGAGATGGCAGTTAGCGCTAGCAGAGACCAGCCGATCACAAATAAGCTGAAGAAACCGTTTTTCAAATTGAATATCGTGAACATCGCAACCTCCTCGTGATTTCTCGATCGCCGCCGATACTGTGAATCACGGCGACACTCGCGGTTTTGCTCGTCTACGCACTAATCCACCTCGGAAATTTTAGCTCTTCGCAGCCGGCGCGCTGAATTGCTTTTCCTTCATTCTCGTTAGCAGTTCTTCAAACGAGCCTTTTGCCAGCACGCGATTGAACTGCGAGCGGTAATTGCTGACCAAGCTTATGTCTTCGATGACCACGTCATAGATCTTCCAGTCTCCGTTTACGTTGTGAAGCCGATAGTTGACCGAGAACTCTTGTCCCTTGTTGTCGATGATCTTTGTCGCCACCTCGGCATTATCCTTGTCCTCCCGCTCTTTTAGATATTGAACTTTCTCACCATTGTACGATTCGATCTTGTCCAGATACGCTTGCTCGAGCAGCTCGGTAAAAAGCCTGACGAATTCCTTTTGTTCCTCGGGACTGCGACGCCGCCACTCGGAACCGAGCGAGCGTTTGGCCATCTCCGGGAAATCAAATCTTTCACCGATCACCTCTTTGAGTTTCTGACGCCGCTCGGTTTTTTTGCTCTCTCCTTTTAACTGAGGGTCCTTGAGGATTGTCAACAGCTTGTCGACGGTTTCACGAATACGGTCGCCCGACGCGGCCGCTGCAGCCGAAACCGGCTGCATGAGCAACCAAACAGCCAACGCGATTGTTGATACCGCTTTCACAAGTTGGACCTGTATTCCGCTTCCTCCTGGTCCAATTGTCGAGTGAGCCTGTCTAGGCGCACACGATCGTGCGCCAAGAGATCAGACAGGACAACACACACCATCGCATACTTACAGGACGGGTCATGAATGTATGAGTTGACCTCGTCGGTCACCGCGACGATGAGTTCTCCCAGAGTGGTCGTAATCATTTTATGCATGACGCTCTCCTCGAAGAGATGTCCTCTCATCGTTCCCTTAAACGGTCGGTCTCGAGTTGCAGCCGCTGGATCTCTCGACGCAGCCGGGCGATTTCGGCTTGGTTCCGTTCGATTTGCCTCTGCTGCACGTCCTGTCGCTGGTCTTGCGCCATGAGCTGGTCACCAATCAGTGCGCCGGCCAAAAGTCCGATAGGCCCGCCGATGAGAGCGCCCGCTGTGGCATGGCCAACGCTGCTGCCGATAATCGCGCCGCTTGCCGCGCCTAGACCGCCACCGACGAGGCCGGCTTGCTCTCTCTTAGTAAGGGGTTGCGTGCAACCCACGCTCAAAACTAACAGAGCGACCAGAGAAAAATTTATGATCGTGCAAGCTTTACGCATTTGCATGCTCGTTTCTCCTTGTTTTTGCTCACAGACGGCCTGCGGTCCATGGTCATCCACCGCATTACCCGCGGATATCCGCATGGCCCCCGCGATTTTACCGGCGACTAGTGATGGAAGACGCCTCGTTTCCCTAGTGGGCACGCGCTAGCTTGTCGGCCACTTCGCGATGATCACCCTTCACCCTGATAGATTCACCGTCTCGGAGCCTGACGATGCTCACATGGTCGGGGTCCGCCGGATCCGGTCGCAATGTCACGACATAGGTTGGATTGATATACGCCGCGGTGCCGGTCGCGGTATCGGTCATTTGCACAATCATTGGAAAACCTCCTTTTTTCCGCGCTTATTCAATCGTGGACGAGCATGGAAGGTCGGAACCCTAGAACTGAAGCGTAATGCGATTCTCCACGGAGGTAACTCCCGGCGCCAACCATGCCGTGCGCTCCGCCTCCTCCCGCTCCGCCCAAGACCGTACCATTCCCTTTAAAATCACCTTGCTCCCTTGCACCTCAACCGTGATCCGCTGGGCATCCGTCTCCGCGCTGCGGATTAGTGCTTGTTCGATTTTCTGCTTGAGCTCGGACGGCGTCACACGCGGCTTGACGAGGATTAGGTTCGTTACGCCCTTGACCCCCGTCAGGCGGCGCACCACCCGCTCGGCGTCCTGTTTTTGGTACTGCCACTCGACTTCGCCCTTGAGCGTCACCCACCCCTTAGAGACCGTGACATCGACCTTATCGATGGGCACGAAAGCATCCCACTCGATCGCGCGGACAGCGGCCGCGGCGATGTCGGCATCGGTGCGCTCATCGGCGCTCGACAGCCGGACCTCAATATCGTTAGCTACGGCCTTTACGCCGTTTACGCGATGCGCGGCCTCTTCCGCAGCCCACTTCTTACTGTAAGAATCCACCCATCCGGTAAGTGTGACGATGCCGTCTTTGACAGCGACACCGATCTCGTTCGGCGTGACGCGCGCATCCCACTTCAGTTCAGCCAGCACGTCTCTTTGAATCTGCTCATCGTTTCGGCCCTTGCTGACGGCAGTTGCTGTTGCCATGGCAATTTATTCTCCTTTCAAAAAATTTCTTCGGCCAATCTTGAGAGAGGAGAACAGCAAGCCATAGACCAATCGAAAACAATGAAAAAAATAAATGAAATTAAAATATGGGCTTGCGAACTTTCGCAAATTTGCGGCTGTTCGTGAGTCGTTACTACAGCGTTTGTTATGCCAGCAGTTTTTCGCTACGAATTTTTCCGCGAATGAATAACTTTTATGAAGAAGAAGCCGGCCTCATTCGAGGAAAAAACGGAATGATTGAATTAAGCTCGAGACCAATGTTGTTGCCCGGAGGAGACGCCATTCGACGATACAGCGCCCGATCCAAAGAGAAGGCGCCGGCTCCGTGCACGACGACGATGACCGCAAGGGCTATGGCCAGCAGATGATACTCTATACCATGGCCTTGCTTGTCGCCGAACCAATTCATAAAAAAGCCGTACTTCAAGTGGACCGTCACCATCGCCACAACCATCGTAATCGCAATGCCCATAGCCGCGATGCGGCTGAAAAGTCCAACAATCAATCCGAGGCCGCCAAAGAACTCGGCCGCGATCGCCAGATAGGTAAGCGGCGTGGGAATTCCAAGTTGATCGCGAAATGTACGTAATGTGGCGCTCAGACCATGACCTCCGAACCAACCTAGAAGTTTCTGCGCCCCGTGGGCGAATAGAGCCATTCCCAGGATGATTCGCGCTACGGTCAGGACCCAATCTTCATCCGTGGCCAATAGCTCTGCAATCACCGGACACTCCTTGCAGAATGTGTTTCTGCCTAGAACATGACGCAGTTTTTTCCAACTATTTGAATTAGCAATGCGCAGGCCAGGCGCAAGCGATGAAAATTCTGAGGCAAGGCTGGACGACGAACGGATTCGAACTATCGTAAATTTGCGGCTGCTCGCGAGTCGTTAGGGCTTGGCGGCCGCGGCCGACTACGGACAGGACGAATTTGCCATTTACCAATCGAGCTCGGGAGCGAATTAACGAGTCAAAGTTTCACCGGATTCAACCACAGATGGTTAGATGCAATTTTAAGATTTCTGCTCCAATGCTTTTGCCGACAGGTTTTTCAACCAGTGATCGAGTCGTTCCCGGTAGATATAGGCGATGAAAACAAGCGCCACACACACGAAAACGCTCGCGACGGCGATGTAATAATGCTGATTTCTAACGCTGGCACCTTGCAAGGTAAGGAGGAATGTCCCCGGCATCCGGCCCAGCGTCGAGAGCGCCAAAAACATCGCCAGCCTCATCCGGCTTAAACCGAGGAGATAGCACAACACATCCTTCGGAAAGCCGGGGATCATGAACAAAGCAAAGCAAACCGCCGCTCCTATATTACTCGTCAGGAACTCGAATTTTTTAACGACGGTCGCGCCGACAAATTTTTCTACAAATGGCCTGCCGAGAATTCTGGCGAGCTCGAAGGCTGCCCAGGAACCCAAAGTCAACCCGAGAGTGGAATAGATAAAGCCGAGAATCACGCCGTAAATATAGCCGCCGACTATTCCAGTGAGTTCTCCGGGGAGTGGCGAGATGACAACCTGAAGGGCCTGCAACAGGATGAAAAAAATCGGCGAATAGGCACCGAGAGAAATGAGAAAGCGGGAGAAACTTTCTCTGGCGGTAAAAAATTTTACCAGATTTTCGCCGGCCGACCCAAGTACGCTGAAGGGTCGTGATCCGTAGTAGCTAACCGGAAAGATCAGGCCGACCAAGAACAAAAAGATCGTCGCTTTGATGAAGACGCTATTTCGCTGCATTGTCCGTAGCAATCGCCGCATGACCTACGCACCCGCGGAACGTTTTTCCGCTTTTCAGAACAGCAAGCCACAGGCCAGGCGAAACGCAGCAGCAGAACCCGACTTACGGGATTAATACTCCGCCCTGGGACTTAATAAACTCGGCCAGTTCAGCAAGTTCTTTGATAAGCGGGTCAGATTGCGTTTGGACGTCAGCCTCCAACATGGTGGATTTTGTGTTTCTACAGATAATTGATCTGGGCGCCGCGTTATGGAGCTCCGCATGAGTCGCCCGCGGACCTAGATTGGGATCTTTTCGAAGTTCGATCAGACGTTCGGCCTTCGCTTCGTTGCCACCGACGAAAATGATCAGCGCCCTCGCCTTCGCCTGCACCGTGCTGCCTGACACCGGCGCGTCGATTGTCTCGATTCTTTGCGCCCGAGCCGCCTCGGCAATCCGCCACGAACTAGCCGGCGCAGTGGTGCTCAGTTCGATACAGGTCGCTCCCGAGCGCGCACCCGCCAGGATTCCCTCGGTTCCATAGAATACCGCCTCGACCGCGGCATCAGCTGTGAGACAGGCCATGATGTGCTCGCAGCGAGCGGCGAGCAGCCGCTGCGCCATCCGACTGCCCATTGTACCCGATCCGATAAACCCAATACGTCTCTCTTTGATTGGCGTCACCGCGGTTCCTCCATAAATGGTTCAGGCTGTTGTGCAGCGTTCTGCTAACGACAAGCTTGGGCCCAAAGACAACTGTCTCCATAATGGACGACTACGCGAAATGCCGGTCATACCGAGATCGAGCACCGGCGTTCGAGGAGCACAACCTAGCCAGCGTGGCACGGCTCGGTCAGAAGCAGTTCTGCTCGATCTCCTCGACCATCACCTGCTTCATGCGCTTGATGTTGTCGATCTCCTGGCACTTCAGGTCGTTCCACAGATTCTGCAGGGCCGGTCTGCCCTCGGCGTTGGCGATGTACTGGTCGTAGCGCCATACGGCGTCGAGCCGCTTGCTCAGGTCGTGGATCAGGTCATGGTCGTGGTCTGCAGTACCACAAGTCTCGCCGATGTGCTCCAGTTCTTTTTCCGCCGCCAGTGTCATGATGCACCTCCTTTACGTACGGTAAAAATAAAAAGCCCTTTGGCAGCTGCGATCAGACTTTTTTGCCAAACTCGGTATTGGTTTGTAAGTGAGCAACAGCGATGCCAGCAGGAGGAACAGAAAAAGACACGGTTTCTGTCGCTGATTTTTTGCCGTGCTCGCAATAATCCATAGATTTGCGATGGCTCGCAATTCCTAGATAGTTGTCTGACGGAGCGCTCGGAGATCGGACGGTTTGCGATATGGACGGGCTTATTGCCTGCCTTTTGAGAGTCGGTCGTAAGTTGCGTTGGAGCTATAAACGACCATTTTCGGGAGGCCGTTAAGAACGATTTCCCTGACTGATTTCCTGTTCGGAAGACCGCGTCAGTCATCTGAAGCAAGCCGGCAAAGAGTTGGGCCGCTCAATCAGATGCCATCGCGATTGTGCACCGGCAACTTCTAATTTGTCCGTCAATCACAAATTTGAAAGTGGACGCTTTTTCTCCGTTGCAATAATCCCGTCGGTCACGGCCGCGACGATTGCATGTTCATGACCGCCAATCCTGATGGGTGAAGGATTCACGCCGCAGCATTCATCATTATGGTTTGGTGCGGAAAACCTGTCGGGATGCGATTTTTCAACCTCGAGAGAAGATTTACGAAAAGCTGGGATTCCTGATTGTGCTCTATCTATCGATTTTCAATATGCTTCGCTTGGTCCTCTCCTTGCTCGCAACTCAATTAGGCACCTGTCCGTGCGAAATCGTCAGTCAAACCGTAGCCGCGGACTTTCGTACTGCGTTGGGCAATTTGCGATGGAGGCTGGACCGGAGGAATGAGACCGCTAACTGATCTTCTGTTAGGAAGACCGCTAAAGTCATCTGACGAAAGACGAGAACGGGTTGAGCCTCTGGCTGGAATCGCAATCTTTGGACTGGATGCGCTCGGCTCGGCTGCCTACGGTCCCGAAGCGGCACTGACCTTACTGATGCCGTTGGGCGCAGCCGCCCTTGCCTACATTATTCCGATCAGCGCCAGCATCATCATTCTGCTCCTGATTGTTTACTTTTCGTATCGTCAAACCATTGAAGCCTATCCGACCGGCGGCGGCTCCTATACGGTGGCCCGCCAAAATCTGGGAGTTTTCCCCGGATTGCTTGCGGCCACAGCGCTGATGATCGATTATCTCTTGGTCGCGGCAGTCGGCATTTCGGCTGGTGTCGGCGCGCTCATATCAGCGGTCCCGTCCCTACAGCCGCACACGCTGTCGCTGTGCCTGGCCATATTGCTGTTCATCACGATTGTGAACCTACGCGGCGTCCGTGAGACGGGCACAGTGTTCCTGGTGCCGACCTATGTCTTCGTTGGAACCCTGTTCACGACTCTTGGATTAGGGCTAGCGAAATCGTTTGTCGCAGGCGGTGATCCGGAGCCGGTGGTTCCGCCCCCGCCGCTTCCGCCACAGACCGCCGTGGTTAGCGCCTGGCTCTTACTCAAAGCCTTTTCCAACGGCTGCACCGCGTTGACCGGTGTAGAGGCAGTCAGTAACGGCGTGCAAGCATTCCGGGAGCCCGTCGTGAAGACAGCCCAGCGCACGCTGACGGCCATCGTTTCGATTCTTACTGTGCTGGTCGCGGGCATAGCCTACCTGGTGCGCACGTACCACATCGGCGCGACGCCGCCCGGGGAGCCGGGATATGAAAGTGTACTTTCACAGCTCACCGGAGCAGTGGCGGGTAAGGGCGCATTCTACTATGTCACGATCGGCTCCATTCTCCTGGTACTCGCGTTCCAGGCCAACACCGCCTTTGCTGACTTTCCACGCGTTTGTCGGGCGGTCGCTCAGGACGGCTATCTTCCCTACTCGTTCGCTTCGCGTGGGCGACGGCTCGTGTACTCTCACGGTATCTATGTGCTCGCCTTCCTATGCGGCTTTTTGCTCATACTTTTTGGCGGCGTCACTGACCGATTGATTCCGCTGTTTGCGGTTGGCGCTTTCCTGGCATTTACGCTCTCCCAAGCCGGTATGGTGGCACACTGGAAGCGACAAGGGGGGAGACGATCAAGGAGCAGCATGTTTGTGAACGCGCTAGGGGCTACGGCAACTGCAACGACCGTGGTCGTGGTGAGTGTCGCCAAGTTCGCGGAAGGGGCCTGGCTAACGACACTGCTAATTCCCGCCATAATGATTGTGATGATTTCGGTGCGCAAGCACTACGACCGCGAGCGGATGGAGATCGCCAACCCGCCGCCGCTGGACTTAAGCGAGTTGCGACAAC
>Ga0137407_10001596_pt1 | contig 14798 bp, 13 predicted proteins | sample CZOMad2_2_16fung_FD_108410 | JGI IMG/M metagenome (GOLD analysis project Ga0137407, IMG submission 108410) | Vadose zone soil fungal communities from Angelo Coast Range Reserve, California, USA - CZOMad2_2_16fungal (Illumina Assembly) | ecosystem: Environmental > Terrestrial > Soil > Vadose...
ACTGCTCCGCAATAACGTCGCATCAATTGCAGGAGGCGGTGGCGCTGTATGGGGCCCAGGCAAAGCGCGTCCGGTTCGCCTTCCTTTAGTAACTTGTCGATGGCATCGCTCATGGCTCAGCTAACCTGTCATGCGAGGAGATCATGACTGATACGGCCGGCACGCCGAATTCAGGCGAAATTGAAGTCGCGCGACCCAGTTACATCGCCATGACCCGATCGTCGTTCAAGGATGTCAAACCGATGCTCATGATCGCAACCGGTGACATCTGAGTCGGAACGTTGATGATCAGCGCTCCGTCATCCTGAGTAGCGCTATAATATCGACCGCGCCGATCCAGCCCGGCGTGACGTAGATGCTCATCAGGCACCTTCACGATTTCAGCGCTTTTCAGAGTCTCCTTGATGTCTACTCCGCATTGCAGAAATGGGCCGGCTATCAGCCCCTCTCTTGCCAACTTGGCAATCGGCACAACGATCAGTTGAATGCCCATACTGCGGGCGAGCGGGATCCGCACTCGGATATCTCCGAGGCCAGTGCGATAGCAGTTTGCCTGTGCAAGGCTCGATGAGCCGTCGGCACCGAAGAGGCCGACCTCGAGCTGGCCGCATTTGAGGTCGCTAAAAATATCCGGCGGCAGTTGATTGGATCCAAACAGCATGTACAGGAAGTTGTTAACCGGCGATAATGCCGCGAAGCTGCCCGCAAGCCACATCGGCGGGGCAGCTGTCGTGCAGGCAGCCGGCAGCGCTTGGGCAACCTGCAATCGGCTGGTGAAGTCGCGATCGAGCAGGGGTGCCAATGCATGGGTACCGAGATTGACGTCATGCTTGAGCGACCCAAGCAGTACCAGCTCATTGTCGGTGGGTAACAATAACAGTCGCCCAAGAATAGCCGCTGCCGATTGCGCTGCCACGTTCAGATTGGCGAACGGCGCAAGCTCGTAGGCAGGCGAATATTCGAGAGCGGCTCCTACGAAGGCGAGGGTGCCTGCTTGTACCTCTTGCCCGAACGCGAGCTGCTGTGGCAATTGGGGATTGTCCTCGTACAGTACGCTGCCTTCGCGATAGCCGCGCACAGATCCTGTTGCCGCACAGCACATTTGCTCCAGCAGCGTGACGTTGCGCATCAGCATCCGTTTTGCGTGGGGGCCGACAACGAGATCCGAGATAAAACCCTCGGCGGTATCACAATCGGCGACGTCGTCGAATGCGTCATCCATGGTCAGCAGATAGAGGCCATGCAAACCTATACCGATACCTTCGATATCGAAAATGCGTCGCAAGGCTTTCTGTATACTGCCCGAGTAGCCAAGATCGATCAGGGCGAGATCGTCGCAATCATCAAAATCCGGGATCTCTCGCCGTAGATACCGGAGTAGTTCCGTTCTCATGTCGGCCGCGAGTGCGCCGATCTCGTCATTCTCGATCAATCCGGGCAACGCAGCAGCCAGCTCCTCGCCGGTGGCGATGCCATCAGGATACTGTGCAAAAAAATCGATGGCCGGATGCGGCAGGATCTTGACGATGTCGGCAAACGTCTTGGCGTCAATCTTGTGAACCTTACCGAGCAATTCGATCAAGGGATCAAGTGTCGTGGCGGAACCGACCATGCTGACGCGGCGGTTCAACGCGACATACGATGCCGGCTTATTTTGCGTGGTTTCCCAGACCTGATGCGACAGAAAGCCATCGCGGCCGAGAAAAGCCACAGCAGTTTTCCTGCCTCGCAGATCAAGTCGCTCCACGCGGTTGGCGATGAATTCGTTGAATGCTTGCATCACGGGTCCGAGCACGGTGACGCCGAGTTCGAACAGGGGCGACCTTTCGGGTGTCCGCGAAGCGACGACCCGCCGCAACGTTCGCAAGCCGTGATCGAGCTCCGTCACTTCGTTCGAGCACAGAGACTGACAGACCGAAATCTCCCGATGAAATATCGAAGTAAGAGCCGCACTCGCTTGCGGATAATATCTGGTGCCAATGCCATGACGGCGCGCGCCCTTGATATCTGCGTTCTCGTTGTCGCCGATATGCAGCGCCTGCGACGGGGCAATCGCCTGCTCCGATAGGTAGGTTGCAAAAAGCCCTTCGCCCTTGTTTGTTCCGCTCTCGCACGATGCGTAAAGAAAATCCCACGTGAGTCCGGGGTGACAGCATCGCAGCAGCTTGGCCAGCTGCGCACGACTCCAGTAGGTGTCCGAGATAAAGCCGGTACGTGCTCCGCTTGCGCGTATTTCCGAATATTGCCGAACTATTTCTGCGTTGGCTCGACAGAGATCAAGCTCAGCGTCAAATTCAGCTTGCACAAGACTTGGCAAGGCCTTGCGGTCAAGCCCAAAGAGTCGAAAAGGAAAATAGCTGTAGATGTCTACGATACCGACTTCGACGGATCCGGTATCCTCATCCGCCGCTTTGCGAGCGCGCGCTTCTGCCTGACGACGATGCTGCACATAGACTGTAGCTGCATCTGGAAACGACTTGGAGATGGGCGAAAGTTGAAAGGCCCGCTCAAACACGCCTGCCGGAGTCATGCAGGCGCGCAGCAGGAATGTGTCGAAGACGTCGAACGAATAGGTTCGCGTTTCATTTGATTGCGAATTGTAACTGTATGTTTCTGAATTGTGTATGTTCACTACAAAACCTCTGTCGTGCTGTTCGATAAACGATGGCCGACGCGAAATCAGGCGCAAAAGGAATACGCGCAACAGAGATTCGGGATCGTTACTGTTCACATAATTCAGAATTGCGCTAGCTTTGGAAAACTGATTCGGAAGGATTTGCCGAGTGATCCGTCGGTTATCGCCGCTCAATTGCGCAATGGAATTTCGAATCGTGCGCACCGTCCATGAGTAGTCGGACGACACATCGCGCCTTCCTGCGACGCGTTGTATTTTTTGCGGAAACCGGAAATGAGTTGTGGCCTCGACCAGTGTCAGTCGTCGCGATCTGTGGCGTTGCGAATGGAAGTATTCATCGATCTTGCAGTGTCTTCACGCGGCCGGATCGGATCGGTCGGGGTGGGTATGTTTTGCCGAGCGGCAGGCAGGAAATGCCCAGTAAGGCATTGTAAAATAAATTGAAACTGTCCGCCCGGTTCTCTGCGCTCGTGCGTTCAACACTCGGAAGCCAAGTGGATCATTCGTCCGCTGGCATAGCGGGTCGGGAGATGGGAATGGCGTACGCGCTCGATATCTGGGCTCCGGTCGACGTGGCGCCGGCGGCGATTCCGAAGCCGGAATCCGGCTCGCCAATTGCAGCCGAAAAAGTGACGCGCGAAGAAATGACATGCGTGCCGCTGAAGGATGACGACGAGGAGCTTCTCAACCGACTTGCGTCAAATGACGAAGCTGCATTCCGACTTCTGGTCGAACGTCACATCGATCGCGCGTTCGCGATTGCCCTTCGCATCGTCGGCAGCCGTGCTGATGCGGAAGATGTCGTCCAGGATACCTTGCTCAAGGTGTGGACGCATCGCGGGAAATGGCAGCACGGGCGCGCGAAGTTCTCGACGTGGCTCTACCGTGTCGTCACCAACAGGTGCATCGATCTGCATCGCTTGCCTCGTACCGACAACGTCGATGCGGTTCCGGAGCCAGCGGATGCACGGCCCGACGTCGTCAGCGCAATGCAGCGCAATGAAGTCACGCAGATGCTGGAAAATGCCATGCAGCGACTGCCCGAGCAGCAGCGTGTTGCGGTGATTCTCTCGTATCACGAAAATATGAGCAATGGCGAAATCGCAGAAGTGATGGATACGACGGTCGCGGCCGTCGAGTCGCTCCTCAAGCGCGGGCGTCAGCAACTCAAGGATCTGCTCCGTCGGCATGAGCGGGATATCCGTCACTTGTTTACCGATTGCTAACCATAATCAAGCGACCGCCGCGAAAACTCCGCCTGACTTTTGCCTGCCGATCCGTTGTACCGCGTGGACGGGGGCTGGCCTACGTCTGGGATCCATATCCCGATGATGCGGCCGATGCCGCCACACACCAAGGAGCAACAGAATGCCCGTCATTTCTACGAATACCGCGGCGAACTCCGCTGTCCGCTATCTGAATATCAACGCCGCCCAGGAGTCGAGTTCGCTGGCCAAGCTTTCGAGCGGATCGAAAATCACCAAGGCATCCGACGACGCCGCAGGCCTCGCGATTTCGACGCGCATTTCATCGGACGTCACTACGTTGCAGCAGGCCGCGACCAACGCCTCGCAGGCAACGTCCATCCTGCAGACTGCCGATGGCGGCGCGTCCAACATCAGCGACATCCTTGCCCGCATGAAGTCGCTGGCGTCGGAATCGTCCTCGGGCACCGTGACCGACAGTAGCCGAGCCTATATCAACTCGGAATTTTCCCAGCTGACGAGTGAAATCGATAGCATCGCGAGCGGCACGCGTTATAGCGGCCAGAGCCTGTTGGATGGAACCAGTGCGTTCGCCTCCGGCGTCTCGGTTCTGGTCGGATCGTCGGCGTCGGACACCATCACGGTCACGCTATCCAGCCTGACGGCTAGCTCGCTCGGTATCGGCTCGCTGGATATCAGCACGCAATCCGGCGCTACGTCGGCTCTCACTACGATCGATACCGCGATCGATACCGTATCGTCGGCGCGGGCGACGATCGGCGCCCAGGAGTCTCGCTTCAATTTCAGCGCCAGCTCGATTTCGACGCAAACGGAAAATCTGCAGTCCGCCAATTCGGCCATCACGGACGTTGATATCGCAGCCGAGCAGGCGAAACTGTCCTCGGCCGAAGTCAAGACCCAGGCGGCGGTCTCCGCCGAATCCGCGGCGAACCAGATGCCGCAATATCTGCTAAAGCTGCTCGGCTAAGCGAACGACGGTGACGGGCCGGCCTGATTGCCGGCCCGTCATTTGTTCCAATCAGGGGTATCGGCCATGACGTCGGTTAGCAGTACGACCTCGACCGCGGCGACGACGTCGACTTCGACCACAAGCTCCGCAAGCACGACGACCACGTCGGGAACCAAAACCACAACCAGCGTCGACTGGGATGCGCTGATCACGGCGCAGGTCAATGCTAAGCTTGCCAGGGCAACAACAATTGACACCAAGATCACCGCCAACGAGGCGAAGATCGCGGCCTACCAGAACCTTCAGAGCCTGCTCAGCACGCTCGCCACCGGCACCAAGTCGCTGAGCAGCTCAATCGTCAATTCGCTATCGTCGAGCGTGTTCGGCACTAGAGCGGCCACCATCACCACCACCGGGGATGTCAGCGCCAGTTCAGCGCTCTCGATGTCGATCAGTAGCGGCGCCGCGACCGGCGACCATACCCTGACCATCAGCCAGATCGCGACAGCAGAGAAGGTGTTGGGGGACGCGGTGTCGGATAAGACCGCGGACCTCGGCTATGCCGGGACATTTTCGATCGGCCTGGAGGACGGCAGCAACGTCGACATTTCGGTGGCCAGCGGCATGTCGCTGGAGGATATCGTCGATGCGATCAACGCCCAGACATCGACGACCAACGTTCAGGCCTCGATCATCCAGGTCTCGAGCACGCAATTCGAAATGGTGTTGTCGGCAACCGAAGACAATGCCGAAATCGTCACCAGCAGCGTATCCGGCGACGATATCATGAACAAGATCGGCGTCACCGACTCCTCCGGCGAGTTCGCCACCGTCCTGCAAACCGCGCAAGCCGCGCTCTTCAAGCTCGACGACATCGAGATCACGCGTGACAGCAACGACATCAGCGACGTGCTGAGTGGCGTGACCTTCAATCTGTTGCAGACCACACCGACCGGAGCCACACTGAACATCAGCATCGAGACCGACACCAGCGCGATCCAGACAGCGCTGGAGACATTCGTTACCGACTACAACGCCTTTCGCGATGTTGTCTACGCCCAGCAGCAGCTCAGCACGAGTGACGGTGAGAGTAATCCGGTGCTGTTTGGCGACGGCACGATGCGCGATATAATGAACCAGATTCAGTCGGCGCTGAACGCCTCGACCGGCGGGCTGTCGCTCAGCGATCTCGGATTGTCGTTCAACGAGACCAACGATCTGGAGCTCGATACCAGTACATTGACAACGACGCTGACCAACAATCTCGCCGGCGTAATATCCTTGCTGGCCACCCAGGTGACGGCTTCGTCCAGCAGTCTTTCGGTGGCCAATACCGGCTCCTCACAGCCGGCCTCCTTTACGCTTGACCTCGTCGTCGATGACACCGGCAGTCTGACATCTGCCTCCGTCGGTGGTGACAGTTCGTTATTCACGGTCAGCGGAAACTCGATCGTCGGCAAGGCCAATACGGCCTATTCCGGCATGGCGTTCATCTATACCGGGTCGACCTCGCAATCCATTACGGTCACCTCGACTTTCGGCATCGCGGCGCAGATCTACAATCTTGCAAAGAGTAGTTCCAATACCAGTACCGGGTCGCTGCAAGCGCTGATCACCAATCTGCAGACGCAAGACGACAGCATGCAGCAGCAGATCGACGACATCAATTCGCGGGCGGCGCTCTACAAGACGATGCTGACAAATCAGTATGCGAAATACCAGTCGGCAATCTCAACCGCGAATTCGACGCTGGACTATCTTTCAGCACTCCTCAATTCAGGGAACAGCAACTAATGATGCAGAGATCGACGAGCCGCCAGGCGACGCAGGCCTATCGTACGGCATCCATTGCGGTCCCGCCGCTGAAAGCGCTGGTTATGCTCTACGATGGAGCCATCATGTTTCTTCAGAAAGCAGTTGAGGCGGCTAAAGCGGGGCAGCTCGAAGAAAGCCATGACTACATGATTCGCGCGACCGTAATTTTGCGGGGTCTCAGCCACAATCTGGACTTTGATCGCGGCGGCGCTGTAGCCGAACGGTTGTACAAAACCTACCACGCTCTGATTATGGCTTGCCTGCGATCATTCGGTCTCCCGGATGCTTCCGTGTGCTATAGTCGAATTATTGCCAGCCTGACCGAATTGCGTGACGCGTGGAAATTCGTTGCGGCTACGACAGTAAAATCTGCCGAGACCAGATAGGGCCATCAGCGGCGGCACCCTCGGCGAAGGTGCTGGACCACTGATTTGCGCCGCACCCCGGCGGAAAATCCCGCTGGGCGCGCATTCCGAACCGATCGCCGTCTGCTCATTTTCGGGGTTGAAAAAGCCTCCCGATGCTTGCTTATGGCAGGGGGGCGGATTGGAAAGCCAAGGCTGCATGTTATGGTTGCCGAAATACCGGACATGGCTAAAAGTAGAATAAAATTAGTGGTTTAACCGGACAGGTTCGCGCACAATGAATGTTGCAGATTTCGAAGATCTGCTTGAGCGGCTCGGGGACGACGTCTCGACTTGGCCTGGGCCGCAGCAACATGCTGCCGTCATTTTGCTGCGCTCGTCGGACGAAGCGCGCTTGGCTTTGGACGAGGCGAGGCTCCTGCGACGGGCTCTCTCCGTCGCTCCGATTCGAGCGAGAGGCGAACTTACTGATCGGATTATGCGGGGAGTCAGTCAGGCACCCGCGCCTGCCGCAATCTCCGCCGAGCCGGCACGCAGCCGGAATCGTAGTTTAGCATTTTTGATTTCGCTGCGTTCGCCAGGATTTATCCTGGCATTTTGTTTTTTCGTCGGGATCTTGGTCGGGATTTACCCACACCTGCTGTCCGATGGATTCTCCGAAATCGATTTCCCCCGCTTTATTGCTTACGCTATGGATATCTCGCAGGTGACTGACTAGGGGTCGCTGCAGATATTGGAATTTTTGCAATGCGGATTCCGCAAATTGGCCTACTTCCACTGACCCTCATTGTTTCCCTCGGCGCTAATTTGTTTGTGGCAGGTTGGCTGGTAGGCGATCGTGCAACCAGATTTGGCCCACCACTTCCGCCGCCGGGATCGATGCAGCCGTTTTTTGACTCCCTGGAAAGCAGGCTGAGCCCGGCGGGGGCCAGGATCATGGATTCGGTAATCCGCAGCCTCCGGGATCGCGGCATCCAGCACTCCCGTAGGTTCGAGGAACTTGGCGAACGCATGGAGAAGGCCCTCACCGGGGAATCGTTCGATCGCGCGGGGTTTTTGGCCGCCGCGCGCGAGCTCGGCGCCGAGCAGGCGGCTGACCGTGGCGAAGTCGCCGAGCAAATCGCTGACGCCATCGAGAAATTGTCGCCGGAGGACCGGCTGCGCCTGTCAGAGATGAGGTCAGGTAATGGCTTCGGCGGCGGTATCCTGCGCTATCTGCCGGGAACGAATTTCCGGGGACCACGACGCTAGAGTTCAAGCCTGGAATCGATGGTGGTCTCCTGAAGGACCCGTCTCCTGAAATTTCAGCGAGATAGTTCAACTCATTCGATCGCTACTGCAAGGTCGTGTGGTCCTGCTGGGCAGTTTTTGCCCGGCGGATGGCGTCTACTCGTCAGCTCGCGCGGCGAGATCTTTTGAACAAGCCAAAATCCTTGATGAAATCCGACGCGTTTCTTGAAGCGGAGGCGTGGCGGCATCGGTGCGCAAAAATCCTGCCTGAATTCGCGAAGTCGTCCGTTTCAATAACGAGCGGAATTCACGACCAGAGCACTATCCGATGAATTCCAGAAAGCGCGCTGCGCCTGCAAGCAGCTGGAGCCTGACATGAGTGTTGTCGCAACCACCGCCTCGTCCGTCGCATCCGCAGCGACGAGTTCTTCCTCGTCATCGACAACATCCTCGGCGCTTACTTCAAGCGACTTTCTGAACCTGCTTGTCAGCGAACTGCAGAATCAAAATCCGCTGGAGCCAACCAATTCGACGGATTTCATCAATCAGCTAACGTCCTATGCGAACTTCGATCAGCAGCAAACGCTCAATACAAATCTGAATGCGCTCGCAACATCTTTCAACAGCCTTTTGACACTGAATTCGTCCAACTACATCGGGCACACCGTCGAAGCCAAAGGCGATACGGCGACGCTGGAGAATGGCCAGGTGGCATTCGGCTATTCGCTGAATTCCGCTGCATCAAGCGTAACGCTTACCGTCAACGACTCCTCGGGAAATGCGGTGTGGACCGGTAGCGGTACGACCACTGCCGGCAGCAACAGCTTCACTTGGGACGGAAAGACCGCCGACGGAACGCAGCTCAGCGATGGTGGCCAATACACGTTGTCCGTGAGCGCCAAGGATTCGAGCGGCAATTCGGTCTACGGCTATACCACCGTCTCCGGCACGGTGACCGCGGTCGATAGTTCGAGCGGCACGACGATGCTCACGATCGGCAAGACCTCCGTCAGCACCAGCAGCATTATTGGCGTCACATCCTGAATCGGTTTGGAGCTAGGCAATGAGTCTCTCGGGAGCACTATCGTCGGCAATCTCCGCATTGAATTCGCAGAGCCAGGCGCTTGCGATGATCAGCGACAACATCGCCAACTCGCAGACCACCGGGTACAAGACAAACTCGGCGCTGTTTGAGTCGCTGGTGACAAGTTCGTCGAGCACGTCGTCGTATTCGTCAGGTGGCGTAACGACCAGCGCGAGGGCGAACATTTCTCAGCAGGGCCTTCTGACGACGACGACCAACGCCACCGACATCGCCATTCAAGGCAACGGATTCTTTCCGGTGACGACAGCGCTGACGGGCGGCTCCACCCTTTATACGAGATCCGGCGCGTTTTCGATCGACAGCAGCGGCTACCTTGTCAGCAATGGCGCTTACCTGCTCGGCTGGCGTACGGACGCCTCAGGTGCAATCGTCGGCAGCACAGGCAGCGACGGTTTGGTGCCCATTGATACCAGTATCGCGGCGACGAGCGGCAGCGCGACCGCCAAAACGACCATCGCCGCAAACCTTCCGGCGGACGCTACCACCGGGACCACGTTCACCAGTTCGATGTCCGTCTATGACTCTCTCGGGACCGCGAACACGGTTCAGATCACATGGGACAAAACGGCGGACAACACTTGGACAGCCAGCTTTGGAAACCCCACGCTGTCCTCCGACTCGAGCACCGCAACCGGAACGACATCGGGATCGATATCGATCACGTTCAACAGCGATGGATCGTTGGCGAGCACCAGTCCGAGTCCGGCAACGATCAGCATATCGGGATGGACCGATGGTGCTGCCGACAGCACCGTTACGATGGATCTGGGAACGGTCGGCAAGACTGACGGCCTCTCGCAGTATGCTTCGGGAGCGACGACGCCGGCCGTCGATGTGACCAGCATTGCGTCGGACGGCCTGGCCTATGGCAAACTCAGCAGTGTCGCGGTTGGTGATAATGGCACCGTCAACGCGACCTATTCAAACGGCCAGACGATCGCGATCTACAAGATTCCAGTTGCCACGTTCACGGCTCCTGACGGTTTGCAGGCAAAGAGCGACGGCTTGTATGCGGCCACTGCCGCGTCGGGAAGTGCAGTGGTTCAGACCTCGGGCACAAACGGGGCGGGAACGATTTATGGCAGCGAACTGGAGTCGAGCGCGACGGACACCAATACCGAATTCAGCTCCATGATATCGGCCCAGCAGGCCTATTCAGCCGCGTCGCAGGTCATCACCGCCGTCAACAAGATGTTCGACACATTGATCTCGGCCGTAAGGTAACGCGAGCATGATCGACAGCGAGAGTGATGAAAAATTGCTTTTCCGGCTTGGCCGGATCGTAATGGCCGCGAAGACTGCCAAGCCTCACGATGATCGCCGTCGTCTGCTTGCTCTGGAGAACGATCTTCGATCGCTTCGGTCCGTCCTGAACGAGCGCTGCAGTCTATTAGCAAAGAAAATGAATGCGGCGGGCGAACAGTTGAGCGCGGTCTCAGCCTACGCTCGCTGTGCATCCCTTCGGCGTGACTCGTCTTACGCCCGGACGAACAGCAAGGCAACGGAGTGATTCCAATGATCCCAGAAAGACCGTCATTGCAACCGAGAGCCGGAAGCGGCGACCGCATCGAGTACCTTGTTGAGCTGATCGATGCGCTCGTTAACCTCGTGGTCGAGGAAAACATTTCTCTCGCAATGGGGCTTCCCGCGTCTCAATTGCATACCCAGCGCAAGGTGGTGCTGGCTGACGAGTTTGAGCAATGGGTCGCGGACGTGTCCATGCGACGACTTTTGCTCTGCACATCTGACCGGGCGCTGCAGGAAAACGTCGTGCGCCGCATTGAGTGCCTTCGCACCTCGATGGACGAGAACATGATCCGGTTGCGCGCCGCGATCGAGGCCAGTCAACGCCGGATCGACGCGGTCATGACCGCAATCCGCGAGCAGATCTCGGATAGTTCGCCATATAATTCCAACGGCCGCGTACACGGGCAGTCGGTGTCCTGTGGAAGAAGCATCCGAGCCTGATCGCCCAAGACAACGAGGTCGCCGTGTCACTCGACATCGCACGCAGTATCGCCGTCCGTAGCTTGATGGTAACGCAGGTTCAGATCAGCGTCGCCTCGGCGAATATCTCGAACGCGGACACCACGGGCTACACGGCGAAAACCGCCAATCAGACGGCCACCACCAGCGGAGGCGCGGGCACCGGCGCGGTCATAACCGGCATTACCAGCAATGTGGATAAGCTGCTGCTGAAATCGCTGATGCAGGCATCGTCTGCGCTCGGTGCCGCCGATACGAGCAACACCTATCTCACTCAGCTCCAGGATTTGTACGGCGGCTCAAGCGGATCGGACAGCTCTGGGAGTTCGCTGGCCAATACCATCGCTTCCCTCGAAGCTGCGGTTTCGTCGCTGGCCGGCACGTCGAGTAGCGCTGCGCTGCAAGCCAATGCTGTCAGCGCTCTGGACGACCTGGCATCCCAGTTGCGCGAAACATCGACCGGGATACAGAAACTGCGCAGCAACGCGGATCAGGATATTGCGTCGTCAGTCAGCGACGTCAATCAGCAGCTGAAGACGATCGCAAGCCTGAATGCCCAGATCAAGCAGGCGGCTGCGTCCGGTCAGCCGACGGGCGACCTCGAAGACCAGCGGAATACCGCCCTTCAAGATGTCGCTTCCAAGATGAACGTCAACTATTTCATTTCATCCACTGGCGACATGCAGGTCTACACGACCTCGGGTCAGACGCTGGTCGATAGTTCCGCCCACGAGCTGAGCTACTCGACGGTATCCTCGGTGACGGGGGCTACGACCTACAGTTCGACCTCATCGAGCGGATTCAGCGGCATCACGGTCAATGGGGTGGATATTACCGCGCAGATCACATCTGGAGATATCGGCGCCCTCATCGGGCTTCGCGATACCGTGCTGCCGGCCGCACAATCCCAGCTCGATCAACTTGCCACACAACTGGCCGACAGTTTGAATGCGGTCCACAACACGGGGACATCGCTGCCGCCGCCATCGACGCTGACGGGTACTGCTGCGGTAACCTCTTCGACGCAGCTCTCGGCAACGGGCACAGCTCGCATCGCCGTTGCCGACCAAAGCGGCAATCTTGTGTCGTATCAGGATCTCGATTTATCGAGCTATTCGACGGTCGGCGATCTGGTTTCGGCCATCAATGGTATTTCCGGACTGACTGCCTCGATCAATTCGAACGGGAACGTCGTCATTTCCAGCACCAGCAGCGGCAACGGCGTTTCGATCAACGAAATGTCCAGTTCGGTCGGCTCAAGCGGTGCGGGCCTGTCAGACTGGCTTGGCCTCAATGACCTTGTGACTGCGACCGGGGCATCGGATTTCGCGGTACGCAGCGATATTCTGTCTAATTCGGGCTTGCTGGCGATTTCTTCGCTGGATTCTTCCTCGTCGTTGACGACCGGCAATCAGGCGCTCAGTTCAGGCTCGACCACGGTGGCGAACAACATCTACACGGCGCTGACCGGATCGACGAGCTTCAGCGCGGTAGGCGGCCTTGGCTCGACGACGAGTTCTTTTGCAGACTATGCCGCCAGCATCGTATCGAACGTCGCATCGAAGGCATCGCAGGCGTCCACTGACTATACTACAAAGCAGACGACGCAATCGACATTCTCGAGCGCGATGTCATCGCAATCAGGCGTCAACCTCGATGAGGAGACCGCGCGCATCAGCACTCTGCAGAATCAGTATACGGCCGCGTCGCAGTTAATACAGGTCATCAACGAGATGTTTTCATCGCTGATGACGGCAGTTCAGAGCGTCGGCTCATAGGAGCGTTGACCAATGGCAATGCGTGTCGCCACCTTCGGAATCAGCGAACAAATGATCGCCGCCGCCTTGCGCACGCAAAGCACGATGGCGAACGCACAGATTCAGGAAGCCTCGGGAGTTGTCTCGTCGGATTTCGGAGGATATGGATCTTCGACGCAGCAGATCCTCAACCTTCAGGTGTCGGTGACGCGCTCGCAGTCGTACATTGACGCCGCGACCCAGGCAGACAGCAAGATCCAAGTGATGTACTCGACGGTGAATTCCGTTGCGGACCTGATCACACAGTTTAGGAGCCTGCTGACAAGTGCGACGAATGCCGCGAGCACGGATTCGACCAGCGTCACTCAGTCGGCGCAGGATATGCTGCAGCAAATGGCATCACTGCTGAACACGCAATACGATGGCGGATACTTGTTCGGTGGCGCACGGATCGGTCAAGCACCCGTCGATATTTCCAGTTCGACCTATGCGGCGGCGACGTCGCCGTCTTCGGCGGACACCAGCTACTATCAGGGCGATCACGAACTCGCGTCCGTGCGCGTGTCAGATAGTCGAACCGTTTCATACGGAGTCGCAGCCGACAATACGGCGTTCGAACAGGCGTTGCGCGCGTTGAATCTAGTTGCCAACAATTCCTCGCTTTCGACCTCGACCTTGAACGAGGCACTCGATCTGGCAACCAACGCAGTAGATGCCGTCGGTGCGGTGCAAAGCAAGATTTCGAATGCATCATCGTCGATCGAGAAGGCGAGCGCGTATCAGACCGAATACCAGTCGTTCGCCAACACTCTAGGCAGTGATCTCACGAGTGTCGATGTAGCCGCAGTCACGGCGCAGCTGTCGACCTATCAAGCGCAGTTGACCGCGTCATATGCGGCAATAGCGAAGGTGCAAAGCCTGAACCTGGCGAGTTACCTGCACTAGGTCTTGCGCTCGGCCGGCGACAGGTTGGCCAGCCAGCCGAGGATGCGATTCGTCGTCGAAAAGATCGGGAGATCTGTGAAGGTTTCCCCGTCATCTATTCAGCCCGACCCGTGCTGAATAGCGGCCCGATCTGTTCCCAGCGCTCGCCGCTGCAACCGATGTCGGAAATGGTCCTGACCAGTATCCGCGATGGACGCGCGTCATTTCACTCTCGCCGATTTGCCCGAGGCTGTTATAGTGACGCCGCCGCCGTCGGCGGTAGCTTGCATCACAATGAAATCAGCGGCTTCTCCAGCCGCCAATCGGACTGCGCTTTGTCTGAGCGGCCACGGCCGTGGCCGGGCGGCCGCGCGCAGCGACATGCCGCCGGCAACGCCGACGCCGAGCACGTACATCCAGCCCTCATGAAAATCGAACAGATGCGAATTCAGGAGTGAACTGACGGCGTTTTGCACGACAACGACAAGCCCGATCCAGCTCGCGAGATCTCGTCCGGTGAAGAGGTGTAGGTGGCTGAGCCACGTGGCGTAGAGCAAGATGATGCCGAGGAGCCCCCATTGCACCGCGACGTTCAGCGTCTGGTTGTGGGGATTGTTGACAACTTCAGCCTGGAGGCCCGTCTGCCCGATCGCGTCGCGTTCGAACTGCGCCTTGATCGAGCAGGTGCCGTGGCCAAGCAGGGGAGCTTCGGCAAAGAATTTGATCGACTTGCGCCAATAGGTCAGCCGCTGCGCCGTCGAGGCGATCCCTGAGATGTCGTGCGCCTGATACTCGATGCCGATATC
>Ga0137407_10001597_pt1 | contig 14797 bp, 7 predicted proteins | sample CZOMad2_2_16fung_FD_108410 | JGI IMG/M metagenome (GOLD analysis project Ga0137407, IMG submission 108410) | Vadose zone soil fungal communities from Angelo Coast Range Reserve, California, USA - CZOMad2_2_16fungal (Illumina Assembly) | ecosystem: Environmental > Terrestrial > Soil > Vadose zone...
ATCGACCTGCCGATTGTTGCCGGGGACTACGTGCAATTCCTGTTTGTTTTCTGGATCGGTTATCCACAGCAGATCATCGGGTAATCGTGAACAGAATTCGCGATGAACCCAGTGTATGTACTCAACAGAGGTAACCGATGCGCTGAGATCGGTGCGAAAATCGATCATCTTCTGCACTTCGATATGGGCCCTGGCCTCGTGCTGCAGCACTCGCTTCTGCGCATTTTGCGAATACTCGCTTGCGAGCGCCCTTTCTATGTCTCGGGGATGGGTGTCATGACCTTCTATCAAGTTGCTGTAGTAGCAGTTCATGGTGCGAACGAGATCGCCAATTGCCTCGCGAACGACGGGATTAATCTGCCCCGCTAAACGATTGGCGGTGGCGATCAATCGAGCCGACAGGTCCTCCAACAGCGCGTCGCCAGTGGGAGGAAGGACAGGTTCCATAGCAGCGGTAATCATTGCAGCATTATGTGCCGATCTCGGTTACAAGTAAAACATGTGTACAAACAATAAGATAACATATTTAGAATGTCAACAATTGCCGATATATTTGCCGATCTGTACGCCGGTCTGTATCATCTGCATTCTATAGATTGCTGGTTCAGTCCAGCCACAATGAGGAGAGGGCGAAATGAGCGTCAAAGTTACGGGCTTAAAGGAACTCGAACGGGAACTTAAGGCATAGGTGATCGGGCGCAAAAGCTTCAGGAAACTACCGATGTTTTCTTCTTCCGGAATTGCTGACCGCCGAATTTCTGAAGACGTGTTCTCGCTTCAGCTCTCTCACCGAGATGTTTAACACCAGCGGTTTTGTCATCACGAATGCTGACGATTTCAAAGCGGTTCCGGAAGAGCAGTGGGATGAATTCATTCACCAAAACACCTCATTCGCTCATTGGAATGAATTATTGGGCGCTGCTGTCAAGGATTGGACTAAACATCAGCTAGGTCTCTGAACTCTCCCGTGATGCGCTAAGACCTGACGGTTGATGTCGGCGATGCGGCTGAAACCCATGAGCGTTCTGGTGGGTGGGCGTTCAAGTAAAAAAGGATCTGCAGCCAACGTGCAGCACGGTATGCCAGGCCGCCAATGGCTAAGCAACCGGCTATAAAGATCACCGGCGCCTTCGAGAGTGTCACCCACTCACCGACTAGGTATTTGATAAAGTCGTCCACGCCTGGGTGAACCGGCCGCATTCATTCCATTCTTAAATATCTTCGCTACCCTCAGTAATAGTCCACGGCGCCGATCGTCGCGCCTCCCTCAAGGGTTCGTTGAGAGCACGTAGGCGTTCACCTTGTTGCCTGCGGGAACGATGAGGAGCCCATCACCGGCGGACAGGCCGGTGGCCCCTTGGTTCGCATTGCCACCCGTCGCCGGCCCGGTAATTGGCGCACCTAGGTTCTTCGTCCAGAGCTGCGCCCCGCTAGTGGCGTCGAGCGCATACAAGTTGCCGTTCGTCGAGCCAATGAAGACGTAATTGTCGACGACCACGGGCGCGTTGATCAGTGCGCCGTCCCCGGCAAAGCTCCAGAGGACTTGGTCATTGCTGAGTGCAATCCCCTGCAACGTGGAGTTGTTGAGGATAAAGGCGCTGGTAGTCGAAATGGCCGGCGGGGCGCTTGCGGAGAATGAACCGAGCACCTGTCCGGTTTCCGTTGCGTAGACATTCCCAGCGTAGTAACCGGGACTCAAAGGGGCGTACATCACGCCGGAGCCCACTACCGGCGTATTGCCGCCTCCGCCGGAACAACCCGTATTGTGCGTCCAGAGAATCGTGCCAATGGCAGGCTGCAGATCGATTGCGTAACACACGGGCGCAACGTAAATGCCGTCCACAGTGGCTGCAGGCGCGCCGTTGGTGCCGCTGACACCCTGCTGCCACACTTGCGCACCGGTGTTCTCGTTAAATGCAGTCAATGTACCGTCGTCAAGCGTGTACACCAAGCCCTCGGATGCCACCGGGGGAGATTGGGTGGCGAACGAACCAGGGATCGTCGAGCTCCAGAGAGAGTTTCCCGTCGCAGCGTCGAGCGCCGTCAGGATGCCCTGCGAGATGTAACTGCCGCTGGTGACAAATATCTTGCCGTCGTCATAGGTAATTCCCGTGACTCCGGCGAACACGATCGGTCCCCAGACTGTCGCGCCGTTGGCACCGCTGAGCGCTGAGAGCTGGCTATTTCCATTGACGCTCGCCGCGACATACACGGTTCCGCCGACGACGAGCGAGTAGGAGGGCTGACCACCGAGGTCGACTGACCAGCTTGCCGACGCGGGCAAGCTGACCGCATTGAAGGTTATGAAGCCGTTGTGCCCGTTGTTGATTTGATAGGAGACTGCGTCCTTCGACGGGGCAACAATCGTCAGCGTAAGGGGTGAGGACGTTCCCCCTTGGTTGATAGGGTTGACGACGGTCACCGACGCCGTGCCGATGCTAGCGACCTGGACGGCGCTGATAGAAGCGGTCAGCATGGTGCCGGAGCCGTAAGTCGTCGTCAGCAAGGTGCCATTCCACGCGATAGCCGAATTGGTGGTGAACCCCGTGCCGAATACGGTCAGATTGAAGGTCGAATTCCCCGCTGGCACCGTCGCAGGAGAGAGAGAGGTTAACGTCAGCGGCGGCAGCGGCTGGATGACGAAGTTCATTGCGTTCGAGGGCACATTGGCGGAGGCGGGATCCTCGACTGTGATGCTCTCAGTGCCTGCGGCCGCGACGTCCTGCGTCGTGAGCTGCGCGACCAACTGACCCTGACTATTCAACGAGGTGGGTCGTGCGCTGCCGTTGAAATACACCACCGCCGTCGAGGTGAAATACTGGCCGCTGACCGTCAGCGACAGTGCGGGTTGTGCCGCCACCACATTGGCGGGTGTCAATCCGTTGACTACGGGAATGGGCTGCGTGAATGTAAGCGTGAGCGCGTTCGAGGGTACGTTGCCCGATGCCGGATCCTCAACCGTCAGCTGCGCCGTTCCCACGCTGGTCGAGAATTGCAGTGGCCCCACGGTGATCTGCGTTGCAGACACATAAGTCGACTGGATCACCTGGCCATTGAGCAATAGCAAGATCGATTGCGTGAATCCCTTCCCGGCAATCGTCAGACTGCCGGTGCTGTAGGCTGGCAGTGATGACGGTGACACGGAAACCAAACTTGGTGCCGGAGGCACCGCGGTCACCGTAAATTGGTTTACGTTGGACGTGCCGCCGGCGGCCGTGTCATTGAGCACAGTCACCGCGCTGCTCCCGGGTGTTGCGATTTGCGCCGCAGTCACTTGCGCGGTTAACTGGGTGGCCGAATCGTAGGTCGTCGGAATGGCCGAGCCATTCCACAGCACTTTTGCGGTCGGCGCAAAATTGGTGCCGGTCACCGTCAGTTGGAAACTTGCGCCCCCAGCTATCAACGTCGATGGGGCTAGCGAGGCTATCGTCGGCGCCGTCTGGTCGGTTATCTTGAACTGCAGGGCCGCCGATCCGGCGTCGCCTTGAGATGGATCGGCGACCGTGACCGCGAAGGATCCTGGTGCGGCTAGATCCGCTGCCGGAACAGTTGCCGTCAGTGAGGTCGCGGAGACATAGTTGGTTGTCAGAGCAACACCGTTCCACTTCACTACGGACGAGGTCGTATAGCCTGATCCGGTGGCGGTGACGATGAGATCGCTGCTGCCGGCAACGGCCGTATCCGGTGCGAGTGTCGCCAGGGTCACGGAGGGCGGAGGTGGCGGCGTGGACGGGGTGCTGCTGTTGCCACCACCACAACCGACGACAACCGTAACAAGCAGGGCGCAAGTCGTCCATCCGCGAAGCAACCCGGTAACCTTCATCATCCCTGACATAAGTCGAAACTCCCTTTCGAGCGGTTACATATCTTGCGCCCCAAGATTAAGACGCTTTGGATCGGAAAGCAAAGTCTGACACGCCGTATGCCGCGATGCTTAGAGGCATGCCACCAATCGGGACAGAGCAGATTTCGGTGATTCCGCGTATCAGCTGCGTGTTGGGCCAATTTGCCTGAACGCGAAGTCGGCCGCCTCTCAGGCAAGCGGCGGCCTTGACCAGATGACGTCGCCTTTGAGTTCCGGTGGTTTAGGCGGATAGGCTAGCGCGCGCTCGGCGCGAGCCCCTCAAGGCTCGGGTGTCTGATATCAAGCGTGGCAAGATCGGGCAGTTCAGGCTGGACGGCGTAGGCGCTTATGCCACATATTGCATATAAATGCGAGATATAGCATAATGCGTTCGTGAAACCGGTAATCTGGATGGGCGGCAGCAGGGAGGACGTAAGACGGTTTCCGGAAACCGCGCAGGATTCTTTGGGCTTTGAATTGTACCGGGTCCAGTGTGGGTTCGATCCGAAGGATTGGAAGCCCATGACGGGTATCGGTACCGGGGTCAAGGAAATTCGCGTGCGAGACGAAGCCGGAATTTTCCGAATGGTCTATCTCGCGACGCGTCCCGAGGGGGTGTATGTGTTGCACTGTTTCCAGAAGAAGTCCCAAAGGACGAGCCGTTCGGACTTGGAACTAGCGATGAAACGATTTAAAGCGATTGCAAGGTGAAGTTATGAGAGTCAAGAAGGTTGCGGACAGTGAACATGGCCCTCGTCATGTGACGGCGGCGGGGCGCAGTGTCTTTTACGATCTTTTCCCTGCCGAGAAGGCGGCCGAGATGGAAATGCGCGCGCAGCTGTTGATGGGCTTGGAGCATTGGCTGGAAAAGAGCCGCATGACGCAGGCTGAGGCCGCCAAGGTACTTGGAGTGACTCAAGCACGCGTGTCGGATCTGAAGCGAGGCAAGATCGACCGATTCAGCATGGACTTGCTGGTACGGTTGGCAGCGCGCGCCGGACTCAAGCCCAAGCTGAAACTCGCCGCGTAAAACGGGGCAGTGGTGTCGCTTCCGGTAGTGTCCGGGGAGAGCCACCTTTTGACGGGGGTCTCCCTGGGGGCATCGGTGATTTCGTGGGAATTTATTGTTTTAAAAATCAATGGATTGCAGTGCAAGTGTGGTGGCTTAACGCAGTAGAGCTTCGGCAGTCCATTTGCGCCTCTTTCGGTGATTCTTATCTCACCGAGTCAGCATCCGATTCGGTGCAACCATTTCGTCTCCAGCACCGCGCCCGGCACGGCGGCGGTGAGCGTCGGGGTGGAGCGCTTCGAGGGATCACTGTCTCGATACGCGTTGATCGAAGCATCGTGGCGTTTTGAGTTCAATGATGCCACTCGACGGGTCTTGCTGGTCTGTCGCACTTCAGCATATGAGCGGGCGGGTGACGGTTACGCTGGGGTCGTGAACGCATATCGGCGCGCCGTCATCGTCATCGCCGATCAGATCGCCACAGTCGCGCGAGAATCCTTCAGCGGTTCCGTCGCGGCATGTCCCAGTGTTGATCGGCCTGACGCAAACTCAAGCGGTGAAGGCGCTGGCTATCGGCGCGTTTCGGGGCTGGGCGAGGAAATCGCACCCGGGCGCGAGGCGCTGGCGCGCGGGATGCTGCACACGCCGGGCGGTTGGCGGCTGGCACAGGATCCCGCCACTTTCGCGAGGCGCTGCTCAGTGCCGACTAATCCGTCGCCCAAGTGCGGACCTGTAATGCGTGTACGAGCAGCGGCCGCATACGCTGCCATTCCTGCGGCGGTACCGGAACACTGCGAGCAGGATTCTGACGACGTGGCTCCGGCCGACGAAGTTAGCGCCCCTCTGCCACCTCGGGAAGCCGCAGCGCCAGACCTTGCGGCTTTCGAATGCTCTGTAGAGGTCGGGGTGCTTCAGCCCAACAGCTGATCATGAAGCGCCGGGTGCACCCGATATTGCCACTGCTACAGACTTCGTCCGACGTGTTTCCCCTCACTTGATATGACAAGTAGTTGCTACGGCGAGCTACATGTCGTGTATAACTTACAAGTGAGGAGGGGCTGTCCCAGGTCATGTTATTGAGGACCGGTAAGTGAACTCTGTCCAGCGCACGGAGGCGTGACCATGCAACATTTCCGAACTGTTCGACTGTTATTTGGGCTTGCGACCGCCATCCTCGTCACCGCATGTGGTGGTGGTGGTGGCGGAGGGGGAGGGGGAGGCACCCCCGCGCCGAGTGGTCTAAGCTATCCCACGGCACCCTCCTTCGTAGTCGGTCAGGCAATTTCGTCCTTGTCCCCCACGGTCACCGGTATGGTGACCACATACTCCGTCAGTCCCCAGTTACCCGCGGGCCTAAGTCTTAGCGCCAGCACAGGCGTCATCTCTGGTACTCCGACCGTGGTGACAAGTGCTACGAGCTACACGGTAGAAGCGAGCAACGCTGGCGGTAGCGTCACCGCGTCAGTCACTCTCACGGTCAACGATGCGCCTCCGGCGATTAGCTATGGCGGGACCAACTTCACGTTGACGAGGCAGGGGCCAGTACACCTGACACCCACGAACAGCGGTGGCGCCGTCGCCACGTGGTCGATAAGCGGAGATCTTCCAGCCGGTCTGACGTTTAGCATGACAGATGGAAGCATCGCCGGCACGCCCACCGCGGCAGCGGCCGCGAAAAATTATATGGTGACGGCTCAAAATTCTGGGGGCCAAATCACGGTCAGTCTGAGGCTCGAAGTCCAATCGGTGCTGCTCAATCTCGGGAACTCTGGCGGCATCAATCGCATCCGCCTCTCGAATTCCCGCGTACTGAGCCTGGGCGACGGCGGCTCGTGGGCGCTCTGGGATGCCGGCACCGCGGCGCTTGTTGCGACCGGCGCCATTGCCTGTCTGGAGCCCCCTAGTCACCTTGACCCCGCCTGTCATACCGAGCCGCTGGCAGATATTGCGGGGTCGATTGTCGTCATCGAAATAAGTGGTGCGTTCGAGATTCGTTCGGCATTGGACGGCAGCCTGATAGCGACCTTGACCGATTCCGGCTCGTGGTGGCGGCTCGCGTCGGACGGGAGTTACCTCTGTGCGGGCGGCCCAAGCGGGCTGACCGTTTGGTCGCCCACCGGAAAAGTGGTCGTGTCCCGCCCGGGCAACTACTCGAGTGCGATCGCGTTTGCCTCGCCAGGCGCGCTGCGCGTCGGCGATGGGCCGGCCGGCACGTCCGTCATTGAGACGATATCGCTGCCGTCGGGGTCGTCGTCGACGGGCCCGGCCTTCCAGGGACAGTTCAATTCATGGTTCCAGGACGGCGGGCAGTTCCTGACCAACGTTGGAAATACCGTCTGGGTGTACTCGGCCGACGGAACCCAGCAAGACATCAGAGCGCTGCCGACGATCGCCAGTCTGACGGGACAAGGCAGTTGGTTTTGGACTTACGATGGGGCTACTACGCTCACCGTCTACAAAGTCGGCGCGAGCGGATCGCCCGCCGGCACTTTTTCCGTCGGTTTCCTTAACTATGCCTCGCCGATTCCGTCCGGTATGACGATCGGCGCGTTGGAAGAAGCAGTTGTCGGATCGCCGCCATCGGTCGCCGGTGTGGTCCACATCATCGACCTATCGGGCCCCAGTCCGGTCATGGTGGATCACACCACGCCCGCTTATCACAATACGGCCTACGCGGCGATCTCAAGCTCCCAGTGGCTGGTCGGAAATGCCAACGGCACCCTGCTCGATGGATCGAGTCTGGGAGGTACGCTACGGTACTTCGGGTTCGGCAACGCATTGAGCATCGCCGGCAGCGCGCAACGGGTGGCCGTCTCGACGGCTGTGGGGAAGATTCTCTTTTTTGATGTGGCGACAGGCGCATTGGAAGGGACCGTCGACTCACCCAGCGCGCCCGGCTACCCCGGCTCGCAGGTCGCGCTGTCGGCAGATGGCAGCGTGCTGGTCGCCGGCAGTACGGGGGGCGGAGGCGCGATACAGGTCTACTCGTTGCCGGGCGGCACGTTGACCTACAGCTGGCCTCCAGCGAGTTTCCTGTCATTTACGCTGTCCGATTCGGGAACCGTTTTAGGTCAGATTCTAGGGTCGACCCGGCAGGTCACAGCCACGACGGGTGGGGCGGTAATCTGGTCCGACACTACCAACCCCAACTCTGTGCAACCCATCCGACTTTCACCGGACGGAACCTTGATAGCCGTCTCGTCCACTCACGATGTCACATCGACGACGAACATCTACCGCAACGGCACGTTGGTCACGGCGATACCGGGCTGGGCCGCTTGCTGGCTCGACAATACCCACCTGCTCGTGCAGACCTACAGTGGCGCGGGCCTTAGCTACGCCAGCAGTGCGATTGTCGATCCAGCGGGTCTCAAACTCAGCACTCCACCCCCGCACGACTTCGAGGACCCATTTCAGGTCGTGGGGCCCGACTCGATTTATGTGCCCGGTCAGAACAGTATCTTTTCGGTATCGGCGGGTGCGTCCACTTGGACCGGTGTCCCGTCGATGGTTGTCGGAGCTGTCGCAGGCTCGTACGTCGTGTTCACGTCCGGAAACCTGGTAGTCAGTCAACCCTGGTGACGTATTGACCGATTCACTCCTGCAAAGCACCAGATGAAAGGTTCCGGGCGCTTGTAGTCATCGGTTCTCCAACATCGCGACCACGGCGGCGCGCGCCCTGGACGAGTGCACCGGTAACGCGAGCACGTCCCCGGGACGTGCCCAATCGAGCGCGTAGCGCGCCGCCTCGACTTCGCTGTTCGCCAGGGGCAGCGCGGAATCTTCGAATCCCAGACGCTTGAGCTCGACGCGGATGATGCGAGGTATTTCTCCCGGCGCACGGCCGCGCAAATGCTCTTCGTCCTCTTTCACGACGACGAGCTCCGGCTGAAACTCAGCGGCCACTTGCGCCAATTCCTCGATATCAGCGTCCTTACGGTTGCCGGCGTGGCCGAGCAGCAATCCGAGCCGGCCGGTGCCGCTGCGCAAGTGATCGGCGACCGTCAGAAAACTGCGCAGGCCGTCGGGATTGTGCGCGTAGTCGACGAGTACCTTCACTCCTCCCACCACGAACCGCATCAGCCGTCCGGGATTGTCGGTGATACTGGAACCAAACCTCCCAAGGACCGCCGCGATCGTCGTCGGTGCGATGCCGAGCGCGGCGGCGGCCAGCGCCGCGCCGGCCATGTTGGCCACGTTGTAGGCCGCAATTCCACCCATCGACAAGGGCATCGCAGAGATCAGCCCGAGATCGTGTTCGGCGCCGCCGTGGCTTAGCTGCAGCCGTCCCTCGAGCACGCCGCACGTCGAGGCGCCGCGCAAGCGATGGATGCGCAGCGTCTCTTGGTCTGGCTTCACGGCAAACCAGCCCAACGGTGGGCGACGGCCGAAGCGCTGCACGAGCCGCTCAGCCTGCGCACTCAGCTGTGAATCGTCGGCATTCAACACCAGCAGGCCGCTCGCGGACACGGCAGCTGCCACCGCAAGCTTCACTTCCGCCAACCCGGCGAGGTCATGGATGCCGTATTCGCCGAAATGATCGGAGCTCACATTGGTGATGACCGCAGTGGTGGCTTGCGATACTGCGATTCCACGTCTGAGGATGCCGCCGCGCGCCGTCTCGAGAATGGCCGCCTGCGTGCGCCGTTCGCGCATCACCATCCGCGCACCCGCGGGTCCGGAATAGTCTCCCGCCGCCAGGACTTCATCGTCGAGAAATACCCCGTCCGTGCAGTTATATCCCGCGTGCCAGCCATGGGCGCGTGCGCAAGCGGCCAGAAGACGCACCGTAGTGGTTTTCCCATTGGACCCTGTGACGATCGCCGTCGGGATGTCCCGCAAATCCTGCCATGGGACATCGGCGACATCCGGCAATGCGGTCAGTGAGAAATTGCGTCCACTGACGCCGGCCCCGAGGGTCAGTTCCGACTCATCGGCGACATGCGGCAGACCACGCGCCGCCGCTGCATCGAGCAATGCCCGGAGCTTCGGATGCGACTCCAGAGACGATAGGCGCTCAAAGCGGGCGAACGCTGCGGATTCCTCGATCACCGGCTGTATGATCGCTGCCGGATTCGCGGGGTTCTCGGCGGCCTCCAGCGCTTGCGCAACCAGTGCCCCCTGAAGGCCGCTCCACCGAACCGGATCGCGCTCGACCAGCGCCGCGCACAGCGCCCATTCATTCACTTCGGTCGCCAAGAACAATTGATCGAAGGGTGCCGCGATCGCGAGCGATGCGCCGCTCGTATGCCTGCGCGCGACGGCCTGGCAGTTGGACCATCCCAGCCGCGCGGCTGCGCGGTCAATCCGCGTGCGCCAGGCGGCGATCAGGGCATCATCAACGGATGCGTCGACAGCCTCGAGTACCGCCCCCGCGGACGCAAAGAACAAATTGCGGCCCATGAGACGCCGTGAATCCTCGAACGGCAGGGCGTGCGGAACGTTCAGTCGTCGCTCTCCGGTGCCATGCGAATGCCGCGCTCATCCCGAATGAGTCCTTCGAGGTTGAATGCGGCAACCGCTTCAACGGCGATCGGAGCGCCGAGGTCGCCGTGGTTGCCCGCACTCGCCATGATGCCCCTTGCCGCGGTCGATGAGGAAGGCGAGGGTGCGGGGGTTGCTGCAGGCCGCGTGGCGGAATCGGGTGCGGGCGCGCCGCTCGTCTTGAATTTGGTGATCTGCTTCCAGGAACGCACCAAGGCGTCGGCAAAGATCAGCAGCAGGTCTCCCGGCTCGCCCATGCGCAATGCCGCCTCGATGGCTTCCTGCTCGTCGGGAATTATCGAGATCGCGCCGTCGGACACGCCCGCGGCCCGCAGGGCCTGCGCCTGAATCCGGGGTACCTCGTCCGGTGCGCGATCACGCAGGCCGTCATCGCGGCGGCAGATGTAGTGATCGAAGCGGCCCGCCACGGCCTTTGCGATGGCCACCAAGTCCTCGTCGCGCCGGTCGCCCGGACCCGCGAGCACGACGATGCGCCGGCCGGTGACATCGAGGCGGCGCGCTAGATCGGCCATCATTCCGACGGCGTGGGCATTGTGTCCGTAGTCGAACAGCACTTTGAAAGGGTGCTCATTGAACACGTTCATGCGGCCGGGCGCCTGGAAGAACGTCGAATCGAACGTACGCAGCCCCTGACGAATCGCATCGAGTTTCAGCCCGAGCGAGAACGCCATCGCCGCGGCGAACATGGCGTTCTGCACGTTGTGGGTTGCCCGGCCCTCGAGGGTCGCCGGGATCAGGTGCGTCCAGAGCAGCGGGATGTGGCCGCCGCGATCGTACAGCGTGATCATTTGACCGTTGACGCCGGCCTCCAGTGCACAAGCCCGTCCGCCCGCGCGAATGTGCTCGCGCACGAGAGCGTGCTGCGGGTTCATCGTCACGTAACAGATATTCTTCGCTTCCGTGTAGCCTGACATTTTGAGCACGAGAGGATCGTCGGCGTTCAGCACTGCGCAGTCGGTCGCGACCTCGACCACGATGCGTTTCAATTCGGCGAGCTGTTCGAGGGTGTCGATGCCCTTGAGACCCAGATGGTCGGACTGCACGTTCAACACGCCGCCCACGTTGACCTCTCGAACGCCCATGCCGGCGCGCAGCAGCCCGCCGCGAGCGGTCTCCAGAATGGCGATATCGATCTGCGGATCCGCCAGCACCATGCGCGCCGACATCGGGCCCGTCATATCACCTTGCACCGTACGCTGGCCGTCGATGTAGACACCATCCGTGGTGGTCAAACCCGGCGTATAACCGCCCATCTTAGTGAGGTGGGCGAGCATGCGGGCCGTCGTGGTCTTGCCATTGGTGCCGGTGATCGCCGCAATCGGCACGCGCGCGGAGACGCCGGGCGGGAACAGCATGTTGACGACCGGCGCGGCGACGTCGCGGCCCTTGCCTTCGCTCGGCGCCACGTGCATGCGAAAGCCGGGCGCGGCGTTCACTTCACAGATGCCGCCGCCGATCGTGCGGTAGCTTTCCGTAATATCCTTCGAGAGAAAATCCACGCCGCCCACGTCCAGGCCGATGGCACGCACCGCCCGCTCCGCCATCTCGCGGTTGTCGGGGTGGATGACGTCGGTGACGTCGGTCGCCGTACCGCCCGTGGAAAGATTCGCCGTGGAACGCAGATAGACGGCTTGACCGGGCTCCGGAATCGAATCGGCCCGTAGACCCGCGTGATCGAGCATTTTCTCCGCTTGTGCGTCGAGCTCCAAACGCGTCAGCACCTTTTCGTGGCCGACACCACGGCGGGGATCCCGATTCACGACCTCGATCAACTGCGCAATCGTATGCCGGCCGTCGCCGACGACGTGACCGGGCGTACGTCGCGTTGCGGCGACCAGTTCACCGTTGACCACCAGCAGCCGATGATCGTCGCCCTCCAAGAAGGTCTCCACGATCACCGATCGTGAATGCTCGCGCGCCACGGCAAAGCCTTGCGATACTTCTGCGTCCGTCGTGAGTCGAATGGAGATACCGCGGCCGTGATTACCGTTGTATGGCTTGGTCACGACGGGAAACCCGATGCGGTGCGCGGCACGCACTGCCTGCCTTTCGTTTTGCACCAGTTCCTGTTTCGGTACCGGCAGTCCCAGTGTCGCCAATATCTTGTTGGTCTCTTCTTTGTCGCTGGCGAGCTCGACCGCGATGTGTGAAGTGCGACTGGTGACCGTCGCCTGGATGCGCTGTTGGTATTTGCCGTGACCAAGTTGCACCAGCGATTGGTCATTGAGGCGAAGCCAGGGGATGCCGTGCCGTTCTGCCGCACGCACCAATGCGGAGGTCGACGGCCCTAGCGCGCGGCGCTGCGCGAATCGGATGAACTCATCGCGCGCCTCCTGCCAGCTCCAATCCGGCGGCACGGAGTCGGGCGGCCGGACGTCCGCGGGCAGGAGCGAGCACAGCAGCCGCAGCCCAAGCTCGCCCGCGGCGATTCCCTCATCCCGCTGCGCATATTCATAGACGACGGTATAGACCCCGGGCGCCCCGGCGGCGCGCGTCTTGCCGAAGGTCACTTCCTCGCCTGCCATATTCTGAAGTTCGATGGCGACGTGCTCGAGGACATGCCCGAGCCAGGTGCCTTCGTCTTCACGCATGCGCCGAAAAAAGCCCCCGGGCTGCCGGTAGGAACAGCCGTGTTCCGAAAGTCCGGGTAGCGCGGCCGCCAGCGCATCGACGAACGACCGCCCGAGGCGGCCGGTGGGCCACGCCTCGAGAGGGCCCAAATCCAATTGAAGGCGAATGACGGGAAAACGCGCGTAGAGGGACGGGCCGACATAGACGGAACGATCGACGATGCGCATGGGAGTTGCTCCGCCGCGCTGGCGCGGCCCGGTTATGTCTTTGCCTGAACCAGCCCGCCGGCAGCGGCCAGTCGCGTATGCAAATTGAATGTCGCACCGGCGACCAGAATGTGCAACCGAAGCCCTAACACGCAGACCGGCTGGCCTTCACCCACTTCGCCAATGGACGAGAAGCTCACGTCGGATGCGTCCACCACGGTCACGCCGCCACTACCCTCGACTTCGATGGTCTCGTCCGGGCCGATGAAGGCGGCCGTGTCTTCATCGAGACCGATGCCTACGGCAAACGGGTTGTAGGCCAGTGCGGTGATCAGACGGCCCAGGCGGTCGCGCTGACGGAAGTGCTGGTCAATGATGAAACGATTGGTGAGTCCCAGACCCGGCGCGAGCCGCACGCTGCCCGAGATCACCGAGGAACCTTCGTCGCCAAACGCGATCATGTGCTCACTCAATATGCTCGCACCCGCGCTGGTCCCTCCCACGGTGACGCCGTGGGCGTTGCGCGCGCGAACGAGTTTCGCCACGGGCGTGCCGCCGAGCAGAGTGGTGAGCCGCAATTGGTTGCCGCCCGTGAAGAATATGCCGGTCGCTTCCTCGATCCGCCGTAGTCGCCCGGCCTCCTGGCAGTCTCGGCGCGTGTCAAAATCCATGACCGTCACTTGGGCGGCGCCTAAATCTTTGAAGATCTCTTCATAGCGCGGCCCGGTTTCGTGCATGCGGCTCGCGGTGGGAATCACGACGATATCGGCGTTGGAACCGCCGGAGACTCTCATGAAGCGCTCGAGGATATGGCGATCATTCTCCTTATTTTCCGCGCCGCCGATGGGCACGATCCAACCGCGAGTCTCACCCTGGGGAATTTTACTTGGCATTGAGCGGAGCGCCTCCTCGAGCGCTGGGTTTCAAAAGCACCGCGACCGGCCACGCCATCGCGTACGCGCACTGCAGCGCGAATAATGACGGTTTGTGCGCCGCCTGTCGCGTCCGTAAGTCATATGCGCCGGCTTTGCAACATCGCGCCTGGTGCCCGCCCGTGATCGATGTGCGCGGCAACAGGTTGCCAAGCGGGTGGTCGTATGGCCTAGGCCTGCGGATCGGCCAGTACCTGAACCCAGTACAGGCCGCGCTTGGAAGCTCGACCCGCGGCATAGGCGATGCCCATCTCGGCGAACCTCGGGTCCATGATGTTCTCGCAGTGCCCGGGACTGTCGAGCCAGCCTTGCACCACTTCGTCGGCTGTTTTGGGGCCGTAGGCGATATTCTCACCCACCAATTTTTCCTGGTATCCGACGGCGCGGACCCGGTCCGCCGGCGAGCGCCCCGCCAGATCCTCGTGCTCAAAATAGTTATGCTGGGCCATGTCGGCCGCGTGTCCCAACGCGACTCCCGCCAGTGTCCCGGATAGCTTCACCGGCGGCGCCGGCGCGAACGACCGCTCGCCGCAGCGAGTACCGCGGGCCCGCGCCTCGTTGACCAGCTGCAGCGCTCGCTTCGCGAGCATGGGCGCCTGCGAGCCGGAGGGCACCACATAAGCAGAAGCCAGTACGAGCCAAGTATCCGAACGGTGGGTGTACACGCCGATGTCATGCAGGCCCTGGTCCATCACCGTGCGGCAGCTCGATCGCCTGAGAAGCTGGACGA
>Ga0137407_10001599_pt1 | contig 14782 bp, 14 predicted proteins | sample CZOMad2_2_16fung_FD_108410 | JGI IMG/M metagenome (GOLD analysis project Ga0137407, IMG submission 108410) | Vadose zone soil fungal communities from Angelo Coast Range Reserve, California, USA - CZOMad2_2_16fungal (Illumina Assembly) | ecosystem: Environmental > Terrestrial > Soil > Vadose...
GACAAAAAAAGCTTATTTGGAATTAATGGTTGGAAAACCACCAACTGGAAGTGGCCAACTTTGGCCACATCACTGAACAGAAACTTATGACTTCATTTACTTCACATACGAGTGATCGCGTCCCAGTGCTATCGGCATGCGGAAACCTAATCTTGATCATAATTGGGATGTCGTTGGGGATCGCGACGAATGTCGTGAATGCCTCTCCAGAAGAAGACGTGAAGACTGTGGCTGCCCTGGATACGAAATATCAAACGGCAGTTAAAGCCAATGATGCCGCTACAATGAACCAGATTCTAGCAGACGACTTCGTCCTGGTGACCGGGCGCGGCAAAGTCTCCACTAAAGCCGATCTGATTGAATCAGCTCGAAAGAAGGAAGTCACCTATGAACGGCAGGACGAGGAACCGGGAACCCAGAAAGTCAGAGTGTGGGGCGACACGGCAGTAGTGACTGCCCTTCTTTGGATCAAGGCGCTGCAGGGAGGCAAACCAATCGATTACAAACTATGGTTTAGCGACACTTATGTCCGCACTCCAGCGGGCTGGCGTTACGTGTTCGGCCAAGCTTCCCTTCCATTGCCTCAAGCGGAACCGAAGTAAGCCGGGGAAGTGCACGACGTGTCGCGTGGGTTGCGATCGCAGCCTCGCGGTGACCAACTTGTGTTCCAGCACAGGTTCGAACGCAAAGAAAATGCCTCAAAAAGTTTTTGCAAAAAACTGCTTGCATGTGCGCTAGTGTTATAGTTATCTATAACACTATATGAGGATTGATCATCGATCGAAGGGAGTTCCCGAACTTCGCTACGATGGGGATGTGACTACGGATGAACCGTGAATGGAACGACAGCCAGCCAATTTACCGCCAACTTCGCGATCGTGGCGCGCATATGATTCTCGACGGCGTGCTCGAGGAAGGCGATCCGCTGCCGTCGGTGCGCAATGTGGCGGCCGAATATCGGGTCAATCCACTCACGGTGCTGAAAGCTTATCAGCAATTGGTCGATGAGGAGCTGGTCGAGATGAAGCGCGGTCTCGGCATGTTCGTGAAAGCCGGTGCGCGCGATCTTTTGCTGAAGGGCGAACGCCAAAAATTTCTCAATGAAGAATGGCCCCGTGTCGCGGAAAAGATTCAGCGGCTCGGTCTGACACAAAAAGAACTCGACACGGCTGCAGCGCGCCGGTTGTCACCTAAGAGGCGTTGACGTTATGGCAACAATCGAAGCACGCGGTCTTCGCAAAGTTTTCGGCACAACCGTCGCGCTGGACAATGTTGATCTTCGCGTCGACGAGGGCCGCATCCTTGGACTCATCGGTCCGAACGGCGCAGGCAAGACGACCGCGCTCAATGCCATTCTAGGTCTTACGTCATATGAAGGACAGTTAAATGTTCTTGGACGCGATCCGTGGAACGCGCGCGAGCAACTGATGCGCGATGTCTCCTTTATCGCCGACGTCGCGGTGCTCCCGCGTTGGATCCGGGTGTTGCAGTTGCTCGATTACGTCGCCGGTGTGCATCCGCGATTCGATCGCGCAAAGGCAGAGAGTTTTCTGGCCAAGACCGAGATCAAACGTCGCAGCAAGGTCAGGCAGTTATCGAAAGGCATGGTAGCGCAATTGCATCTCGCGCTGGTCATGGCGATCGACGCAAAGTTGTTGGTGCTGGATGAGCCCACGCTTGGCCTGGACATCCTGTATCGCAAACAGTTTTACGATTCGCTGCTGAACGATTACTTCGATCGCAGCCGTACCATCGTGGTGACGACGCATCAGGTGGAAGAGGTCCAGGACGTCCTCACCGATCTCATGTTCATCAATCACGGACGCATCGTGCTCGAGTGCAGCATGGAGGAATTTGAGTCGCGCTACGCGGAAGTGATGGTGCATCCCGATCATGTCGGTGGAGCGCGCTCGCTCAAGCCGATCTATGAGCGCCAGGTATTCGGGCGCGGCGTCATGTTGTTCGAGAATGTCGATCGTGGCCAACTCGCGGCCCTTGGTGAGGTCCGCACGCCCAGCATCGCCGACTTGTTCGTCGCGGTGATGAGCCCGCCTTCGCGCGATGCAGCGCGGCAGGTAGATCAAGTAGGAGCACCCAGATGAACAAAGCAAGTGTTGCTATCTCGACTTGGCTGGAACAATTCATGTGCCGGGCAGTTCAGCGTGGCTGCGACGTGGGCGCGACGCCCTTGTCGCGCAAAGCAAATCGCATCGTTTGGTCCGCGCAAGGCACGCTCGGCGATGGGCCAGCACCTCCACTCTTCTGCGACGAGGGCGTCGCAGCTACCTACAGCTTGGCCGTGTTTTGCAATAGCTACACTAAATGAATACTACACCCACTGTACCCGAATCTGCCGGGGCGAGCGCCCCCGGCTACAGAGTTGCAACGCGGCCGTTCTATTGGTCGATATGCCGAGAAGTTTGGGAGAACCACTCGATCTACATCGCGCCGCTCATTGTCTCCGGCATCATCTTGTTTGGCTCGTTTGTTGGCGCATTTCATTTGGCGGGGCGCAGGCATAATGCATTGCTGCTCGACCCGGCGGCCCGGCGCGCCGCCATTGCCGCGCCGTACGACATGGCGGCGATAATGATCATCCTGACGGCGTTTATTGTCGGCTTGTTCTACTGTCTGGACGCGTTGTACGGGGAACGCCGCGATCGCAGCGTTTTATTCTGGAAATCCCTGCCGGTTTCAGACCTAACGACGGTGCTTTCAAAGGCGACCATTCCGTTGGCGATAATACCGTTGGTTAGCTTCGCGATCATCGTTGTCACGCAGTTCATCATGCTGCTCATCAGCACGGCAGCGCTAATGCCGAGCGGTCTTGCAGGAACAACATGGGCTAACTTCAACTTGTTTCAGCAGTCGCTGATTCTGCTATACGGTCTGGTCGCGATCGCGCTCTGGCACGCGCCGATCTACGGCTGGGCATTGCTTATTTCATGCGTGGCGCGGCGCGCGACATTTCTTTGGGCGATGTTGCCGTTGCTCGTGATCGCCTTTTTCGAGAAGATCACGTTTGGCACCTGGCACTTCGCCTTCATGCTGAAAGACCGGTTGCTCGGATTCGCCCCCGAAGCGTTTGCCTTCAGCATGCGCAGGATTGGCTCCGTGTCACTCACGCCGGGAAAATATCTCAGCGCACCTGAGCTCTGGATCGGCTTGGCGTTCGCTGTCGCATTCATCGCTACAGCAGTCCGGCTGCGGCGTTATCGCGGACCGCTCTGATTCGACGGATTTCCAGGAAGAAAAAGGAGAAGCTCGCATGCATCCAACCAAGAAAGCCGCCCGCATCGCCGGCGCCGTGTATTTGTCAATGGTATTCACCGCGCCATTTACTCTGCTGTATATTCCCAACAAGCTTATTGTGCGCGGAGATGCCACAGCGACGGCGAACAACATCCTGGCCCACCAGACAATGTTTCGTCTGGCGATCCTCGGCGATCTGATTACAGCCGTAATTTTCATTTGTCTGGGCATTGCGCTCTACCGGTTGCTGAGCGGAGTAAACAAGACTTGGGCGATGATGATGCTTGCATTCGTCGTGGTCTCGGCGGGGGTTGGATTTCTCGATACGCTAAACAATATCGCTGCCTTCATTCTCTTTCGCGGTGCCGACTTCCTCACCGTGTTCGAAAAACCACAACTCAACGCGCTCGGTTATCTGTTCATCCGCCTGCACAATCAGGGAATCTTCATCAACGAACTTTTTTGGGGCCTTTGGCTCTTTCCGTTTGGGCTGCTGGTCTTTCGTTCCGGGTTTCTGCCGCGATTCATTGGAGTTTGGTTAATGATCAACTGTTTCGGCTACGTGGCCCTGAGCATCATCGCATTGTTCGCCTCGGATTATTACGCCACCGCGTTTAAGTGGGCGCAACCCGTCTTGTTCGGCGAACTGGTCGTCATGCTGTGGCTTCTAATTAAAGGCGCAAAGGTGCCGGCTGAATCCATGGTCACCGCATCAGCATGAGCCGGAATCGGTTTCGTTTGGCCGATGAAACTCAAACCTATTCTAAAGTGGAGTGTCCGGGTGATTTTGGTCGCTTTGCTCTTGTCGATCTTAGCGGGGTTCATCGCCTACTGGAGATCGACCAACGACTGCGGACGCAGCATTCCTCCCGGGGTTGAGCGGATGAACGCGATCGAATATTGCGAATACGGACCGCCCGATGTCCTCAAGATCGACGAAATCGAAAAGCCGGTGCCTAAAGACAACGAGGTCCTGGTCAGGGTTCGCGCGGCTTCGCTGAATTCACTGGAGGCAGTTATAATACGCGATCTGTGGATCATTCGGTTAATGTCCGGCCTGCGCAAACCGAAGATCACGCGCTTCGGTCGCGATTTTGCCGGCGTCGTAGAAGCAGTGGGCACAAGCGTCACTGAGTTCAAAGCCGGCGACGAGGTCTTTGGCGTGAAATGGGGTGCCGTCGCCCAGTATGTCTGCGTTCTGGAGCAGCGCGCTGTCGTGTCGAAACCAGCAAACATCAGCTTTGAACAAGCCGGCGCGGTTGGCGTAGCGGGTCTGACTGCCCTGCAAGGCCTGCGCAATGCAGGGAAGATTCATGCTGGCCAGAAGGTTGTAATCAACGGCGCATCAGGAGGTGTCGGGACTTTCGCGCTGCAGATCGCCAAGGCTTTCGGCACTGAGGTCACGGCGGTATGCAGCACGCGCAACGTAGAGATGGCGCGATCACTCGGCGCCGATCACGTGATCGACTACACCAAAGAGGACTTCACCAAGAGTGATCAGCGTTATGACTTGTTATTCGATAACGTAGGCAACCGCTCCTTTTCAGAACGTCGCCAGATCCTGAAGCCTGACGGCGTCTGTGTTCTGGCGGGGTTAGGCAGCATGGGAGCGATTGACGACTCGCTGAGCCGCATCGCGGGAATATTCGCTGCGTCGCTGCAGTCGCGCTTCGTCAACCAGAGGTTCGAGAGGTATACAACCACGTTCAACAAGGCCGATCTGACTTTTCTGCGCGACCTCATGGCGGAAGGCAAGGTCACTCCGGTAGTGGAGAAGACCTATCCAGTTGGTGAAACGGCAGAAGCGGTTCGCTACCTCCAGCAGGGCCACGTGCGCGGAAAGATTGTAATCAATTTGGATTGATGCACACGTGACAGAAGCAGAAAAATAACATGACAAACGATAAGATCGACAATTCCCAACGCACCGCCGCGAAAGTAGCGGGATGGAGCGGGCTGATCACATTCGCGGTCGTGGTCGTCGGCAACTACGTGCTGCTTAATCCTCTGTTTGTTCCGGCCGACGCAGCGCGGACTGCTCAGAACATTCTCGCGCACCAAACTCAATTCCGGATCGCCGCTGTTTGCTTTTTAATCTACGCCGTCGGCGTTGTTGTTCTGTTGAGCGCGCTTTATGTGATTCTTAAGCGCGTCAACCCCGGACTCGCGTTGGTCGGAGCGCTGTTTCGCTTGGTGTTTGCTTTGTTGTGGGTGCTTTCGCCACTCAATCTGCTCGGCGCGCTGCGGCTCCTGGGTAATGCGCGGTACCTGCAAGTCTTCGAGCCAGATCGTTTGCAGGCGTTGGCGAGATTTCATCTCGGTTCAGGCTTCGATGATTATTACCTTGGTCTACCGTTCTTCGGATTGGCCGCCACTGTTTGCGCCTGGTTGTGGCTCAAGTCGAAATACATCCCGAAAGGATTGGCCATCTTTGGCGTAATCGCGTCCGCCTGGTGTGTGCTCTGCGCCTTGATCTACCTCATTTTTCCTACCTTCAACCAAATCGTGAATGACTACATCTTTGATTCGCCGATGGCCCTGTTCGAATTAGCCGTCAGTTTTTGGCTGCTGTTTAAGGGACTCAAGCCCCGGCCCGACCAATGAGAATCAAATCAATCTTCAAATGGACACTGCGCTTGGTGTTGATCGCATTGTTGTTCGCAGCGATTGCGATCTTCATCGCGTATTGGCGATCCACTAACGACTGCGAACGCTACAGCGCCGCTCCGGCGAATCCGATGAAAGCCGTCATTCACTGCGAGTACGGCAAACCCGACATGCTTGAGGTTAAAGACTTGGAAAAGCCGACGCCGGATGACAATCAGTTGCTCGTCCGCGTTCGCGCCGCGTCGCTCAACCCGCTCGATGGACATTTTGTTCGGGGAATGTTGCTGGCGCGCGCGATGGGCGGGGGACTGCGCAAACCGAAGGACACGCGCATCGGCGTCGATTACGCAGGAGTGGTCGAAGCGGTCGGCAAAAACGTGACGCAATTCAAAGTAGGGGATGAAGTCTTCGGCGCGCGCACTGGCTCGCTCGCGCAATACATTTGCGCGAAGGCGGATCGCGCCGCCTGCCTGAAACCGGCGACAGTTACGTTCGAAGAAGGCGCAACCATCGGCGTAGCGGCTAGCACCGCGTTGCAGGGGTTGCGTGATCACGGCCATCTGCAAGCCGGGCAAAAAGTTTTGATCAACGGCGCGTCCGGCGGGGTGGGCACATTCGCGGTGCAAATCGCTAAGGCGATGGGCGCAGAGGTCACCGGCGTGTGCAGCACGCGAAATGTCGATCTTGTGAAATCAATAGGCGCCGATCATGTGACCGATTACACGAAGGAAGACTTCACAAAAGGCGACCAGCATTACGACGTGCTGTTCGACAACGTCCAGAACCATACGTTCTCCGAACGCCGACGCGCGCTCACGCCGAATGGTATTTGTTTGAACGTCGGCCTCGGCGGCGCCGGATGGCACGAAGACACCGCGCTGCATTTAGTCCGCTCATTCACTACTCCGCTCATGTCGAAGTTCACCAGCCAGAAATTCAAATTCTTCATCGCGGAATTGAATCACAACGACCTCGCCTATCTCGCCGATCTCATGCAAACCGGAAAAATGAAGCCAGTCATTGATCGCACCTACAAATCATTGAGCGAAACTCCGCAGGCGCTCGTCTATCTCGAGGAGGGCCATGCGCGTGGGAAAGTGGTAATTAACGTGGAATAACTCGTGTCTGGCGATGGCGTAGACTGGCATCCCTAATCTTTTCGTCCATGATCGATAACCGCCGTTACCTCAAAAATGCATCCAGCTTATGAAACGAATACTGAAATGGATTTTCCGCGTCGTTCTTGTCCTAGTGCTACTCGCATTTCTTTTCGTGTTTGTCGCCTATTGGCGGTCGACGAACGATTGCGGCAAGACCGCCGCCCCAACTAATCCGATGAAAGCCATCGTTTATTGCGATTATGGTGTAACCAACCTCAAGTTGGAGGAGATTGAAAAGCCTGTCCCGAATGATGACCAGATCCTGGTAAGAGTTCACGCCGCTTCGGTCAATCCATACGATTGGCACTTTGTTGAAGGGACGCCATATGTTATGCGCGCGATGGGCGTCGGTTTACGCAAACCGAAAGATACGCGGCTAGGTGTTGATTTTGCGGGGATTGTTGAAACCGTTGGCAAAAACGTCACAGAGTTCAAACCGGGGGATGAAGTGTTTGGCGGACGAGGTGGCGCGTTTGCGCAGTATGTGTGTCCACGCGCAACTCGAGCAGTGGCGTTGAAGCCCCCCAATGTGAGTTTTGAAGATGCCGCTGCGGTCAACATCGCGGGAATTACCGCGTTGCAGGCAGTGCGCGACAAGGGAAAAATTCAGGCAGGGCAAAAAGTCTTAATCAATGGCGCGTCGGGAGGCGTCGGCACGTTTGCAGTCCAAATCGCCAAATCATTTGGCGCAGATGTGACGGGTGTTTGCAGTACACGAAATGTCGATCTTGTGAAATCGCTCGGCGCTGATCAGGTGATTGATTACAGCAAGGAAGATTTTACCAAGAGCGCGGAACGTTATGATGTCATGCTCGACAACGTGGGAAATCATTCGCTGTCGGAGTGCAGAGGCGTCCTGACTCCCAAAGGTAAATACGTCCTCATTGGCGGCGGCGGAGCAAGCGATCAAGGCTTTCTCGGCGGACTCGGCAAAGCGCTTTGGGCGATGGTATTCTCAAAATTCGTGAACCAGCAGATGGGGATGATGATGGCCGACGCGAATCACAACGATCTCACCGTCCTGGCTGACATGATGCAGTCGGGAAAATTGAAGACGGTCATCGACCGAACATATAAATCATTGAGCGAAGTTCCGGACGCGATCCGCTATCTCGAGGAAGGTCACGCGCGCGGAAAGGTAGTAGTCACTGTGGAGTAACCGAAAAAGCTCGCTTTGATTCAGGCGAGCTGATGATCATCGTTACATGAAAATATTCCCCGTTCTTTTCCTGGTCTTCATCGCTGCGTCTTGCTTTGGCGCGGACCCGAAGTGGAATCCGGCTGATGCCGTGAAGGAAGCGGAGCAAGACATCCGCTCCGGGCACATAAAATTTTATTGGGCGGGCAGCATTGCGTCGCGGCCCGTTGGTGTCCCGTTCGAGGTAGCGAAAAATTATCCCAAGGCGGACGCTGGAAATGGCTGTGTTACCAACGACATACCGCTGCGTGAACGGCAGGAAGAATACGCCCGGCGCTATAACGAGAAAATGTTTGCCTACGTAAGTCAGAAGCACTGACGCGTAGCGCTATCCTCCGAAGCGAGATTTTCACTGGTACGCGCGCTACGACGGGCAAATAAGTCGGCGCTGGTCAGCAATTCAACCAATTCGCGTTGAATCAAGCGCTCCGATCCACCCAATCGAACGGATTGAAGCGAATCTTGTCTCAGAGTTTCGACAACTGATGATGTTGCTCTCACATCAACTTGCTTTACCGCCGGCTTTGCATATCGGTGCATTCCGCGCTTTTTCATATCCGCCTCGCAATCTTCGCATGCACTCGCGTCTCATATTTCCGTTTATTTTTGGTGCGCTCATTGCATCGGTCGCTTTCGGTCAGGATAAAAGTCAGCCGACTGTCGATGAATTGGTTTCAAAGAATATCGAAGCCAAGGGTGGCGCCACTGCGCTGCGCGATCTGCAATCATTGCGCCTCACGGGCAAGCTATTGGTGCAGCAGGGGGGCGAAATCGAACTGGGCTATCTGCAGATCAAGAAGCGCCCGGACGAAGTGCGCACCGAGGCTTCTCTTCAAGGAATGACCCAGATCCAGGCCTATGACGGCAAGGAAGGATGGAAAGTGTCGCCGTTTTTTGGACGCAAAGATCCCGAACGCATGTCTGCCGATGACGTCAAAGCGTTGATCGAAGACTCAGAGCTCGACGGTGCATTGGTTGATTGGAAGGCGAAGGGAAGCACTGTTGAGTACCTTGGAACTGAAGACGTCGACGGAACACCTGCGCATAAATTAAAAGTGGTGCGCAAGAACGGCGACGTAAGTTTTGTTTTTCTCGACCCCGACCATTTTTTAGAGATTCGCGTCTTGACGCAACGAATGAGACACGGCGCACACGAGGAGGTGGAGACAGATTTGGGGGATTATGAAAAAGCGGGGGGCGTATTCGTTCCGACGTCCATTGAGGCCGGACGCAAAGGAGCGCCAGACAAACAAAGGGTCATTATCGATAAGATCGAAGCCAACGTGCCCGTGGACGACGCGAAATTTCACTTTCCCGGTCAAATAGCTCTCCCGCAACCAAAGAGCTGATCAATAGATGAGAATGTTGAATTACCAAAGAAGACGTGGGGACAGGCGCGCACTCCCAAAGCGTTCGCAAAACCGAATCGGAGCGTTTTTTGATTTCGCACCCAGTGCTGGAGTCGCGGAAACTTTCGGAGTTCGAATGCGATGCGTCCTCGCATTGCTTTTTCTTTGGGCCGCTCCTGTCCATGCTCAGGAAGCGCCTTATAACTCGGCGACAATCTCGGGTTTGGGCGCGCGCAATATAGGCTCAGCGGCAATGAGCGGACGCGTCTCAGCCATTGCGGGCACGCGCGAGCCCTCAGGGAAAATCACGCTCTTCGTCGGAGCAGCTAGCGGCGGAGTTTGGAAATCTGATGATAGCGGAACGCGGTTTCGGCCGATATTTGACGAACAGCCTGTGCAATCGATCGGCGCCATCGCGCTTGATCCGAAGAATTCGAAAAACGTCTGGGTCGGAACTGGTGAATCATGGACGCGCAACAGTGTTTCGATTGGCGACGGAGTCTATAGGTCAACCGATGGCGGTGAAACCTGGACGCGCGCTGGTTTGGAAAAATCGGAACGGATTTCGCGAGTCGTGGTTGATTCGAGAAATAGCGACACGGTCTTCGCGGCGGTTCCCGGGGCGTTGTGGAGCGATTCGCCCGATCGCGGCCTGTACAAAACAACCGATGGCGGCAAGACGTGGAACCAAGTTCTAAAAGGAGCAAATCTCTCTACCGGTTGCACCGACATAAAAATCGATCCGAGCAATCCCGACGTCATGTTCGCTTCCATGTGGGATTTCCGGCGGAAAGGCTGGGAGTACCGTTCCGGCGGCGAAAGTCCTGCCGCGCCTTCAGGCAGTGGGTTGTTCCGTTCCTCGGACGCCGGCAACACCTGGACCGAGATCACGGGCGAGGCCAACAGCGGGTTCCCGAAGAAACCGTATGGTCGTATTGCGGTGGCGATCGCGCCTTCCAATGCGCAGCGCGTTTACGCTTTTGTAGAATCTCCGGAGAGCGCCTTGTTCGTTTCCGATGACGGCGGGATGACGTGGGAGAAGCGCGACAAGAGTCAATGGATGGTATGGCGCCCCTTTTACTTCGCGAATCTTATTGTCGATCCAAAAAATCCAGACCGACTATTCAAGCCCGACGGCGCCTTGATCGTCAGTGAGGACAGCGGTAAAAGTTTTGCTGTAGTAGGCGGTTTTCAAGGAGCGCATGGCGACGCGCACGATGTGTGGATCGATCCCACCAACACGCAAGTGGTGTTCGTAGGAGACGACGGCGGAATGTGGTACTCCTACAACGGCGGCAGTAAATGGTGGAAAGGCGAGAACCTGCCGGTCTCTCAATTTTACCATGTCAGCGTGGACAACAACGATCCGTACCGCGTTTACGGTGGTTTGCAGGATAACAGTTCGTGGGTAGGCGACTCGCAATACCCGGGTGGTATCACCAATTCGCGGTGGGAAAACATGTACGGCGGCGATGGCTTTTGGATGTTTCCGGATCCGGCTGATCCCGATTACATCTATGCTGAATATCAAGGCGGCGAGATTGGGCGCGTAAATCGCCACACGCATGAATCTCGCAACATCAAGCCAAGACCGAATTACAAGGAAAAGCTCCGGTTTAACTGGAATACGCCAATTGCGCTTTCGCCGAACGAGAAGGGGACGATTTATGTTGGCGCACAATTTCTCTTTCGCTCGCGCGATCACGGCCAGAACTGGGAACGCATTTCGCCAGACCTGACGACCAACGATCCGCAAAAGCAAAAGCAGGAACAATCCGGCGGCGTCACGGTAGACAATTCGTCGGCGGAAATGCACACCACGATTTATTCGATCAGCGAATCGCCTAAACAGAAAGGGCTGATTTGGGTCGGCACGGATGACGGCAATCTCCAGCTCACGCGTGACGGTGGTAAGACTTGGACAAATGTCATCGGCAACGTGCCCGGTTTGCCAAAAAACTCCTGGGTAAACTGGGTCCAGGCCAGCAACTTCAACGCCGGCACCGCTTACGCGGCGTTTGATCGGCACACCTTTGGCGACATGGCGCCGTATGTTTTCAAGACTACGGATTACGGCAAGACATGGTCGCCACTCGCGACCGCGCAGGACGCCAAAGGCGTTCGCGGATACGCGCACGTGATCAAGGAAGATCTGGTGAAACCCGATCTCCTCTTTCTCGGGACTGAGTTTGGGCTTTGGGTCTCGATCGACGGTGGAAAAAACTGGGCGCAATTCAAAGGCAACCATTTTCCTTCGGTTGCCGTCCGCGATCTCGCTGTTCACCCGCGTGACAATGACCTCGTGCTTGCCACGCATGGTCGCGGCATCTGGATCGTCGACGACATCACGCCGTTGCGCGCTCTGACGCCGGATTTGTTGAAGCAGGACCTGGCGTTTGTTTCAGCGCGCCCTGTGCAACAGCGGATTGAAGGCCAAGGCGGGTGGGCCAATGGCGACGCGGTTTTCGTCGGCGACAATCCCCCTGACGCTGCGGTGATCAATTACTACCAGCGCCAGCGGCATCTGTTTGGAAAAATGAAACTGGAAGTTTTGGATTCCTCCGGACATGTCATTGATGAATTGCCGGCCAGCAAACGCCCGGGCTTGAATCGAGTGACGTGGACGATGCGCGCGAAGCCACCGCGCGTGCCGCCAGCCGCACAGATCGCAGCCGCTGGCATTCGCGGGCCGCGTCTCGTGCCCGGCGCGTACACGGTGCGCCTTACCAAGGGCGACAAAGTTTCAGACACGAAGTTGACGGTTGGTCTCGACCGGCGTGCAAAATTTAGCGAAGCAGACCGCAAGGCGCAGTTCGACGCGGCGATGAAAGTTCACGCATTGTTTGGCGAAGAAACCGCGCTGATGGATCGGATTCTCGCATTACGGAAGACATTGGCCCAAAATGGCGCGGCTTTGCCAGAAGGCGATCCGCTTCGCAAAAACATCTCCGACTTCGACGGGAAAGTTGATGCGGTGCGAAAGAAGATCGTCGCGACAACTGAGGGCGGAGCGATTACCGGCGAGGAACGATTGCGCGAGCACACCGACCAGCTTTACGGAGCGATTCTCAGTTACGAAGGAAAACCGGGCGCGTATCAGATTGCTTACATCGATGCGCTGAAACGCGAGCTGGTTGATGTGACGAGAGAATTCGAACAACTGCTCACCCAGGACCTGGTCACCCTGAACGAATCGCTCAAATCCAAAGGCCAGCAGCCGATTGAGGCTCCGCCAACAAAAATCGGGTCAAACGAAGCGACACATCGAGTTGGCGGCGTTGCAGGCGCAAACGCGCCTTTTCCGGCCGACTTCCAGGTTTCCTGGTAAGAACTGCAACACGAAATTCGCCGTTGTCGTAACGCGCGCCTCAGTCACTCCATGACTGATTTCTGAACTGAAAACGAAGGCAGCTCGACACCGTCGGTCTCCTTGACGACTTACCGTCGGGATTTTCCGTGAAGTCAGCGCAAGATGTTAGAACTACGGGCGCGGCGGCAAGCTTGGGTGAGGCCTCGGTGTTGGTCTAAGTCTCGGTGGTGGCGATGAGCCCAGGCACACCGGCACCGCGCCGATGAAGTTACCAACGGCTACTGGACCGTGTCCGACGTCCACTGTCGCCACCACGGAATTGGTGGAGGTATCGATCACTGAGACAGTGTTGGCGGCGCTGTTGGCGACATACGCCAGGGTGCCTGCCGGATTTACCGACACCCCGGAAGGAACCTCTCCAACCGGTATGGTCGCAGTGACACTGTTGGTGACGGTATCGATCACTGAGACACGGTTATTGCCGCGGTTAGCGACGTACGCGTACGTGCCCGCCGGGTTTACCGCCACTCCAAACGAACCGTTTCCAGGAAGCCGTATCGTCGCCACTACAGTGTTGGTGCCGGTGTAGAGCACTGAAACAGTTCCGTTGTACTTAACAACATATGCAAACGGGCCCACCGGGTTTACCGCCACGCCAACTTCGTTAATCCCGACCGACACCGTCGCCACCACAGTGTTCGTAGAAGTGTCGATGACTGAGAGATTGTTGCTGTAGGTACTGGTGATATACGCGCGCGTGCCCTCCGGGTTTACCGCCGCGCCAATCGGCCCAGTCTCCCCAACCGGTATCGTCGCTACCACGGTGTTGGTAGCCGTGTCGATCACAGAGACATCGTTGCTGGAGAAGTTGGCGACATAGGCCAGCGTGCCCACCGGATTTACTGCCACCCCTTGCGGGCTGTCCCCGACCGGTACGGTTGCTACTACGGTGTTGGTGGCCGTGTCGATCACTGAAACAGTGTCGGAGGTACCATTGGTGATATATGCGTGCGTCCCGGCGGAGTTTACTGCCACGCCTTGCGGATTGGCTCCGACCGATACCGTCGCCACCACAGTATTAGTGGAGGTGTCGATGACAGACACATTGTTGCTGCTGGAATTTGGAACGTACGCGCGAACTGCGCAGGGCGTCCCGGTAGGAGTTGGCGTTGGCGTTGCGCCCGCAACCCCCATCTGAATCGGGTTTGTGTTGCCCCCATCCCCAAACACTCCGCGCACCAGCGCGAATGGCGTCGTGCACGCCGCCACAAGTGAGACCAAGACAAAAGCATTTCGAAGCAGACGCGCAGTACCGGATGCAGTGGTTTGCTTTTCCATTTGCTTTTGGCTTTAGGGCCGCGATCCGTTGGCGCTGACCTTCGTCGTGAAGGGAAATTTTGATTAGCGGAAAAGCGGCGGAAGTTCAAGACGTTTCTCTTAAATTCGTTAACAGATTTTGTCGCGCGGAACGCGCCTTGTCTGTTGTAAACCTCAACAGCGAACGAAGACGCTACATTCGCTGAAAAACATTCGATTGGTTCTGTGGATTGTGGGAGTTAACATTTGCGCCTTGGAATGGAGCACAAGCCTGCTGTCGCGGTTGTTTTTCATCATATCGGTCCTTATCACCATGCCCGGCTGAATACTGCGACTGACAAGTTGTCAGTGATCGGTTTTGAATGGTCAGCTAAGGGATATGACGCGTGGGGCGCACCGGATTCGGCCGCGCGGTATCAGAAAATTTCTCTCTTTCCGGAAGCAACAGACGATCACCCTCAAAAATCCGATCTGCGGCGAGCGTTTTGGTCGGCGTTGGAGCAGACGAACCCTGACGTCGTCGCGGTGAACGGCTGGAATAATTTCGGATCGCTAATTACTGCCGATTGCTGTGTGCGCCGCGCAATAC
>Ga0137407_10001600_pt1 | contig 14770 bp, 21 predicted proteins | sample CZOMad2_2_16fung_FD_108410 | JGI IMG/M metagenome (GOLD analysis project Ga0137407, IMG submission 108410) | Vadose zone soil fungal communities from Angelo Coast Range Reserve, California, USA - CZOMad2_2_16fungal (Illumina Assembly) | ecosystem: Environmental > Terrestrial > Soil > Vadose...
CTGTTGGATCGCAAACTACAGCACATCGCTGCTGTCGACCCCGATGTGATCGCCACCGGCAATCCAGGCTGCCTCCTGCAGCTCGAATGGGGGGTCAAGCGGGCGGGGTTGCGTGCCGCGGTGCTGCACCCGATTGAGTTGCTCGATCGTGCCTACCGGCTTGGGGCGGCCTCCTGAGGCGCGTCGAGCGGCTCGCCTAGTTCCCGAATGGCCGGATACACTTCCTCTTTTTGACAGTGGGGGGACGATGTGATGAGGACCCAATTGTGCCCGCGATGCGACATCAGCGTGTCGCACGATGACAAATCGGGTGCAGGTCATGCTGGGAGGCTGCAACGCTTGGGAAGCGATAGCGATCTCGGCATGCGCACGCACGGCGGCCATCGGCCCTGTGAGGATTACATCGCTCTGCCATTGACCTGGACCTCACGCTGACCTGCCGAGGACGATTGCACCCAAGCTCACGGGCACCGTGACGTTCTTTGCCATCTCACGGTCTCCCTCTCTCCGCCGCTGAGGCGTCAGCGTGAGCGCTGTATACTGGTCAGGTAACGGCAGCGACAGCAATGCGGCGAACAGGGGCACCGCGTCTGGGAGCGAAAAGCCATACGGCTCCAGCGCCCCCTCCAGCTTGCACAGTTTCTCTTCAGGGGTATCGTCAGGTCGCCACCGCAGCAGCCGGTGCAGATGCTCGATCACGGGATGAAGGGCACTATGCTGATAATACGGTGAACAGCGCCACTCCAGCCAGACATGCGGCTCATCGGCAAGGCGCTTTTTCACCACTTCGACCAGGCGCGATTTGCCAATGCGTGCCTCTCCAATCAGCACCACCACCTACCCCAGCCCCTCCTTCGCCTGGGCCCAGCGCTCCCGCAGGAGCACACGCTTGAGCGCGGTAAGGGTGCGTTGGCGCCGTTGGGGTGGCTCAAGCGTCAGAAAGGGGCTCTCCTCCGGCAAGGCGTCGAGGAGGGCGAGGAGCGCCGGGATGGTGTCCTGCAGCGTATCGTCCAACGTTAGCACCTGCCCCGTCACCTTGGCCCGGATCGCCCGGGCATCGTCCGCGTCCTTCATCCGTAAATAGCGCTTGAGCAGGTCGATGACTGGGAAGTAGGGCGTCGCTTTCCCATACGACACCGACGCGCTCTCGAGCACCAGCCGGCCCTGGGTGTGAGGCGCGTGGAGGCACTCGAAGACCAGGCGCGACTTGCCCACGCCGGCCTCCCCGATAGCCGCCACCACCTGGCCATGGCTGGCGCCGGCCTGCTGCAGGGCCTGGTGGAGGGTGTGGAGCTCGGCGTCGCGTCCGACGAAGCGCGTCAGCCCCCGTGCCGCCGCCGCTTGCAGCCGGGTCCGCACATGCCCCGCGCCGGTCACCTCAGAGACCTCCATCGGCACGTTCAACCCTTTGATCGGTACAGGCCCGAGGGATTTCACCTGGATGTGGCCTTCCGCCAGCCGGAATACCTCCGGGGTGATTAAAATCGAGCCCGGCAGCGCCATCTGCTCCATGCGGGCGGCCAGGTGCGTCGTTTGTCCCACCGCCGTGTAGTCCATGTGCAGATCGCTGCTGATGGACCGTACGACCACCGCGCCGCTATTCAACCCAACCCGGATGTGGATGGGCACGCCGCGCGTCCGCTACACGTCTGCAGCATACTGCTGCACCGAGGTTTGCGTGGCCAAGGCGGCATAGCAGGCGCGCACCGCATGATCTTCATGGGCAATGGTGGCGCCGAAGAGCGCCATAATGCCGTCACCCATGACTTGGTTGACGGTCCCCTCGTAGCGGTGCACCGCGTCCATCATACACTCGAGCACCGGGTCGAGAATCGCCCGGGCCTCTTCGGGATCGCGATCGGCCAGGAGGTCCATCGACCCTTTCAGGTCGGCAAAGAGCACGGTGACCTGCTTGCGTTCGCCTTCGAGGGCAGTTTTGGAGGTGAGGATCTTCTCGGCTAGGTGTGATGGGGTGTAGGAGCGCGGCTCACGGTCCTGGGGGCTTGCTGATGGCGAGGTACCCGAGGGCGTGGCAACAGCCTTGCCAGTCCACACGAGCCCGCGCCCTGCCTCGTCGCGCACCTCGGGGTAGGTGTAGAGGAGGGCCTCCTTCAGATCCGCGAGCGCCTCTTCATCGAGTTGGAACTGCCGGTTCAGCATCCCATAGGTTACCCGGCCGCGTCGCTGAAGCATGGCTAGGGCTTGGTCCAGCATCTCCTCGAAGGTCATCGCCGACCCTCCGCCGCGCTGTCGTGTCCGCCAACGGATGGCATGATTTCACAGGCGCGCGATTTTCTAGTAAGAGCAGCACAAGTATACCAGGCCCGCGGGAGCGTGGCATGGCAAATTGCACCTGGCGACGGCGAGCTGGTCACTGAGGCTAGAGTACAAAGAGGCGACGTGTGCCAGGACGAAGGCCATGGGGTGCCGCCCGGGATCACTTGAACTCGTGACTCCCTGAATCGGTACAAATTCCAAATGCGTCGGTGAGGATTGGTCCGATCACCGGATCGATCGGCGAGGGCTGGCCGCCATGCGTCCCCTTCGATGAGCATCCGGTCTCGTGCCCCCCTGGGTGACCGCGAGGGCACCACATGCCAGAATTTTTTGACGGTGGGGGATGCCGATGAGATGAGTATCCTTTCATCCTTGCGATGTGTCATCAGTATTTCGCACAATGACGGATCTGGTGCAGGTCAGGCTGGGAGGCTGCATCGCTGGGGAAGGTCGTACATTTGGCATGAACATCACCGCCGCCATGGGCACTGCTATGGTGTGCTCTCTCCGACCATCTCCCTCTGCGCCCCTTCGTCCTCGCACGTTTGCGCTCATCGCGCATCGTGCCCTGGCGATTGGCGCTCAAAAGCGTCATTGTGAGACATGACCATCAATTCAGCGCCCGCTCTTGTGATATAAAGACTTCTCCGGCCGCGTCGACGCTCCATGTGCTCCACTACAGCCGCGGTATGATAGGATTGACCGACGAGCACACCATCCCTACGATGTGTTGCCCTGATCAACCTTGACGACAGGCCATCGCTGATGGGGCTAGACGTGTGCATGGGCTGATCATCCATATCTTTCCGAACTACATCCTCGACATGGCGGCCATGTGGTTTCGGATGCCTGATCCCTCCCGCATCGTCGATCGAAGGCGCGGACGATAGCGAGTCCTTTGAGGCGTTTGGGCTCTAGGAAGCCGCGTGGGACGGCGAGACGCAACATCGTCCTCGGCTTGATAGACTCACGCACTGATGAGCTCAGCATTATCGCATCAGGCCGAACACCGGCCAGCGACGCCCGCTGGTGCAATATCGGCGGCGACGACCGTTGGGGCACCGCCTCTATGCCTATCCTGCCCGTTGCGTAACATTCCGTGCTCTCCACTCCGAGATGAATGTCAGGGAGAGATAGGCTCCACCACTCTCAGAGGGAAGGGGCGAGGAGGGGCACGCTGGCCCGCACCTGTTTGGCTGTCGCTGATGTGGATCGCTCGGCCATAGTTAATGCCGGTGAGCTATTCAATGACCATCTGCTGCATCGCCTCGGAGCACAGCTGAGTGTCTCGGTCAAGCCCACGACCCTGGGCATTTTCCGCCCGCAACTCCACCATCTCCCCCCCGAAGCTGGTCAACCAGACCCTGGACTCCAGCGCATGAACCTCGATCCCTGTCATCGTGGCACCAGTGGCAGGGTCGCTGATGGCTAAGCTGAGGTTAACCAGACTAATACCCAGCATCTCGTTATCCTGTGCTTGCGGCTGGGGTTCATGCTGCCGGCTGGAGTTCATGCTGCTTATTCAGGACGTCCTCCCGGACGTCGGGGATGATTCACAGCTTTCTTCTTTACAATGGAGGTGTGTGATCACCAAGGCGTCGCGAACGATCCAGGTGACCCCACAAGCAGTGCTCAGCATGGATGACTGCCTACAAGCCCCAGCGTTGCACTGTATACTTTTTGTATAGTAGACAACCACAACCAGGCAGCACTCAGTACCACAAGGCTCTCCTCGAGCCTTCCTTCTTCAAAAGCAAAAATCACCACTTAACATCAGGAATCATGGGGAGGAGGCGGGCGGATCAGCGGATCATTTGATGGACCAACTTGGGCAACTGCCACCCGCGGGACTGAGAGGATCAGGCGCCAGGTTCCTCGCGGTCGTGGGCGTGGGCGATAGCCTCGCGCAGGCCTGCGTCAAGCTGCCCAACGTCCACAATCACCTTCCCATCGTGCACCCGGTGGACAGCCTCCAAGGGGACCACGAAGTCGCCAGCGTTCTCGATATAGACAACGAGCGCGTGAGCATTCGGCATGTAACCCCGGACGGCGCCGAACTCCTCGCCTCCCTCGACCGCATAAACCTGGAAGCCAATCTCGATGTGGCTGTGCTGCGGCATGCAGGATCCTCCTCGATGGAGAAGTGCCGAATGGTGGAATGCAGGCAGACATCTCAAAGCCATATGGGGGCTATAGAGATGCGCGAGCATTATACATCACTGATGATAGTGTGCGTGGATTGCTGGGAATTCGCCACCAGTATTTGTGCTGACGCGGTTTGCCCTCTGGGGGTGAGCATGCGTGATGTGACTTCCGCCGCCGGCCGCGGCGCATGGGCTGGCGTCTGGCGGTGTGCAGATTCACCACCTCGGAACGCACCTCCTTGATATCCTCCTTGCTCGTGGTGGTCTTGAGCCCTGCATTGATTATCTCGGCAAACCTTTCAATGGTCATCTTTTCTTGTACCATGCTCCCAGCGTAGCACTGGCACCAGTTTTGTTAAAGTGATGTATCAGCAGTGTGCAGGCGGCGCGGCGAAACGCATGGCATTAAGCCCGGAGACATTACTTGCGGTGACGGCATCAGGGCATCTCCTCAACCATGATCACCTCACGTGTCATGGCGCAGAAGCGGGGGGCGGGGGCAACTCGCCGAACCTACGGCGGTAGGAGCGAATCCAGATGGAGATGGTAGGGATGCCTACCGCGGATGGCAGCACCCATGGAACCAGCGCCGTGGGGCCACCGAACAGCTTCAGAGCAAACCACTGTCGAGCGCCAAAGACGATGAACGCGGTATGGAACGCAGTGCCTGCGCCCAGCATGCACCCATGTGTTGATACCACTACGCCATGGGCGTCGGCCACGGGTTGGCGAGAAATCGCCAATCACGCCGCACATCGGTAACACCCAGGAGACCTAAGAAGACGGATATCAGATAGCGGCTGCTGAGCCCGGCGCTTGGCACATGGATCGCTCCGAACATCGCCAGGCCCACGGCGACGATCCCCCCGTCATCAGCATCAAGGCTTCAGGGGTAGGTTGGCCAAGGCAGCGGGGTTACTGCGGGTTTTGATGAGTCGTCGCCCCATGTGTACCGATCGCCGTAGCATAAGCGCCAAGAACAGCAGGATGGAAAAGAAGAAGCGGATGTCGCCTTCGATCTGCACCGTGGTTTCCGGCGATACCTGCGGGCGTCCAATAAAGCCGATGGGATCAGCGAGCGCCCATGCCGAGGAGATGACCGCGGTCGCCCCGACCACATAGGTGCACAGGGTGAAGATCCCTCCGCCTCAGACGTGGACCGGGGCGCCCTTTTTGGCGAACACGGGCACCCAAAACACCCCGAGCCCTACGAACCCCGCCGTGATGTGCACATATCGCCAGATCTCATGCCAGGAGAGCGCCCCTTCCATCGCCGAGCCTCCGTTTCAAGGAAAGATCCCCAGAGGGGAGATACGTGGGCGCGCGTGTAGGCGGCGGTGCGGCAGATGTCAATAAGAATGAAGAGCAAAGGGCTGAACCGGTCGGGTTCTTGCCTTCAGCGTGAGAGTAGGGAGGGTGAGGAATGTTGTTTGCGGCGATCATGTGCAGGGGTTCCCGCCCTGGGGTCTTGTCCGGGCTCCAGCAGCGGGAGTCGTCGTGCTGCGCGAGTGAGACCTGTCACTCTGGGTAGTCCACAAAATACGCGTCTGGGGCGTAGGGACGCTCACGTCTCCAGAGCATCTTGGCGGTCCTCCTTACGATGGTGAGTGCAACAACATACTGCACCTGGAAGAGAAGGGACCCTAGCAGGCTGCTGAAAAACACCCTTCGGTCGTGTAAGTGCGGTCTAACAAAAAATTTCAGATGCGCCATGGCCAGATTTTGGGAACATCACGAGGCGTCAAGGTCCCGGGTTGGGCACAGGCAGCGAGGTCAAGAGCTGAGCCCGCCTCCCGTCCTACCTCTGTGCTCGTGCCGCTGCCGCCAGCCTACGCATGCGCACCAGGTTGCACACTGCGGCGGCGAAGGTGAACAGCCTACCAACCCGTACCACGCCGCGATGACGCACCTTGCGCAGCAGCCCAACGGTCTTCATCCAGCCAAAGATCTCTTCCACACATGTCCGTTTCCGCTAACTCACGGCGTCGCCCGGATGGTACGTAGTGCGCCCTCAATAGCGGCGGTACGTTTGCTCATCTGTCAATAGGATTGCGGAAGTCTCCACAATGCGTTCGCGACGATCGCCGATAAAAATAAGGCGATGACCGCCAAGGCGCTTGCGGTATCGCCCTTGCCAACGTTTGCCCTTAATCGGATCACCAAGTCGCAGCATGAGGCCCCTCATAGGTGCGGGAATCTTGGGAACGTCTCTCCGATCGATCCTGCTGCCAGGTTGCCGGAAAATCCTTGGTGGTGATGTGGCGGACCGTGTGGCGCAGCCATGGAGCGGTTTTCAGTCCCGCCGTCGACGGCGCCTTCTCTAGTCGCTCATGCAAGTCGGGTGCAACATAAAGGCAGAGATGGCGCATCGGGTCTTGAGATTCTCCCTGGTCGGGTCGTCCTATCCTCTCGTAGCTCAGGCCCCATTGCATGAAGTGACACAACACCGCAGCGCACGGCCGGCGGAAGCGTTTGGCTAGGTCGTCCACTCTCTGCCGTGTCGTCGGGTCAAAGCGGGCATCCATGCGGATGCGTGGCCGTGTGCCGACGGGCCTATGATCTGGCGCTTGGTTCGCAGGTATTCTTCCGTCTCGGGAATCCTTGATGCTGGGGGTGGACCTCCTGACGAATGGTGCTGTACCGGAGCTTCGCACCCCCAAGAACTCTCCCCCAGGGATGACCAAGTTATGGGTGATGTGGCTCCTGCTCCCCGGGGCACCCCGACAGAGACAGCTGCTCCCCTCGCCGATACCTGGTCCAACACTCGGCGAGCTGGATCACGATCCCTCGAATCTCCTCCAGTCGGTAGGAAAAGGTGGGCTCCCGTACCGTGCCCTGGAGGCGACCCAACAGCTGGTCGATCTGATGTTCCATGGTCAGGCCTTCGGTGGTCTGCGCGTTCATGGGAGGGTCCTTCGGCATGATACCGCGTCAGCACATGTGCACAACACAGAACAAGCGAAAATAAGCGGATCATACGCCAAAAAAGAGAAGAGTCAATCAAAATCTATTGGCGTCGAGTTAGCCCATTCAGTCGCATACACTCCACAGCTGCCGACGATCCCCCTTCCAACTCGGTACGCTCTATCTACAACGGGCGATAGAGTCATTCCATAGCTTTGGCATATTCTGGACATGTAACGCAATCGGCTGAAACCTGCCTATGGCTTCGTGCTCTGGACCCCGTCGGCTGCGACCGGTCAAATGTGACCTATGGCCGCCGCGGCGCTCGTTACCATATCTCCATCGCTTGCGATCCTGCCGGTGCATCACTTGGCTCCGAGGGCCGACTGCAGCTGAGGGGATTGTGCCCTCGGGTGATTCAGGAGCCTGGAGGAGGGGACTTGCCATCGCCACGTCGCCCCCGGCCGACATCTAACCGATTACGCTCGGCAAACCAGGCTGATGCCCCAAGCCATCGGGCCGAAGAACTCGCCTGCGAGGGCCGCAAAGCGAGTCCTTAAACAACCGGGAAAATCGGGTTTCCATTTGCCAGATCTGATCGGAACATCCTTGAAATCGATACGGTGTGGACCCAACATGCCTCGGCGCGGTGAAGATCGACACCCTCAGCGATTATGGGTTGCGGCAGGGTGACGCCGTCCCTCGAATGTGCGGAGAAACATCAACGGCTTCAGAGCAGCGGAGAAACGGCAGTGGAGGGCGACTCCCATCTCTGGCAGGGCTGCCGGCGTGACCTAAGGCCTCGGCGTCAGACGCTGCCGCAGGCGGGAGCGACGCAAGAGCGGACGCTGGAGGCAATCTAGGCCTTGGTTAGGCTGGGTTCCTCTGCTCTGTTGGGGAACGCTAGACCCATCCCGCATACCTTCTGATGTTCCCGCAGAAAAGCGATGATGACCTCAGTAACCGCCTGGGGTTGCTCGAAGAGAAACGCGTGCCCCGCATTTGGGATCTCCACTAAACGCACGCGTTCCCCGAGTTGGTCTCGGAGCGTGCGGCCATTGCCAGGAGGGCCGATCCGGTTATCCAGCCCTTGTAAGACGATGTTTCTTCGCGTTGGTCCCTTCTATGTTCCCTGGATGATCGCGTCATATCAAGCTACCAAAAGGCAGGCTGAGCAGCACCCGGCCTGCCTGATACAGCTCCTCGGGTGACGCGTACCGGTGCTGGGTGGCGACGTGGACGTCCCGGAAGAAGCGCTCAAGCGGGTTCGCGGAGATGATCGCACTCGTGCAGGCCGCGTGATAGACCAGAGCAACCGCCTGGGCACTGGCGGCCACGGCGTGCGTGTTCGCTAGGCGGAAAAGTGCGATCTGCTGCTCGGTGAGCGGTGCTCCCTGCAGGACTGTTCCCCAGACCTCGTGGACCATCTCGTAGAGAAAGGCCCGCGCAGAGCGCACGGCCGCCTCAGCCTTGGCCACGCGTTCCTGCACGGTCAGGCGCTCTCGCAGCTCCGTACCCGTGAAGCGATCGACCTTCGCTGCCATGAGCTCGGCAAAGTAGTCCATCGCACCGCGCGCGATGCCGAGGGCGAGGGGGCCCAGGCTTGAGCACAGCGTGAGGACGATTGGCAGCCGATACAGGGGCCCAGGGTGGCGCGGCGCGTTATCGGCCGCGTTCAAGGTGTAGTCAGTAGGGACAAAGAGCTGGTGCACGGCGAAGTCGTGACTTCCTGTGGTACGCATCCCCCCGACGGACCAGGTATCGATGATCTCCACATCCTTGGCAGGGACGAGCATCATCGGCCCCACACGCGGTGCTTCTCCCTCCAACGCATAGCCCGCCACAAACCAGCAGGCATGAGGACTCGCGCGGCCGAACTGCCACCGGCCGGAAACGATGTAGCCGCCGTCTGCGGGTCGTGCAGTCCCCGTGGGCGCGCCTGCGCCAGTGATGACGCCGACCGGATCGGCGCAAAACACGGCCCGTCCCACCTCAGCAGAGACCCAGCCACTGACGATCGTGTTCACCGATCCGCCCACGCCCGCAATCCAGCCGACCGTGCCATCGACGGTGGAGAGCTCCTCGACGACCTGCATCCAGGTCGGCCAATCCCATTCTTCGCCCCCGGCGCGGGTCGGGACCAGCGAACGGAAGAGGCCGAGTCGTGCCATGGCTTCTACCACAGGTGGCGCCAACTGGCGCGCCTCGTCTGTGCGTTGGCGGTGCCTGAGGATGAGCCCCCGCAGCTCGCGTGCACCGTCGAGTTTCTGCTCGGGGCTCACCGTGGTCGGGGTTACTTGCGAATCGGCCATAATCCCCTCCTTATACGATTTGTCATGTTGCTGAGTAGCCTGACGCTGTAGTTAGGCATGAGATGTGATACAGACGCCGGGACTGCCTCCTGCGGTTGGCCGGGAGCCGCACCGCACACTACCTCCTACCCCCATGTGGCGCTTGCCCTCCGTCGTGTGTGCCTCAGAAGAGTGGATTGTTTGGTTTCAGCCCCAGGTGGACCCGTCCAGCGTCCCTCAGTCACATGGACCACAGGATCGTGTGTTGGGTTACGGCACGGATGTCGCGGTGCGCTCCCTCAAGCAGGCAGTCCACATAGAGCGCGGACGTGCCTGCCGCTTCGTACTTGGCCGTCACGACCGCCTTGGTGGTCTTGGCAGCGTGGATGGTCCCACCATACACTCGTGCCCGTTGGGCGTCCAACACCGGGGTGCCGTCACGGCACCCGACCTAGACGTCGTTGAGCGCGTCATACAGGACCATCCGGGCGGCATCCACTGCGGCTACGGTGGCCGCCACCGTCGCCTGGACAGCCGGCTGCTCCCGCAGCTCGGGCCGCGGAGACACCAGCATTTTGGAGGCACCCAGCTCCAGCAGGGTGTCGATGGCCGCCTGCGCGATCCCCAGACAGATGGCAGCGCACCCCGCCGCCATGGTGGCAAAAAACGGCATCCGCGACCGGGGCCGGTCGAGTTGATCCGGGTCCAGCAACGAGCAGGTCTGCTCCGCAGGCACGAACACGTTGTCCATCACCACATCGTGGCTGCCAGTGCCCCGCAGCCCCCCGAAGGACCAGGTGTCTACGATGCGATCGGCGCCTTTCGGGAGGCAGGCCATTCGCGGCTCCGGCACGCCTGGAGCCCGCATTCCGGTCTCGGTGCCTTTGGTGAGGACACTCATCATGGGAATCTAGGCTGCCAGTTCACAGCCCGAGACCAGCGACCACTGCCCCGAGACCCGACCCCCCCGTCGACCACGACCGCTTTGCCTGTCGGGCAGGTCGAGTTGGCGAAGAGCGGCCGAACATCGCCCAACAGTGTCGTCCTGACGGCGGCCGAGAAGTACCGACTCATCAGGCACGGTCGCTGATTGTTCCAGGCAATCCAGGCCACGGAGGCATCCCCGCACGCGAGCTCCTCATAGATCTGAAGAGCTACCACCGGCTCCGCTTCGTGTCCCCCAAGGCTCGCGGGCAGGCGCCGCACGCCAATGAGACTGCCGGATGGATCCGCGAAACACTGCAGCGCGTTGCCGTCTCACGCCAAGCCCGAAAAAGTTGCCCACCCGTAAAATAGCCTGCATCTTAGCACCCTTGTGCATCCCCCGCAAACGAGGTATGATCCCCACCTAGGCTGAATATCTTGCGGGCTAATATCCTAACACCATCCTGTGGATCCCCGCGATCAAAAATGATCGACCGCACAGGTCAGGCGTTGCAGTTTCCCTGATCAATGTGATCGTCTCCAGCACTGTCGCAGCGCATGGCAACTAGTCTCTCAGAGGCCGACCGATCGTAATCGGTGGCCACTTTCCATCGGTAGCCGACAATAATTGCATCTCAGGGGTGAAACTCTAGCCAAGGTCAGTACCCATCGATCCATGAATGATGTGGGTAGATGGATATCACCCAATGCCTGCCCAATCGGGTTTGCGTGGGGAGAGTCGGTCGGGAAAAAGCCTATGGTCAGCCGCGGATGTGCGGTCAGCCTTGGCGCGTCATGCTTGGCCTGATGGATCGTATCGTGATCGACCATCACAGAGAGTCGCGTATACGGTTCAGTTGGAGAGTATTCATCGAGTTGGGTGAGCAGGTGGAACAGGGCGTTGGCTATGCGCGACCCCAGTACTAGAGTTGTAATTATAGGATTATGCGGCCCATGCCTCAGATACAACCCCACGAGATTTGTCTGATAGTATGTGGCAATCCCCTGATGCCAGCGTTGCCAGGGCGACCAGGCTAGGACTTAATGGGTCGTCTGCTGCAAGGCCAGCACCAAGCGCCACAAGAACCGTCGACATTTGGGTACACTCAACGGGAACTGAGGCCACGTCGGGCTTTGAACCAAGCCGGACTGTTCCCCTCCAACAGCGGCAAGCTTTTTTTACGTCTCCACGGCCATGTCCACTGCGCGCAGGATGATTAGCAGGGCCAAGGCCACATGGCGAACGTCAGATGCCGATACCAGCCCGCCCAACTGCGAACCTCATAGTGATCCAGGCCCCCCTCGCTTTTGGCGACTTCAAAGCCGGTCTCAATGGATGTATACTAGAATACGATACACGATGCCTTCCATAATAGAAGGGATATTCCCAGAGAAGCCGATACACGACCTGCTTCAGACAGGTCGTTTGCAGTGGGGAGGAGGCGGACGATGACGATTGGTGAGCTCATGGCGACAGTGCAGACTATGAACCCCGAGCACGATGTGTTTGTCGCCTTTTTCAAAACTGATGGCACCGGAGAAGTGTTCGACATCGAAGCGGTGCAGGATCACCACGGCGATGCCCAGCTAGATATCTATGCAGAAGCAGACGTCTTCGATGAGGAAGATGGCAACGGCGCCGTGAGTCAGGAGGATGCGGTGAGCACGCCAGACGCGGCGGAGGCAGCTGCTGATGCCTTTCTGGACTTCTGCGAGCGCCGGGGCATCACCGAAGAAGAGAAAGACCTCATTTGGAATGCAATGGCATTCATGTGTTATGAGCAGGTTCAGCACCGACACGGGCCCTTTTACGAGGCGATGAGACCGTTCCTCGTCGAGGGCGAGGAATGAAGGAGGCCTAGGGGATGGCCGACGAATCACCGCCCATGCACTTCGAAGACATTAGAACGAAGACCGGCAACGCTTCGCCGACCCTGCCACTGCTCACCATGCCGATCGAGGAGGCGATGCGGACGCAGCGGGCGCTCCGCCGTCTCAAACCCGATCCGGTCGATGACGCCCTGGTGTTGCGCCTCATCGAGTTCGCGCTCAAGGCTCCCACGGGCAGAAGTGCGCAGAACTGAGAGTTCGTGCTGGTGAAAGACTACGCGGTGAAAGTCCGCCTCGCTCGTTTGTACCGCATCGCCTGGAGCATCTACGGTCGCATCGGCCGGCCTCTGACCGCCCGCGACTTGAAGATGCAACGCCAGCTCGAGGCGGTACAGTGGCAGGTAGAGCACTTCGAGGAGATCCCCGTGCTAGTGGTCACGTGTCTGCATGGCATGCGGCCCGTGTGGCCCCGCTTGTGGTCACCAGCTACTATGGCTCCATTTTTCCCTCCGTGCAAAATCTGCTGCTGGCGGCACGGGCCGCCGGCCTCGGAGCGGCGTTGATCACGCTCCCACTGTGGAGCACCTGGCTGGTACGCCGGGTGCTGCGTTTGCCTTGGCGCGTCACCCCCTGTGCCGTGGTGCCGCTGGGCTGGCCGATGGGACGGTATGGGCCGACGACCCGCCGTCCCGTCGGCGATGTCGTGCACCTCGATCGCTATGGCGACCAGCCGTTCAAGACCCCTCAACTCCGAAGGAGCGATGTGACATAAGACGAGAGCGGTCGAGGCCTACCGCCATCTATCACACATCTTCGCGGCCACTGGTGCCGAAGCTTCGTCAGGATGGGTGCCGCCGATCGAAGCAATAAGCAGCGACCTGCCCGCACCTTGGATAGCTCTCACGGTCCTCGTGCGCCAGCCCTATGAAACATCAGCACGCTATCCACCTCACGGCTAAGGGCAAACCTCTACGCTTGCAGGTGTCAGAGATGGGTGAGTTGGTGCTCGCCAGTGTGCAGTTCTCCACAGCTCTGCATAATGCCAACCAGTGGATCGCAGCGGCACACGATGGGAATGATCTCATTCGCGAAACGGAGTCCAGCTACGAAGGCTCCGATAGCGCCCTTAGCAGCTAGATGATGAGGGTATGGGCAACGGTCACTTGCCGCGATTGCTGTAGCATGCTGTTTGCTACTTTCTAGAGGTAGTGTCGAACATGCAGCCTCACACCGTGAACCCGCTGGACAGGAGACCGTTCCCATGGCAACATCTCGTGAATTGACGCTTCTTGATGTTATCCAGGCAGTGAGCGAAGTGGCCGAGAACGATCAGGAGATCGTCGCCACGGTGACACATCTCATCTGCAGCGGCCAGGTGCGGCTGCGCAACGATGCGATCGAGGCTATCAGGCATCTGGTCGCAACCGTGGATGCGGCTGCGTAAGCCGTTGCAGAGGAGTACACGAGGCGAAACCGCCGTGCAGCATATCATGAGACCATTGTCTGGTAAGGGTGCCTCGCAAGCCTCTTCTATGATCGACACCGATAGCGTTGTTAGCCGAGACCGACGATTGATTCCTGATGCGTCGAGGCCTAAGAGCTCGATCGGGAGATGAGGGTGACGGAGTCGCCTTTTGCGTCAGCCCCCTGACACCAACCCCACCCTGCCACGGCAATCCCGCTCTGGCGAGTCTCGTCGATGAAGACTTTGATCTTCTTCTGCGTCTAGTAGGTCGATGGGCCCCAGCTGGCCACCACCCATCTCGCCAGCACGTCAATTGACGGATTCAGCAAAATCACTCCCCCACTGTCTTTTGCCCAGCTTTTTGCGAGACGATCACGGCTGCTCTCGTAGACGTACCGCGGGCAGCGGGCGCCTCCAATCTCCGAACTTGCCACTGCCACCCGCCCACCGTTCCATGCCTACCTTCTGGGCCCCAAATCTGTATGGTCTCGCCCTTGCCTCTAACGGCAACGGCAGCACCATTGTCCACCCTAGCCACTCGACTCTCTGGATTGCCCAGAAAACTCCTTAGACTTACATCGATCGACCCATGCCGCTCACGTGAGACGTAACATCCCCGAAAGGAGTCGCTCAATTACCCTCCACAACTGAGTCTCGTGAATTTCGTAGCCAGTGGGGCGTCCAAGCCTCTTCACGGAAGACACGAGCAAGCTTCTGCCGTCGGGCGAAAAGGTTACGCGATAGACTGTCGGATACCTTGCATCGACCATTTTCGCCTTCCGATCCCTGGAGGACTTAAGCCACTTTCAGCTGTCTGGACACTAGGGGATGAGGAGGACTTTGCCCATGGCGCCGCGGCTTGACAGGTGCGCGTGCGCCTTGGCAGCCTCCGAGAGGGGGAGGACCTGGTCGACGATGAGGCGCACCTTCTTGTC